>JGI24721J26819_10002896_pt1 | contig 18619 bp, 20 predicted proteins | sample YelNatPaOPGAMG01_FD_26819 | JGI IMG/M metagenome (IMG submission 26819) | reverse complement strand
TTGGTAAAGTAATCTTTCAAATTATAAATACCACTGCCCAAAGCCACTAACCCCACCAATAACCTTATCCAGAAAATAAATCCTAAAAAGAGAATTAAATTAAGCCAAGCGGTCATAAAAAGAAAATAAACAGCCGCGGAAGCGACAATAAAAGCCGTCCCTAAAATCCACATCCGTTTGCGGTCTTGCATTTTTAAAAGCAAGGTAATCAGAAAAACCAAAACCCACATCGCACAAGGATTGAAGCCATCGAGCCCTCCAATAATAACTGCTAAAGCTGGCAAAGATAAATTTTTAGTTTCAATTTCTCCAATTAAGGGGAGTTTAATTTTCTCTGGCAAAGGCTTCTCTCTAGTTGATTGGCCAAAATAACTAAAGCGGGTCAAAACCCGGCCTACTAAATCAGGGCATTCCTTTTCTAAATAGCAATTAATAGCCTCGCGAATTGCTTTACCAGAGATATCTTCATTGCGCCAGCCAATGATGGTCTTTTCGCCAATAACTAATAATGGGAGAGCAGGATTTTCGATGTTTAGTTCTTCAACTGTTTGTTTTAAAATATCGTCATTATCATCTTTAGAAACATTCAAATAAGTAATATTTAAACTGGGATATTCTTTTTTAATTTTATCTAAAAAATTTTTTTCAGCCGAGCACAAAGGGCAGCCCTCAACCCAGAAAAGATAGGCCTTAATTTCTTTTAAAGAAGTATTAGGGCTTGAAGTAACAGTGCTTGTTGTGGTGGTAGGAGTAATTTCTTTGTTAGCCTTTTCGTTATCTTTAAAAACAAGCGCCTTAACCGAATCCGGGCAATCGTTTTTAAGACATTTTAAAACCAAGTCCTCTATTTGCCGGCCCGTGGTTTGATCATTAAGATAGCCCACAATGGATTGGTCGCCGACAATCGTTAAGGGCACGCCAGAAATGCTGATGTTTAACTTTCGGCCCACTTCGATTAAAAGATTCCGGTTTTCATTGCTGTACCAAACCTCGAAGTCATAAATATGAAGCTCAGGATATTTTTCCTTTAATTGGTTTAGAAAAGGTTTTTCAGCACCGCAATGAGGGCAGCCATTGCCCCAGAAAAAATAAAGATTTACTTCTTTTGACTGGGCCAAGGATAAAGGAAAATTAAAAAAGAAGGGCAAGACTAAACCGATGCAAAAAATAAAAAGAAAAGTTTTCTTTTTAAATCCTTTCATTTTTTTCTTTTAGATATTGATAGGCAGAAAGCGCCGCCAAGGCACCTTGGGCAGCAGCTAAAATAATTTGTTTATGCTTGAAATCGCAAACATCGCCGGCGGCAAAAATCCCTTTAACAGAGGTTTCCATCGTTTTCGGATTTATAATAATTTCTTTTTTCTCGTTTAATTCTATAAGCCCTTCTAAAAATTCAGTATGGGGTTTTGTGCCGATTTCGACAAAACAACCGTCAACCAAAATTTCTTTTTTTTCATCTGTTCTTCTGTCTTTAAAGATAATTTTTTGCAGTTCCGATTCTCCTTCAAAACTAATCAATTCAACGCCGGTAACCACTTCGATATGTTTATTGGCTAAAACCGCTTCTTTTAAAATCTCGTCGCCGGTTAAATTATTTAAAAACTCTAATAGATATACCTTGGGACTAAATTGGGCTAATTCTAAAGCAGCTTCGAGACCAGCATTGCCGCCGCCAATTATAGCCACTGGTTTCCCCTCAAAAGATTTTTCATCACAAGTTAAGCAATAAGAAATACCTCGGCCAATAAATTTTTCTTCATTTAAAATATTTAATCTTTTAGCCAAAGCGCCAGTTGAGATAATGAGCGCTTCGGCTAAATAATCCCCTTCACTAGTTATCACCCTGAATTTATCTTTTAAAATTTCAATTTTATTTGCTTCTTCGAAGTTTTTAATGGTTATGTCGTATTCGGCTAACTGATTCTTTAAATTTTCCATTAGCTCCTGGCCTTTGATTTTTTTAAAGCCGGGATAATTTTCAACCCACAAGGTTAAACCTAATTGGCCGGCAAAATCCTTCGTAATTAAAATGGTTTTTAGCTTTTTTCTTGAAGCATAAATGCCAGCGCTCAGACCAGCCGGCCCGCCACCGATAATAATTAGATCATAAGACTCCATATTTTTTTAATAACTCGTCAATTTTTGCCTTATTCCAACCGACCACAACTTCATCATTAATCACCAATACAGGAATACTCTTTTGCTGAGAAATTTGTTCCGCCTCCTCCCTCTTTTCCGGCTGCTCAAACAAATCAATTTCTTCAAAGGTTATTCCTTTTTGGGTCAAATATTCCTTTACCACATGACAATAAATGCAATCAGGAGAAGAATAAATTTTAATGTTTAATTCTTTACCCATAAAATAAATCCGAAGACATTAATTTTCTTATAATAATTTTATCATAGGAACGAAATAAGCAAAAATTAAACCACCGATAATCCCCAAAAGCCACATAACTAAAGCGTAATTTAAAACCTTTTTCCAGCCAATCACCTTGGAAACACCTAGCATTGACGGCAAACTTAAGGCCGGACCAGTTAAAAGAAAAGCCAAAGCCGGACCGGTACCCATTCCTAAGCTTAAAAGCTCTCTGGTAAAAGGAATCTCTACTAAGGTGGGAGTGTATAATACAACGCCCAGCATTGACGCTAATGATGGGAAAAAATCCTTGGCCCAAATATTGGCCAATCACCTGACTGCTTAAAAATATTTTTATGATTCCGATGATAAAGATGCCTAAAAGTACTAGGGGAAAGATTTTTTTAATAAAGTCTAGAACATTTAAAAGCCACTCTTTAAGATCGGCTTTTAAATTTAATGGTTTTTCCTGGTAATCAACCTTTAATTGGTTTAACAAACCAGCTTTTTCTTCTTCTGTGGTCCAAAGNGTTTCTAAAATTAAACCGGTAATAATAGCCGCTGTTAAAGCCAAAACAATCCTGCCCAAAACAAACTGCCAGTTCAGGAGACTAAAAGTTAAAATAATGGCTGCTGGATTAATGGCCGGTGTAGCTAAAAGAAAGGTAATCGCCGGGCCCAAACCAGCGCCTCTTTTTTTAATGGCGGCAAATAAAGGAATAATGGAGCAAGAGCAAACTGAAAGCAAAGGACCGCCAAAAGCAGCTATTAAATAGGCCTTCGGACTCTTTCTGCCCAAATGTTTAATAATCATTTCTTTGGGAATAAAAGTTTCAACCGCACCAGCAATTAGAAAAGCCATCCCTAAGCAAAACCACGCTTTCGCTAAATAGCTTAAAAGTGTATAAAAAGGAATAAGATACCATGGTGTGCCAGGACTAATGGGAAATGGCTCTTTGGGAAAGATGCCTTGNTCAATCAATCGTGTTTTGACNAANGCATTATGCCATTCCACAAAAACCAAAATTCCTAAAATAACAAAGATCAAAATCAAACCAAATAAAAGTCTTTTTGACTTCATATTTATTTTTAGATTATTTTTTAGCAGCAGTTAACCAATTTTTAATTTCTTCGACCGAAGGAATACGACCACTCGCTTTTACTTCATCGTCAAATGCGATAGCCGGAGTAAAAGCAATGCCCATTTCAATAATTTTATCTATATCATAGATATGCTCAATTTGAACATCGGTAAGCCCCAATTCTTCAACAGCTTTTTNGGCCTGGGCTTCTAATAATTGGCAACTGGGGCAACCTGAGCCNAAAATTTTAATGACCATATTTTATTTATTTTAAAATTTTATTTAAGTAATTAAGGTAATCTTTGACGACCTTTTTATTAAGAGAATAAAAAATTTTTAGGCCTAACCGGCGAGAGGAAACGAGATTGCAATCCTTTAANATTTTTAAATGATGGGAAGTCAAATTTTGCGGCAGTTTTAAACATTGCCAAATGTCGCAGACACATCTATCCCCCTCTCTTAAAAGGCATAAAATTTTTAAGCGATTTTTTTCTGAAACTACCGCTAAAAATTCGGCCACCTTTTTTAGTTTTTTATTGAGAGGTAATTGATGACAGCAGATTGGTCTCATAGAAAGTTTTAAACTATATCAACCGACGTTGATGAAATGTTATCATCTCAACTTTNATTTTGTCAAGAGAAAATCGTTCTTTCTTTTACAAAATTTTGATTTGTGCTATATTGTTGAATATAATATTGGTTTATTATGGATTACTCTAAATTAAAAATTGGTCCAAACGCACCGGAGATTATCTACGCGATGGTAGAAATTCCGCAGGGCTCTTCCAATAAGTATGAGTTTGATTTGGAATTAGAAACGATTAGATTGGACCGGGTGCTTCACACCAGTATGTATTACCCCGGCGATTATGGTTTGGTTCCAGAAACGCTCTCCGCTGACGGCGATCCGGCTGATATTTTGGTTATAATTTCAAAACCCACTTTTCCGGGCTGCGTTTTAAGGGCCAGACCCATAGGTCTTTTGAAAATGGAGGATAGCGGTTTTAATGATTATAAAATTTTGGCTGTAGCCGAAGACGATCCTGTACAAAAGGGGATAAAGACTTATAAAGATTTAAGTCCTTCAATTTTAAAGCAAATCGAGCATTTCTTTGAATCATACAAATTATTAGAAAACAAAATCACCAAGGTTTTGGGCTGGGAAGACGAAAAATCCGCTCAAGCATATATTTTAAAAGTCCATCAAGATTACCTTAAAAAACAATAAGGGCCGGTAGCTCAGCTGGCAGAGCGCGGCAATCGCAATGCCGAGGTCAGGGGTTCAAATCCCCTCCGGTCCACCTTAATATCAACTTTCCAAACAATCGAGGAATTCTTTTAATTCCGGCGGCAATTCAGCTTCAAATTTAAAATTTTCATTGCCCAAAGAAAATCTTAGAGACGCGGCATGAAGGAATTGTCTTTTTAAAGGCAGACGGCTATCTTTATTTTTAAAACCATATTGTTTATCCCCCACCACCGGATAACCCAGGGCTGCTAAATGAACTCTAATCTGGTGAGTGCGGCCAGTTTTTGGAAAAACTTCTAATAAAGTAAAATTTTTGAATCTTTTTACGACTTTAAAATGAGTCGAGGCGGTCTTAATTTTTTTTGTTGGATTTAAATTTGCCGGAGAAATAATGGCTTTGCGTTTTAAAGGATTGGAAGAACGGGTTAAAGGGAAATTAATAGTGCCGAAATTTTGTTTGACCNTTCCCCAAACCAATGCCAGATAGCTTTTTTCTACCTGATGATTTTGAAATTGTTCTTTAAGCGCCCTAAAGGTTGGGTTATTTTTAGCTATAACCATCAGTCCGGAGGTGTCTTTATCTAAACGATGAACAAGGCCCGGACGCGAGGCATCTTCGCCAACTTTTTTAATTTCTGGATANTAATAAATTAAAGCCTGAACCAAGGTGGGTTCTTCTTTTTGGCAATGGCCGGGATGGACAGTAAGGCCGGCGGGTTTATTAATTACTAAAAAATTATTGTTTTCAAAAATAATATCCAATTTTAAAGGCAGGGGGGTTAATTTTTTTAATTTTTCTGTTTCGGGCGGGAAAAAAGTAATTACATCTTTTGGTTTTACTTGAAAGCTGGGTTTAACTTTATGATTATTAACCAAAACCAAACCCTTTTTAATTTGGTTAATAATTTGCTGCCGGGATAAATGAGGATATTGTTCTTTTAAATATTTATCTAAACGCATCAAGGGTTGATATTTAAAAAGATCTCATTTTTTCTGACAAAAGCAGGCAATAATTCGTGCAAAAAAGGATTACGCAGTTGCGTTTTATATATTTTAACAGCCTCTTCTTTTATTGTCTCGGTTTGCAAATCTAAGGGCCAACTTTGCCATTTTTCTCCGCTTTTAAGCAAAGCTAAAGGAGGCATAAGGTACATATTTTTGTGCCATCCTAGTGGCTTAGGATAATATCTATCATGGACCAAGTATTCGTATCCTTTAATTTGCGGATAATCCATTAATAATTCTTCCATTACCATCCCACAAATTTTATGGTCCGAGTGATGGTCGTCAGGAATAGGATAAATGACGACTTGCGGCTTAATGTTATCTAATATTTCTTTAAATTGCTCTTTTAAGTGTGAACGCGGTTGAAACCGCAAACCATCATCTGGATAATTTAAATAAATTAGAAATTCCGGTTTAACACCCAAAAGAGCCGTTGCTTTCTGAAATTCCAAATATCGTTGATTTTCCTTACCATGCCTATTGCCATTAGTGACTAAAACAATATAAACTTCGGATTTCTGCTCAATGGCTGATTTGATATAACCACCAGCGGCCAATGTTTCATCGTCAGGATGCGGCGCGATTACTAAAATTTTTTGGAAGGGTTGGGGTGCAGGCATTTCATCTAAAAGAGAAATGGCTGCTTGCGGCAGAACCTGCGTTTGAAACAAATAGATAAAAATTAAAATCAAAATCAGCAGAGATAACAAAAGATATCTCCCTAAATTCTTTTTAGATGGAGATAAAGATTTTCTAGCTAACAATTTTTTCATAAATATCAGCTAACTTCCTTAATACCACTTTTAAATCATGCTCTTTTATAAACTCTAGACTTTTTTCCGCCATCTTTTTTCGTTCAGCTTCGTTTCTTAATAAATAGATAATGGCTTGGCTAAAAGCCTCGGGATTATAAGGGTCAACCAAGAGGCCATTTTCTTTGTCTTTAACTAACTCCGGCAAAGCACCACTGCGGCTAGCAACTATTGGCAGACCGCAAGCCATTGCCTCCATCGTTACTAAACTCTGGGCTTCAATGGCAGAAGGCATTACAAAAAGAGAGGCCAATTGATAAAATTCCGGCAAAGCTCGATCATTCGGTTTTACGGGTCCAATGAATTTGACCCATTGGTTTAAACCCCATTCGTTAATTTGTTTTTCCAACTCTGGCTGAAGCTCGCCCTTACCTAGAAAAATAAAATAACAATTAAGGGACTTTAAAACCAAAGGTATGGCTTTTAAAAGGGTAGTCAAATTTTTATCTTTATCCAGTCGGCCGGAATAAAGCACGATAGGTTGGGACAAAAATGGTCTTAAATGATAAGTGTCCAAAAAATCATTGTTAGGCCGGCCAGGTTTGAAAATCCTTAAATTAATGCCATTGGAAATGACAGTTACTGGTCTTTTAACACCCCAGCTTAAAATATCTTTTTTCATCGTCTCGGTAGGCGTTAAAATCAGTTGGCAATAGCGATTAAGAAAATTAACCAAATAGCCGCCATAAATTTTAGCTACCCATTTTCTTAGACATTTCGGCAAGAAAGCGGCAGGAAAAGAAAGATTGCTGTGTTGGCTAATAATGATGGGAATTTTTTTCTTTTTCGCCTCGCGCGCCAGGGCCTGGGAAACAAAACCCGGGTCTTGCAGATGAATAATATCTGGCTCAATCTCGGCTAAAATTTTTTTAATATAAGGGGTGGCCAAATAGCTAACTTTGAAACCTTTTCTGATAGGGTTGGACCAAGCAGGCAATCGAATAATCGTGTAGCCACGATGGCTCTTTTCGGTCTTAAAAGTATGGTCATCGCTAGTGGTAATTACCCATACTTTGCAATCTTTGAGCCGGCCGAAATAAGTTGCCAAACGATTGGTTACAATGGTAACGCCTGAAAGATGAGGAAAAAATGCTTCTAAGGCATAGATAATTTTCATTTTAAAAATCTTATCATTTTTAATTTAAAACCTCAATTTAAAAAGCCACCAAAAGGTGGCTTAACTTTAAAAGGAATAACAAGGAGAAAATTTAATTTATTGGAGAAAATCGAATTGTTTGGTAGGTTTGTTTGGCGAAATTTAAATCAATTGGCTTCCTTTTGCTACAGCAAAAGGAATTAACATTTCATCGGAACTTAATCCGCCATGCATACCTAATAAATTAAAGTTTTCGTCTTCAAAGTGTTTATACCACACGGTTGCATTACCGCGAGGTAAAATAAGAATATCACCAATTCTATTTTTAAACTTTTTATGTAAATCTCCCTTTCCAAAAAAACCCTCTTTCAGCGCTTTGTCGGTTTTCATTACTGCTATTTTGTTATACAGGTTTTTAGTTAAAAATTCAAAAACCTGATTCAGTTTTTCTGGCTTGACCGCAAGAAAAACATCCCGAGGGCTACCCCAAGGCAAAATTTTATTTCCGCTTGCTCCTACCTGAAAATTATCTACAACCTCCGGATATTGATTTAAGTAAATAGTCTCTTTCGGATTAATATTTAGNTGCCCATGGTCCGCTGTTACCAAAATAGAAATTTCCTCCGCTAAATCCCTATCTATTTTTTGTATAAATTCTTCTTGCATCAAATAGAAAAAGGCATTAAGCTCGGCAAGATATTGTTCTGTGTGCGGCCCATAAGNATGAGAGATAACATCAACAGCATCCCAGTAAACAAAAAAATACGCTGGAATTTGCACTTCTACCATTTTCTTCCGTAAATTCACCAATAAATCAGAGGAATTAATAAAAGAAATAATTTCGCTGCCTCTATGGGCAGTCTTTGAATAAGCACTTTTGGCATATGTATCTTTAATAAATACAAAAGACGGAATTTTTGATTTTGACAAATTTTCATAAATAGTTTTTCCCTCAAATAAAATTTTGGGGTCAACACCAACCTTAAGGAGTGTATCTCTGCCTTCTTCTCCCAATGGCGTAAAAGGCAAGGTAACGATTATCTTATCTAATTCGTCAAAATAGACCCGCCATTCTGGNAGCCCATGTTCCTGTGGCGTCAATCCACTATTGATAGTATTCAAAGTCGCTGCTGTTGTCGATGGAAAAACGGTTGTCATCGGAGCAATAACACCTTCTTTAGTAAATTGTTTTAGAAAAACATAATTGTCCGCATATTTCATCCATTGTTTATATCCAAAACCATCAATAAGAAAAAGGACAACTTTTTTAGCATTCGCTGGGGTAATTCCTGCTTTATCTAAAATTCCAGAAAGTGGGCTATTTTTTTGTAACCCAAACAAATACAAAACAGCAGATGGAATATTTGAAAAACAATAGTTTTCGTAGCAAGGATAAATAAATTCTCCTTGCTGGCGTTTCTCAATTTGTTTTTTAATTTCTTCAAGAATCATAACAATTTAAATTGTATCTTATATTTGAAACATTTTAAAGCCACCAAAAGGTGGCTTAACTTTAAAAGGAATAACAAGGAGGAAATTTAATTCATTGGAGAAAATCGAATTNTTTTGGTGGGCGGTAGAGGATTCGAACCTCTGACCTTTCGCACGTCAAGCGAACGCTCTAACCAACTGAGCTAACCGCCCAGCTAAATTCATTATAATAAAGACAATTTTATTTTACCAGCATTAACCATTGCTCTTAATTTTTCCACTATCAAAAGAGCGATAAAACTATATAAAAGACCGAGGACAAAGCCTCCTAAAACATCGGTAGGCAGATGAACGCCATTATAGATACGCGACCACCCTAAAATAACGAGAAAAAGGAAAGCCCAAAGGCGTCCTTTTTTAAAGTAATAAGTTAGAACCATTAAAAGCCCGGTCATTAAAGCTAAATGGCCGGAAGGGAAAGAACCATCATTTAAAGGCGTGCCTAAGGTAAAAACATCTTTTAAATAAGTATAAGGGCGGGGGCTGTAAAAATAATTTTTTAGAAAAATTTCGGTGTAAACAAATGAATCAATAAAATAAGAGCCGTGCCAAAAGAGTGGGCACAAAATTTTGCCTTCTTTTTTTATAAAGAATCCAGTAAAGAACAAAAAGGATGGCCAACAAAAAGAAAAAGTTGCTTAAAATAGTGGAAAAAATATCTAAAATAGCGAGGCGATGATGATTGATAAAGTAAAAAATCGAAAGGTTCATTATTAAAAGGTTTAAATTTTAAATGAAATATTAGTGCTTCTGGTGCGCGTGGATGGATTCGAACCATCGACTTCCACTTTATAAGAGTGGCGTTCTAACCGCTGAACTACACGCGCGAAAAATAAATCATTGCTTAAAATGTTTTTTATTTTTAATTAGCAAATAATTTATCCAGCTCTTCCTTTTCAATTGTTTCCTTCTCTATAAGCATTTTAGCCAAGGCCTCCAGTTTTTTCCTCTTTTGAATCAAAATTTTCTTTGCCCGCTCGTAAGCGTTTTTAATAATTTTTATCACCTCTTCATCAATCTGGGCTGCTGTTTTCTCCGAATAATTTTTTTCAGTGGCAATTTCGCGACCAAGGAAAATCAATTCTTCGCTATTACCGAAAACTGCCGGACCTAACTTTTCGTTCATTCCATAGCGCGTTACTAAAGCGCGGGCTATTTCTGTCGCCTCTTTCAAATCCGCAGCCGCACCAGTCGAAATTTCTTTAAAAATAATTTCCTCGCTCGCATAACCGCCCAAAAGCGCGCTAATATCATCCAAAAATTCGGAGCGGGTTTTAAAATGACGATCCTCAGTAGGCAGTTTTAAAGTGTAACCAGCAGCCCGACCTCGGCTAACGATTGAAACTTTCTGAACCGGGTCGCAATGAGGAAGCGAATTAGCCACTAAAGCATGGCCAGCCTCATGATAAGCTGTTATTTCTTTTTCTTTTTGGGTTAAAACATGACTTTTCCTTTCCGGACCGAGCATCACCTTTTCAATCGATTCCAAAATTTCTTCCTGACCAATAATTTTTTTATTCTTCCTGGCCGCCAAAATAGCCGCTTCATTAACCAAATTAGCCAAATCAGCACCTGAAAAACCAATGGTTCGCTCCGCAATTCGCTGGAGATTNAAATTATTATCTACTTTTTTATCGCGCAAATGAATTTTTAAAATTTCAATTCGGTCCTTAAGGTCAGGCAGGTCCAAAACAATTCTTCTATCAAACCTTCCCGGTCTTAAAAGAGCGGAATCTAAAATATCAGGCCGGTTGGTGGCTGCCATTACAATACATTAGTATCGCGGTCAAAACCATCCATTTCCACCAAAATTTGATTAAGGGTCTGTTCTCTTTCATCATGGCCACCACCCACGCCCGCGCCCCGTTCGCGGCCAATGGCATCAATTTCATCGATAAATAAAATAGAGGGCGCGGATTTTTTTGCGGTGTTAAAGGCATCACGTACTCGTGAGGCACCGACGCCTACAAACATCTCCACAAATTCGGAACCGGAAATATGGAAGAAAGGAACATTAGCTTCTCCGGCTACTGCTCGGGCCAAAAGCGTTTTACCTGAACCAGGCGGACCCATTAATAAAACGCCTCGAGGGATTTTAGCACCTAAATCTAAAAATTTCTGGGGATTTTTTAAAAATTCAACCACTTCTTTTAATTCCTCTTTGGCTTCAGCCAAACCCGCTACATCGTTAAAGGTCACCCGGCCTTTGAGTGGAGAAAAAACCCGAATATTGGCCCGGCCAAAAGAAAAAACCTGACTCGTACCTCGTTCTGCCCGCCGTGTCATATACCAGAAAAACACAAAAAGCAAAATAAAAGGCAAAATAATGGGGACAATGACGGACCAAACAAAACCCCAACCATTTTCATTTTTTATATCAATATCAATATCTCTTAATTGCTCTGGCCCAACCCCATAATCCTTTAAAATCTCAATAAAAGAACTATCTGGTTCTTTAGAAACCTTGAAAAGCTCGCCATCTTTTAAGGTAACATTAAGGTTATCCTGCCAAATTTCTACTTTCGAAACTTCACCGGCTTGGATTTTTTCCACTAGCTGGGAAAAGGAAAGGCGTCGGACCGGATTGGCCGATTTTGATAAAACGCCGAAAATTAAAGAAATAACCAAAAAGGCCAAAATAACCTGCAGAATAATTTTATTAAATTGACTCATAGGCCTTATCAATCTTAAAACAAAAAGGTCGAAAAAACAACCCTTGCCTTCTTTAAATTGAAAAGACGACTAAATTTGGGGTTGAGCGCCGCCAGCCTGCAAATGATTAATGGCGCTCTGCATTGCCTCGTTGGAAGTGGTAATAATCAAATAATTATTAAAGAAAGCATAAGTCAAAACGGTCTGGGGCACGGGATAGGTTAGATAGCGAACCTTGGCGCCTAAAAATTCTTTTTCCTTATAAGTAGTGAGACTCGTTGGTTTCTTTTTTGGTGTCGTCAGCCAGAAATTTCCCAAATCAGTGGTCAGTGTTTTCTTCTCCCAGGTTAAAAAGTAATTTTTTACATCTTCCAAGTTTTCCGGCCGAATCTCCAAAGCCAATCCCAATGACGGATTGGTCTCGCCATAATAAGCAAAAACCAGGTAGCGAGTGGTTAAAGCCTCCAGAACTTGTTTAGGCAGTTTGGGAATCATTGTTAAGGCAATCTCTTCGCTGGTTAACGGTTCGGTTCTTACTTTGGGAATAATGATTTTAAAACTGTCGGTTGAACCTAATTTTTTAGCTTCGGTTTTAATAGCATTTAAAACCAAAGGACAAGAATTGGTTAAATTCAAATTCGAAAGCTGGGCATTATAAGGACCAACCACCGGCAATAAAGGATTGGCCGGCAAAGAAGGAGAAGGTGGAGTGACTGGTTTAATACAAATTTTTTGGCATTCTTCTAAAGTCGCAATCGCGCCTTGGGGATTCTCAACGCATTGATAATCAGAACTGCAAGTATAACGAACCACTGGCACGCTGCCATTGCTTTTGGGTTTATTAATCGCTGGCCAAATAACAAAATAACCCAAAAGCGCCAAGCCAATCAGTGCCAAACCAATACCGCCAAAAATTAAAAATTTCCGATTTATTTTTCTTGGTCTCTGGGGCGGGGCAGCCATAGCTTCCTGGCTCTTGAGGCATATTTTCTTGGCCAAAAAGTAGCGATTCTTCAGCCGGAGCCGAAGGCGTAGGGCTTTGAGGCATTGATGAAAAACCAGGCGCTTCGCTAAAAGGAGTAAAAGGGCTGGCCTGAGGTTCAGATGATTCTAAAGGATTAATTTGAGAAACATTAGGACTAGAGGGTGGCTGAGAAGGCATCGGACTGGGATTAAGGGATGGACTGATAGGTTGGCCGGCGATTTCCGGCATTTGTCCTCCTCCTTCTTTTAAAGTATTTAAATCATCGGCCATACTGCGAATAAAAATATGAGAAGGGGGTGGTTGAAATTTTTCTTCGTCAGGCATATTTTTAAATTTATTTATTATTTATTAAATTATAACAAATAATTTTAAAAAAGAAAAAGTCAATTAACGCCGAGGTTTTTTATAGGGTTTACGAGTTGGTGGCCGAAAGCGGGTTTCTGGCTTTTCTGTCATCATATCTTTTAAAGAAAGACTAATTTTTCCATTTTCTATTTTTTTAATTTTTACTTTGACGACATCGCCAGGTTTTAAAATATCNGANACTTTATCAACGCGATAAGGTCTTANTTCAGAAATNTGAAGTAGACCTTCTTTGGCTGAACCCANNGATAAAATAGCGCCAAAATCCCTAATTTCTAAAACCTTTCCTTCTACCACCTCGCCCGCCTTATACTCATGNAGAATTTCATCAATCATTTCTTTGGCTTTGGCTACTGATGANTCATTTTGGCCGGCAATATAAACATAACCCTCCTCATCAATATCAATTGTCACGCCTGTCTCGTTAATAATGCGATTGATAATTCGGCCGCCGGAACCAATCACCTCGCCAATGCGCAAGGGATCAATTTTAAAGAATTCAATTTTGGGGGCATAAGAAGAAAGCTCTAACCGGGGCTTATCAATAACAGCATTCATTTTATCTAAAATTAACATTCGGGCTTTCTTGGCTTGCTCTAATGCTTCATAAATAATTTCCGGACTTAATCCTTCAATTTTTACATCCATTTGCAAAGCAGTAAGGCCATCTTTCGTGCCCGCGGCCTTTAAATCCATATCACCATGATGGTCTTCCGGGCCTTGAATGTCGGTTAAAATTTTATAATGACCTTCGGTGTCGCTCATCAGTCCCATAGCAATGCCAGCGACCGGTTCTTTAATGGGTACGCCCGCAGCCATCAAAGCTAAAGACGAAGCGCAAACTGAAGCCATTGAAGTTGAACCATTAGAAGACAAAATTTCTGTCACTACCCGAATGGTATAAGGAAATTCTTCCTTATTTGGAATAACCGCTAATAAGGCCTTTTCTGCCAAAGCGCCATGGCCAATTTCCCTCCGGCCCGGGCTACCTAAACGCCCCACTTCGCCTGAACAATAAGGGGGAAAATTATAATGATGCATAAATCTCTTCGTGCCCACCATTTCCATTCCCTGCAAGGTTAAGGCATCAGAAGGCGTGCCCAAAGTAACAACCGATAAAGCTTGGGTCAGACCGCGAATAAATAAAGCCGAACCATGGGCCCGGGGTAAAATATCAATATAGATATCCAAAGGCCTAACCTCATCTAATTGGCGGCCATCCGGTCTTTTGCCTTCTAATAAAACCTTTTGATGAACCAANCTATCAATCTCTTGGTCAAGAATCGCCAAAGCTTTTTTATAATCCGCATCATTATAACCCGCTTCTTTTAANGCCTCGGAAAGTGATTTTTTAAGCTCAAACATTTTATCTTCTCGGCTGGTTTTTTCCCCGCTATAAACTACTGCTTCTAATTTGTCCGCTAAAAAGTTCTTTAACCAATTGACGAGCTCTTCAGAAGTAGTTTTTTCCGTTAAGGCAATTTTTTCTTTAAAAAGGTGGGGCGGAAGGTTTAATTGAAAATCAATCAATTTCTTAATTTGCTCTTGGGCCAAAATTAAACCTTCTTTAACAATCTCTTCGCTAACACCCTTGGCCTGAGCTTCTAACATATTAATTTTTTCACGGGTACCGGAAACCAAAAGGTCCATCTCCAAATTTTCTCGCAAAGCATAATCAGGATTAATAACAAAGCCAGTTTCTTTTGACCAACCGACGCGGGCGGCAGCCACTGGCCCATTCCAGGGAATGTCTGAAATTAAAAGCGCGCTCGAAGCCGCTAAAATAGCAGGCAAATCAGGGTCATTTTTTTCGTCAATGGAAAGGCAAGTAACGATAATTTGGATATCATGCCTTAAATTTTTATCAAAACGCGGCCGAATCGTTCGGTCAATTAAACGGCCGGTTAAAATAGCATTCTCAGTCGGTCGCGATTCACGACGAATAAAACGGCTGCCATAAATTTTGCCGGCAGCATAATATTTTTCCTCAAAATCAACCGTTAAGGGCAAATAATCAATTTCGGGTTTTTCTTCTTTGGCCATTACGGCAGTAGCCAAAACCACGGTTTCACCCAAACGCGCTAAAACCGCGCCATTGGCCTGTTGGGCCAAAGGAGAAAAAATTAATTCCATTTTTTGGCCTGCAATTTCAATCTCAAATTTTTCCTGNTTCATCTTAAAATTTTATTTCTTGCCAAAACTAAAAAGTTTCTTCTTGTAAGGGGTTTTAATTAAAAACAAATCCGGCTGGGAAGCAATGTCCAAAAAATCATCAGCCAATTCTTTCAAACGGCTGGAAGCGGTTTCCTCAAAAGCCACTACTTCTACCTGCCGGCCTTTGGCTTTTAGATATTCGACCAAAGGAGTAAAGTCGCCATCGCCGGAAACTAAAATAATGGTATCAGTAATTTCTGAAATCCTGATGGCATCAACCGCTAAACCAACATCCCAGTCTGCTTTTTTTAAGCCATCAGGATAAATAACTAATTCTTTGGACTTAATATCAAAACCGCTGTGTAGCAGCGCCTCAAAAAAAGCGGCTTCACCGGGTTCTTCAGAACGCACCACATAAGCCAGCGCCCTGATTAACTGCCGGCCGGCCACAATTTCTTTTAAGAGATTTTGAAAATTAACGCGGGCAGAGTAAAGATTTTTAGCTGAATGATAGAGATTTTGAATATCTACCAAAACAGCAACTCTTTGGCTTTTATGCTTAATGGCCATATCAAAGTTTCAACTTCTTAACCAACCGATTGTAGCGCCTGGTCGATTCTTTCTTTAAAAAATCCAACAATTTTTTTCTTTTGGAAACCATATTTAAAAGGCCGCGCCGGGAATGGACGTCTTTGGGGTTTTCTTTTAGATGCCGGGAAAGTTCGGCAATGCTTTTGGTAAGCAAAGCGATTTGAACTTCAGGCGAACCGGTATCGGTTGGATGGGTTTTAAATTTTTTAATAATATTCGCTTTTTCTTTTGGTTTAAGCATACTACTTCCAATATATCACAAGCAAAAAATTAAATCAAATTAAATTTGATTTTAACGNGCATAAATCTTACAATAATATTGTGCGACATGACAATCGAGNNTTTAATTAAACAATATCTGGATTATTTGGAGATTGAAAAAAATCGCTCGCTTAAAACGCGCGATAATTACCGCCGGTATCTTTATCGCTATCTTTTATGGCTTTCTAATTACAAGAATAAATCGACGCTTTCCCTAAACGATATTGATGAAGAAAGCGTTAGAAACTACCGCCTCTGGCTCAATCGCCAAACCAATCTTTCGGGCGATAATTTAAAAAAGAACACCCAATCCTATTATCTTATTGCTTTGCGCAATTTTTTAAAATATCTCACAAAACGCGGCTTTAAAGTTTTGCCACCGGAAAAAATCGAACTACCAAAAGTGCCAGAACGCGAAATTGAATTAATTTCTATTGAGGAATTAGAAAGGTTATTGGCCGCGCCCTCCAATAATGATTTAAAGGGAAAAAGAGATAAGGCGATTTTAGAAACTTTATTTTCCACCGGCCTGCGGGTTTCAGAACTTACAAAGCTTAACCGCGATTCTATTGATTTTAAAAGAGATGAATTTTCGGTGCGGGGAAAAGGCGGAAAAATCAGAGTGGTTTTTTTATCAGAAAGAGCGAAACAGGCCTTAAAAAATTATTTAGAATCCAGAAAAGATATCGACGAGGCCTTGTTTGTCAGTTTTAAAAAAAATGGCTCTCTAAGTCGGCTAACCAGCCGTTCGATAGAAAGGATAATTAAATTTTACGCCGCCAAAGCCGGTCTAACTAAAAAAGTCACGCCCCACACCTTGCGCCATCTTTTTGCCACTGACCTTTTGCAAGGCGGTGCTGATCTACGCTCAGTTCAAGCGCTTTTAGGTCATTCTTCAATTAATACGACCCAAATCTATACCCATTTAACTGATAAAGAATTAAAGGAGGTTCATCGGGCTTTTCATGGCAAAAGATTAAAAAGAAATTAAACCGCCAACCTGTTTTTTAAAAAAATTTGAATTTGGTTGGCGGCCTTTTGAGTTTTCACCTAAACCCCTCCCTCTAATTTGATTCCCCGACGGTAACTGCAAATTACATATCTGCAGCTGAATTTTTTCAATCCCTCAGGCGTGAGATAAGTTATCCCAAATTTATCTTGTAATAGTTGGCGAAATTTGGGGTCATGCCAGTGCCTGAGGGCCAGTGCTTCCGCCTCTTTGCGAAGACGCTCAATAGTAGGATTTTGTATCCCCTTTCTTTGACGCGAAAGGAGACAAATCCTACAGGCCCAATTTTGGAATGAATAATGGCCGAAGCAAGGCGGAAAGCGGTCTTCGTTGTCGAGGAGGGGTTTTCGGTAAATGTGGCGACGCATTTTTCTTACCTCCTTTCTTTATCAATTTTTAAAGTTGCCAGAGGGATTATAGCAAAACAACCCCAGATGTCAAAACCAATATAAACCGATTTTTTAGGGGCTTTAAAAATTAAGATAAAAAGGTGCCGCGGGAGAGACTTGAACTCTCAACCCTTAAAAGGGACAGGGTCCTAAACCCTGCGCGTTTGCCAATTTCGCCACCGCGGCTAAAATCAAGGACTAACTAAATCTTAAAAAAACTATCTTCCTAGGTGTAAGATGGAGCCGCAATCACCTTCGGGCAAAACAATGGTACAAATCAAATAAACTAAGGATTGAGCCAATATAGCCACGCCCACGCCTATCAGAGCATACATCAGTAGATTGCTGGCAGTCTGCACCTTTTTGGAATCACCGCGGGCTGTAAGATAATAAAAAGCAGCTACCAAAATCATAATTACGGCCACAGCCAGAACAAAGGCAAAAAACCAATTAACCACTGTATTAATAAAGTCAAAAATGTCTTGTATCGTCAAGGGTCGGAATGGCATGCCCTTGTCCAAATTGTCGTCTATACCTCCTTGGGCTAAAACCAAGCTGCTCATTGATAAAAGACCAAAGGTTAAAAGAACGAAAGAAATAATTTTTTTCATAACATTTTTTTCTTTAAAGATTCGACCTTTACCCTAGTTTTAATTATTATAGGTCAAAAAAAGAAAAAAATAAAGGGGATAAATTAAAAGCCGAAAGAGCTAAGACAATCGTCCAGACATGTGTCATTATCTTCTAAATTATGACACTTATCAAGGCAATCATTAATTTTTTCATCTTCAGAATGAGTGCCTGGTATTTGCCCTGATTGCTCGGTCTGATTAGTGTTATTAGTATTGGAATGACCGTATAAAATATTCTTAATCAGGTAAGGAATACTATTAGCCAATAAAATGATAGCAACGCCGATAAGAGTGTAAATGAGGGTGTTTTTGGCTTTTTTGATAATTTCGGGTTTACCACCAGAAGTAATAAAAAGATAGGCAGCATAAAGAATAAAAATTACGGACAAAGGCAAGGCAATCCAAAATAACCATTTAATAATGGCTTCAATCAATTCGCCCACTGTCTTGATTTTTAAAGGATTAGGAAATTCAAAAAAACTANCAGAA
>JGI24721J26819_10002894_pt1 | contig 18625 bp, 14 predicted proteins | sample YelNatPaOPGAMG01_FD_26819 | JGI IMG/M metagenome (IMG submission 26819) | reverse complement strand
CAGCCTGGTCAAGGCAGAAGCAATGGGAGTCAAAACCCACGGTCTAATAAGGTTGAAGAGTTATCTTGACAGCATTAAGGACGGTTCTCTGACACCCGATGCAAGGCCTGAAATTTCTTCTCATAAAGGTTCGGTAATGAACATGGATGGGAAATCCGGATTTGGGATCTATTCCGCTTATGTTGCTGCCAATGAATCCATGCAAATATCCAGAGAAACCGGTATTTCCACGGTAGGCATGAAAAACCTCCATCACGTCGGGATGCTCGAGTATATCACGGACATGTGCGCAACTGCAGGATTTGTAGCAATAGCCATGTCAAACGGGCATCCAGCCGTGTCCCCTCCTGACGGGAATACCCGGATGATTGGAACAAATCCCCTCAGCATAAGCATACCTTCTGTTGATGGAAACTTTAACCTGGACCTGGCAATTTCAAAAACCTCCTTTGGATCGGTGAGAAAAAGCGTACTAGAAAGCACTAAACTTGACGCAGGTCTGGCGTTGGACAGGAATGGCAACCCTACAACAGATCCACTGGAAGCTATGAATGGATCGCTGGTCCCTTTTGGCGGTTACAAGGGATTTGGACTGGGGCTGGTCATAGATCTGCTTGCTGGCCTGTTGACAGGTTCAGCTGCTGGAACCGAAGTTGTGACGTGGAATGAATTAGGTAGAAAATGGAACAATGGGTTTCTTATCATTACCGTAAACCCTGAATTCTTTGTGCAGGGCGGGGAATTCAAAAGTAAGGTTGCGGCTTACTTCTCAAAGTTCAGGGAACTTGCGCCCAAGTCCTCGATCCCAGGTCAGAAAAGGCAGGCTAAATTTCTGGCATCCATGAAAGACGGAATTCAGTTAGATGAAAACCAGGCACTTATATTGAAAGAATTGTGCAAAGTTTACGATTTGAAATTCTGGGAATGATGCATCGTTTCCTTCAGATTCGCAGAAGAAACGGTCTTCAATCGCGGTCCGGAGGGAAGCACGTGGGAAACAGGGCTTAATTTCGTGAAAATTCAGAAATCTGCGTCAGTGATTTGCCTCTTTTTTTGTGCCAGCGTTTCTTTCCAAAGGTGAGCCGGTGATCAGCGCAATCCACCGCTTCTCAAGTAAGCGAAGCTGTATCCATAGTATTCCATCATCTCAAAGGAAGTATTCCAAGGGACAAGATCATAATTGAAATCCGGTCGGATTGTTATGGTATTGTAGCCGGCTGTAATATTGGATTCTGAACTCCATAGAAGCGGGTACAGTACCCCGGAGAAAATCGCGGAGGAGTTGCTGGGGACGTATATGGCAAACAGAGCTGGTACACTCTTTTTGTTGTCCGACCCGGGTTGATAAAACACAGTCACAGTCATGGATGAAATGAATTTCCCGCCAGAGTCCTGAACTGTATAATTCACTATGGATGTTATTGTGAACGGGGGAGAATTAGGCTGTTTTTCGGCAAGGTAATATCCGGCTGAAGCGGATGAGGCGACAATGGCAACAGTCAAAATGATGGTTGCCAAAGCGCGGACGTGTGTAATATTAAAGTGCTGCTTTCTTGGTGTATTTGCCAGAGGTGTTTCAATGGCCGTCTTTGTTGCCGTGGTACCCTTACCGATCTCCGCCATGACGGGCAGGAGAAGCAGTGGCCATACGTTGAGATAGTCCGTATCCACCCTGAAATTTAAGATAAGTATAACGATGGGAAATGCAAGAAACATGTATTTCAATCGATCAAAGTGTATGATATAAATCCCGATAAAGAAAAGAAAAACGAAAATCATCAGGAGTGTGAAGAAAGTGGGAGGAATTCTTACATACCCCAAAAAATCCAGAGCGGATGGGCCGAAACCTACCCCCATCAACGGTGTTGTGACAATTGAGGTTACTCCCCTAAGCCAGGCAATGGGCGAGGCGATCAAAAACGGAAGGTTTGGCGCCATGAAAGATCCAAGAGCAGCAACAACGAATTCTGCCGGCCTCCTTATCCTTTTTCCACTTTCCATGTAAACAAGTATTATGAAAAATGGAAGAAGGATAATTGGAACCTGTTTCAGCGCAATGGAGATCCCGAAGAAGATGCCAGACAGAATAGGATTCTTCCTGGTGATATAGGAGAAGATTGCAAAGAATACCCAGATGGAGTCCATGGTTCCTCCAATTGAGATATAGGAGTAATACACGATCAGAAATGCGAGCAAAGCTATGAGCGCGGTTTTTCCATGGCTTTTACTTTTTCCCATTGACACGTAAACCAGAACAAAAGTTCCCACTGAGAATAAGAGCGGCACCGAGGCAGGCTGAATGTTAAGTGCAACAGCCGGTATCATGACTAGAGCCGCCAGAGCAGGGTAACCAAAGGATGTGACATAGCCGCCGGTGAGAACAGGTGTGGTTAGATACAGAGGGAAGCCGGTAAAAGCAAAAACTCCGCTCATGTTATTTGTAATGTATGGGTTTATACCATGCAGTACCAGATATCCTGCATAGTAGTCTATATTTATCTCATCGGTACCTGGCAGTTGTACGAAACGCTTGAGAACGTACATGATGATGAACAGTGCAATGGAAAAGACAACCGGAATTATGTACTGTGATAATTGACTGTTTTCCTTATGAAGGTCGGGCTTTTCATTTGGGTTTTCATCTTCGCCGGGCTTTGCAGATCGCGGTTGCGGCTTGATGAGAACAGAAAGCGCCAGGATTAAGAAGGCAAATATGACAAGTATCCAGGTAAGCACGAGATAAATTGGATAATTATAGCCGGAGGCGAAAAAGACCAGGAAGGCGAGATTCAAAAGGAGAAACCCCACCGAGAACAGTATGACTCTGGAGAAAACGGTCAAGTCACCGTGCAAAAGCTTCTTACCGGTTCTCAAGTTGTTCATAACATTCTCCATTTTCAGGGTCTGATGTCCCGAAGCGGACTTCTCTTCAATCTATTCTTTAGATTTTAGGCTTTTGGCGTGAATTTCCATCATTTTGTCACTTGGCTTGAGGGATCACGGGATATCAAAAGTGCTGGTTGTGTTATTAAAGTTAAGTTCGTGCAGGGTTACAATTCAGTTGGGGGTTTGAGGAAGCAGTAAAACTCAACGGTCTTANGGATGAGATATACGGAACTCCCCAGTATAAAGTTATAATAATCCCTATTGCTAATAATCTCCATTACAGTTTTTCCATGTTCACACCTGAAATGTTAAGGCACTCCCCGAAGAGTAAGGCGGTCAAGCTGGACTGTTCCCAGAAACATACAGATTTCAAGGGCATGTTCTCCGAAAGGAAAAGGGATACACACCTCAAGCCCTCTTCCGAAACCAGGCTGTGGATCGTTGCCAGGAAAGGGATGATGAATAGCCTCCCTCCTCCGGTAAAGGAATGCCAACCAGCCAATGGTTGCGCCCTGATCCACAAATCCCGGACAGCAACAAGCCACATCGGAAGGGTGGGGTAGTTGACTCTCGCGGTAATTATTTTACGGTGAATTGCCATATGCTGAAGATGGAAAGTTCCCAGGAGGCAGGGCAGAAAAAGTGGGGAGGCTTGATTATTGTTGTGGCAATTGCGGCCTATGCTGCACTGTACTCAACCCTTTCTGTCATACGCTTTATGACCTATAATGCCTATGTCTTCGACCTTGGGCTCAGTTCTTCACTTTTGTACAGCGCCGTACACAATGGAACATATTTTTTTATTCAGAACCCGGGAAATATCACTGCCAACAAGATGATATACATACCACTGGCGATTATCTTTCAGTTCTACCCGAATTTTATCCCTCTTCTTATCTTCCAGTCATGCTGGATAGCTCTTGGGGCATATCCTCTCTACAGGATATCAAGAAAAGTGATAGCTGATCCTTTTCTCTCCATCCTGCCTTCTTTGCTTTATCTACTGTATTTCCCGCTTGCAGGAGTCAGCTGGTACGACTTCCACTTCATGGCTCTCTTCCCGACATTTTTCTTCTTCGGGTTCTGGATGTACCTTAGCAACAGGAAAACTGTGTCCGCCGTAGTTTTGTTTCTAGCAGCAATGACAAATTATCTTTCGGCAGTAATCGTGCTTCTGTTTGGGCTTATTGCCATTTTCAGCAAGCATGAAAACAGTTCTCGAATCAGGGATAGATTATACGGGATATCCCTTGTCATATTTCCTTCCATTTTGTTCCTGATCATAAACATGCATTTTGGGGTATCCTACACAACCTCTGTTTCAAATGCCAGCGGTTTTCCCATGAGCCTGTTTGCATACCTCTCTCTTAAGCTATTCCTCGTCTTTTCCCTCCTGTTCCCTCTATTCTTCATATCACTGTATTCACCCAAGTATCTCTTACTGGCACTCCCCTTTTTTGCCTTTGTCTTCTTCCAGGGAAGTCACCTTGCTTATTTCAGCCCGATCAATTTCCAGTATCCATCACTCGTGATACCGGGACTTTTCATTTCCTTCGTATACGGATTCAGGAGATTTATGGAAATTTCCAGGAAGGCCGGGAATGCCAGGAGGATAGTAAGGGTAGTCAGGGCCATAGTGGCTGTGAATGTCTGCATGGCGGTAATCCTCACGCCTGTGGGAAGCATAATTTCTGGTAACAGCACCTTTTATGACGGGAAAGCAGCCATGACCTATACTGTACAGGATTCTGCGATCAACGCCATGATAGCGCAGATTCCCCTGGGATCAACGGTTATGATCCAGGCAAATATGCCTCAGCTGACTGCCGGCTATGACTGGATGGTCGCATATGAGTTTAACGGGAGCAACTACCCCAGGTACGCCATTGACGATCCATATGAGCACCTGTTCAATGATACGCAACAGGTGTATCTCTCAAATACATCCCAGGAGGTCCGGGTTTTCAATTATTTTCTAAATTCCGGACAGTATGGGATTGTTGAGGAGCAGTATGGCATCATTCTCTTGGAGAGGAACTGGTCCGGGTCCCCGAAATTCACCCCGCTGGAATTTAACCATTCGTTGACCATGAACAGCAACGGCAGTTCTGCAATGAGCATGATCGAAAGCTTCATTGCCCCGGGAACATACAATGTCACTGTTTACCTGGGTGAAGGGAATACACCGGATCTCCATTTCNCCGCTATTCTTGGCAGCAGGGTTGTTCAGGGCTATGCGTACAAAGAATGGATCAGCGGCAACGAAAATTACATCTCATGCTCTATTTCTGCTGGAACTTCGTATTATCTGGCACCACAGTTCAGCGTGGTGTTGCATGTCAATACTTCCACAACCGCTAATGGATGGGTTAGAATCACCCAGGACAGCCCTTCCTTATGAGGCACAACATCTCGAACCCTCGGTGGTTTTATTTCCTCAATTGTGTGTATCTAATTATGTAAAACGGATTAATCTTTCCCGGTTTACAAAGAAACTTTAAATCCTTGAATTTCCATAACAGGGGCAATGAACAAAATTAGTGCTTCTCCCGATTTAGAGACCAGATCAGGGGAGTCGCCCATGAGATACCAGCGTCTGTCATCATATTCAGATAAAAATTTCGTAATTATAAACTGGCGGGATATACTGAATCCAAAGGCAGGGGGAGCTGAGAAGTACTGTTATGAAATGGCAAAGAGACTTGCCGCTGACGGTGTCAAGGTCACCTGGATTGCTTCTGGATTTACCGGCGGTGCCCCAAATGAATTTCATGAAGGGATCGAGATAGTGAGGAAGGGAAACGTATTCACCGTGTACCTGGCTATGCTGGGAAAATTCATGAAACTCAGGAAAAACGCCTATATTCTCGAGTCGGTCAACGCAATTCCATTCCTCTCGGCATTCATGAGCAGGAAGAGGAAGACCGTCATGATTCACCATCTCATTCCCTATTCAGTTTTCAGGGAAAAACTCGGTCCTCTTGCACCATTCGCCTACTTCATGCAGAATGTGCTGAATCCTGTGCTATACCGCAAAGCAAGGGTGATAACAAACAGCGAATCCACAAAGAAAGACCTGATAAGGCAGGGATACAGGAACGTAAACATAGTAAAAACTGGAGTTGATGCGGGTTTTTACAGACCATCAATCAAAATGGATTACGTCGTTGCCCCCGGGCCGTTGAGACCATGGAAAAACCACTCTGACATACTACAGGCGCACTCAACCCTCCCGGATAATTTTCACCTCTTCATTTTTGGGGTAGCGGAGACAGAAGCATATGAAAATACCCTCAAACTGGAGGCAACCAATCTTGGAATAAGGGAAAGAGTGCATTTCCTCGGAAGAATTACAGACGAGGAGAAGTCCAAGCTGTATTCCATTTCGAAGCTTTCATTCAGCGCCTCTGTGAAGGAGGGATGGGGACTGAGCAACATGGAGTCACAGTCGTTCGGATGCCCTGTCGTTGGCTACGACGTTCCCGGTGTTAGGGATTCAGTCAGGAACTATGTAACTGGAAGGCTTGTGGAGTATGGGAATCCGTCTGCTCTTGCATCATCCGCGAATGAACTGCTGGCAAACAGAGAACTTCTCAATCAGTACTCGGAACGTGCCTTTATCTGGTCCAGAAACTTCCTCTGGGAGGAATGCTACAATGAATTTCTCAACGCCACTCTGGCATACAACAGGAAGGTCGATCTTGGACAGCATCACAACCTGTTTGAGTACCTCTCCTGGATCAGGACACGTTAATAAACCCAAATCTATTCAACAGCTAAGGTTCCAATGTCAGAGATCAATTCACAGAATTCAGGACTGGGAAGCAATTCCGCAGTGATATCCTGTTCGCCTATGCATACTGGGCTTGGAACGTATTCGAGGCTGCTTTACGACCTCGGTCTCTTTGAGAGTCTTGTCTTCTTCAGGAAATCATCCAGAAGTGATGAATCGGGGTACGAAAATGTTGTAAAGCCAGTTCACGGTTTTTACAACCTTCGGGCGTTCCTCTCTGTTTACGGCTTCTCCTTCTGGAAGAAGTATATCCAGCGTTATGGATTCTCGCACCTGACTTCGCCGGAGTTCTTTCACCTGGTGAGATACAATCATAACATGACTGGGACTGTACACGATCTCCAGCCCATTGATGATCGTGTGTCCAGCAGTGCATATTCCTACGCCTTCATACGGTACATGAAAAAGAATTACGAAGCAATGGGCGATCTGAAAGGCGTGGTGGCCATTTCAAATATAACGGCTGAAGCAATCAGGGAGAAAATCCCGAACGTAAGCCCCGTTGTGATTCACCACTGGACTGACGACCGATTCATTTTCAGGGACAGGGGTTCAACGAGAAGGAAACTCGGACTCGATGAAGATGTCAGGTACATACTGAATGTCAGCTCGCCGGAGCCCAGAAAGAACCTTGGTCTGCTGCCGGAAGTTATTGCATCGCTCCCGGAGAATTTCAGAATTATAAGGATAGGCAAAATGACTCCTTTACTGGAGAAGATAAAGGACAAGAGGCTTGTTAACTTGGAATCAGTCCCGAATGAGGATTACCCGCTCTATTTCAACGCATCGGATGTATATTTCAGCCCAAGCATCAGGGAAGGATTCGGGAGGCCTACAATCGAGGCAATCAACTCCTCCCTGCCTGTCGTCCTGTCGGATATCCCAATAAACAGGGAAATTCTTGGGGATAGCAATTTTCTGGTAAATCCGGAAAGCTCCGAAAATTTCACGGAAAAAATCATGCAGGCGGCAGAAATGGATATGAGCAGGAGGAAGTTACTATATTCCCGTATAGGAAATTACTACCGCAAGGAAAGGGCTCTCAGGCAGTACCAGGAATTTTATGAAAGTCTAGGGGGAACTTAGATGGATCAGGACTCGGCAGATAATGGTAACGTCAAGACCCTGGAAAAACGCGCCTACCTCCTACTGCTTGCCGCCGGGCTGCTGTTATACAATGCAGCCTGGATATATGTGAGCTACATCAGGTACACCTCCCTCAACTATTCCGTGTGGGATCTGGGAGTTAATTACGAGCGTGCCTGGCAGGTGCTTCATGGATCGCTGACCACCCTTCCTGATTTCCTCGGATTCCTTTCTACCGATTTCATCGTGATTTTACTGTCTCCCTTATCCATGATCAACCAGTTGTCTTCCCTGCTTGCAGCACAACTCGTTGCTCTTGATATCTCATGCGTACTTATTTACAAAATTTCCATGAAAATCCTGAAGGACAGATGGAAATCATCGGCAATTGCCACTGCATTTCTCTTCTATCCGCCCCTTGCGGGAATAACATGGTTTGATTTCCATTACCAGATTTTTTTCATACCATTCTTCCTTGCAGGGTACCTTTTCTATCTCAGGGGAAACTATGTTTTATCGGGTGTTATGATGGTGCTGAGCGGAACTGTCAGGTTCCCTTACGTAGTATTTCCGCTGCTGTTCTCCCTGGGCATAATCCTATCTCAGTTTGTTTCTCATGGCGGTAAGCGGTCCAGGGCAGGGATCTCATACGCCACGCTTCTATTGATAGCAACCGCAACCCTTCTAGTAACGGGCTACGTGGAGAGCAAGGGTATGGAGTACGTGTCTTTTCTTGCTTCTTCATTCGGCGGGATTACGCCGTTCGAACATACCCCACTTACCGTATCCATTACGCTTTTCCTTATCTTTGCTTTCCTGTTGTTCCAGCCCCTGATTTCCAGGAAATGGCTTCCATTTCTTCTGCCGTATGTCGCGCTCATAATAATCTCATCAAATACCTACTTTATATATCCACAGTTTTTTCACAGGCAGTATGGCGGGCTTTACATACCGTTCATGTTCCTTGGACTCATGGACTCTGTCATTGTGCTGGAAAGATACCTGAAGAGTCATAAATTCAGAAGCAAACATATAATGAGAAAGGTCGTGTGGCTATCCAAGCATTCAATAACGGCAGTTCTCGTTCTGATGATCCTTGCTATACCGTTCTTTCAGCCTTATGGGCCGCTTAATTTTGCAAGCCCAAACAATTTTTACCTTGAGAAGGAAATTGCCGGTTCAAACATTTCCCAGGTCAACGGATTGAACACAATAATTGCCCTTATACCACAGAATGCAACCGAAATACTGGTCCAGAACAATCTGCCGGAATACTTCCCAAGGCCGCTGTACAACAATACCGTTCTGGCTCCACCCATAGTCAGTTTCCATAATTTTTCGCTCTATTCCATACAGAACGACAGGTTCAACGTTACTGGACTGGGCGGGGCAATGGTCCCACTTCCCATTCAGTATGTTCTGCTGGATTATGAATCGAGCCAGTTCACCGCCGGAAACCCGAGCATGAAGAACATGTCGGAAATGATGTTCGAATCAGGGTATTACGGCGTGTACGCACAGGAGGGTGTCATTGTGCTGTTGGAACGGGGCTACTCCGGACCTCCAGCAATAATGGCAGGGAATCCATTCTTCACATAATCTGGTGTTTTTTAGTTTCCGGCAGATTACTGGTGCTTCTCGCTTGAATAAATCCTATGGCGCATATCACGGGGATCACTGGTAACCCTTATCAACTGCTGCGAAACAAGGGCGTCTATGGCTGTCTGTACGGTTCTTCGGTTGAGTCCCGTGATGCTGCCAATCTGTCCCTGATCCAGGTAAAGATGCGAGGAAATTACATGATATACATATTTTGCCGCCGGACTGCCGGAAACTTTCCCAGTTCCTGCAAAACCCCCAAAGTTGTCTCCCCTAAAACCCGATCTCTGGCTTTGCAATGGAAGAACGCTCTGCAGAGAAACGTTTCCAAGATTTACACCAGGACCAAGTTTGGTAATGAGTTGTGCCTGCTGCTCCTCAAGAGGAGCTTCAAACATTATCTTTGATTGTCCAAAATTCTCAATTATCCTCGAGACCCAGTCCCATTTGATGTGCCCCTCATTATCATAAATTTCCACGCTCCTTCCCGTCTCCCTTCCCTCTATGATCACCACATCCGGATCGAAATCGAGTGCAGCGTTGATTCCATCTATGGTATCCTCAAGTGACAGCTGGTTCCCTGCGTTCTTCCTGCCAACCTCTATGTGCAGTTTCATGTCATGGTCTCTGGCAAATTCAGCTACCATCTTCTTCTCCTTCTTCGGTATGTCAATTATGCCCTCACTTAGCTCAATCACGGTAAAGCCGGCGTCAAGAATACGGTCCAGGGCCACACCCGTCTTGTTCTTTGAGGAGGCTATTTCAAGCATAGTACCACCATTGGATACGTCAACGCCATACTGCCGGTACATCTGCACACGCTTCCTTACAACAGACTCCTCCAGGAGGAGAGGAAGCCCCCAACCAATCTTGGCAACAGTTATAAAACTGCTTGACCATCCAAGACTTTCCTGTATCCCTGGCAGCATACGATCGATGACCATTGTTTTTGGTTTTGGATCCAGGTTATTCCTCTTAAGTTCATCAAAAAATAGTGCCATATCTGCCATACAATAAATCAATATGTAAATTTTGCTGTGCAGTATTACATATATACTGTAAATTGCATATAAGATTCCTATATTACATGCTTGAAAATTCACATATATATCAGGCAAATAATGGGCTGTGTTGGACAAAAAGATAGAGGAATCCGTTCGTATACTGTTAGAGGCATACAGGACATACGCCGATGATGTGGTTTTCCTAACAAGCTTCAGTATGGAGGATAACATAATCACAGATCTGATGAACAGGGCTGGAACTGGCATAAAGCATGTTACCCTGGATACCGGCCGCCTCCCACAGGAAACCTATGACATAATGGAAATAATTTCCAACAGGTATGGCATAACTCCGGAGGTTGCCTTTCCACGATCTGATGAAGTTGAGAGCATGGTGAAGGCGCATGGCATCAATCTCTTCAGGTTTTCGCCTTCTCTGAGGGAACTGTGTTGCGATGTCAGGAAAATAAGGCCATTGAATCGTATCCTATCCCATAAGAGGGCATGGATTTCCGGTATAAGATCTGACCAGACAAGGTTCAGAGAGCATAGCGAAGTAATCGAGCAAGATCCCCTGCGTCCAGGTATCATGAAATACAATCCGTTATTGAAATGGAGTTCGGATGAAGTGAGGGAATATACGGAAAAATTCATGCTCCCCGTCAATGCACTGTATTCCAGAGGATACAGGAGCATAGGCTGTGATCCCTGTACAAGGGCAGTCATGCCGCATGAAAGCGAACGGAGCGGGAGGTGGTGGTGGGAAGAAGGAATAAAAGAGTGTGGCATCCACGTGCCCTTTCGACTGAAACCTGTCCTGCGAGAGGATGAGTAGAATGGTCTCAAGGCCGCATGGAGGGAGGCTTGTCAATGTGGGGAAGCCAAATTCGGTTTCCTTTGGCCATGGAGACCTGACCCTGGAAGTTGATTCAAGGACTGCTCTCAATCTCTTCCTAATAAAAACAGGGATATTCAGCCCGCTGGTTTCATTCAACACCAGGGAAGATTACGACAGTATCCTGAGGGAACAGAGGATGGTGAACGGCATACCGTGGTCAATACCCATAATTCTTGACATGGATCCAGAGAAATTCGAGGTCTCGGAAGGTGATACAATCATTCTGAAGCGCAATGGCCGTCATCTTGCTGAATTGTACATAGATGATATGTGGGAATTCAATAGGGGTGAATTCACCGACAGGATTTTTGGAACAAAGGACTTGAGGCATCCCGGCGTAGCCAGAACGCAGGAGATGGGTTCCATGATTTTATCCGGGAAAGTTGTTGGCATATCAGATCAGGATCTACCCTTCAATGAATATTTTATGCTTCCAGAACAGACGAGGAAATTCTTCCAGAGTAAGTCATGGAAAACAATAGCTGCCTTCCAGACCAGAAATATTCCGCATCTCGGGCACGAATACCTGCAGAAGTCAGCGCTGAATATGGTAGACGGCCTTTTCATAAACCCGGTTATAGGAAGGAAAAAGGCAGGTGACTTCAGTGATGGAATAATAGTGGGATCATATGACCGTGTCCTGAAATCCTATTACCCCACTGAAAGGGTGTTGTTTTCCGTACTGCATTACGAGATGTATTATGCCGGTCCGAGGGAGGCAGTGATGCACGCAATAATGAGGAAGAATTTCGGCTGCACGCATTTCATAATAGGCAGAGATCACGCAGGTGTTGGCAACTACTACCCTCCCTACGCGGCATGGAAGAATCTGGAGTCATTTGACGACCTGGGCATTGAAATCATCCCATTTGAGGAGGCTGTTTACTGCAAGTCATGCAAATGGATCACCACAGTGAATAACTGCCCGCATGGAGAGGACAAGAGAATCAGGTTCAGTGCCTCAATGATCAGGGAGAAGTTGCAGAAAGGGACAGATATTCCAGAAGAGATAATGCGAGAAGACGAGGTGGAATGGATCCGAAAGCAGGATAATATCTTTATAACCTGATCTTTATGCAAAGTTTCTCTAGGGCGCTGTAAATTCCCGGATGTACAGGTCACAGACATCTGCCGTGGAAGCTCTATGTGATTCTGTGAATATCAGTCAATGTGCATGGAAATATTTATTTCAGCTTCACCACTTATTAACTGATAAAATGAATCTCAATGAGGTAACAGGATACATTGACTCAGGAGCAGAAGCAAGAAAGGCGCTAGACCCTTCAGCAATTCTGGAAACGGGGAACATCATTTCCAAAACTTTCAGCCAGGGAGGCAAGTTGATAATATTTGGCAATGGTGGGAGTGCCGCCGATGCCCAGCATATCGCAGCAGAATTTGTAGGCCGTTTTGAGAAGGAACGCAGGCCACTTCCCGCCCTTGCTCTGAATACAAACACATCCTCACTTACGGCCATAGGCAACGACTATAACTTTGACAGTATTTTCTCCAGGCAGGTAGAGGCCTTTGCTCGCAAGGGTGACGTTGTGGTTGGCATATCGACAAGCGGAAACTCAAAGAATGTAAATCTGGCACTGGAAAAAGCAAATGCCATGGGGTGCTTTACAATTGCGCTTACCGGACGGGATGGCGGTTCAATGATACGGATAGCTAAGAACTCCATAATTGTCAAGAGCAGCAGAACATCCATAATACAGGAGGTTCACATAGCCGTTGGACACATGTGGTCAAAAATTGTTGAAGACTCCATGTAGTTCTGACCCTATATCAATTCAAGAAACCTTTTACAAGGAAAGTAGTTGTTGCCGGATCAAATTATGCGGCATACTACATCGCTGGAGGAGTAATAGCGGCCTCCATGGCAGATGGGTATGGGTGTTTATGTGGTCAGGTTGCGCCATTGATCGATTCCTTACTACCATCATAATTGAGAAAGACAAACGGTTCTAATCACATGCCCGGTTATTCTCCCTTAGCTAACTCAAATACAAGATCAGGACGATCAGAAGCTATTGCATCGACGCCTGCGTTGAGTGATGCTACAATTCCCTCCCTGTCGCTAGGTGCCCAGACGCTGACTCTTATCCCTCCTTCATGGCATCTGTCAACATAACTCTTTGACAACCCTTCATAATTCAGTGCAATGGTGTCACATCCACACTGCTTCACCATAGATACGGGGTCCATGGGAAACCCTGCTAGCAATGCCCCGCAGGAAGCTTCCGGGAATCTCTGCTTCAGAGCGTACAGGGCCTCATGGAAGAAAGATATGAAGATACATTTTCTGATCAGTTCCGGGTTTTTCTCAAGTATGCCAAAGAGTGAGGAAATAGTGTCCGCAGATTTCAGTTCTATAACGATTGGTATGGTAATACTACCAAGTAAATCCTCGAGTAAAAGTATCTTATCGCCGCTTTTCAGCTTTATGCTCTTGATTTCCCTGCTATCCATCTCCCTGACATGGGCGTCTATGCCTGCCAGCCTTTTCAGGTCAGCATCGTGAATAACAGCCAGCCTTCTGTCCTTCGTAAGCTGGACGTCACACTCAACAGCATCAACCCCTAATTCCTGCACTCCCATGAAAGCTGCCATGGTGTTCTCTGGAAAGAGGTCACCTCCTCCCCTGTGAGCGATTACAAAAACCTCCCGTCCGTTATATCTTAAGGGCATGATAAAGGAATCCCTTTCTGGTTAAATAGGGTTTCAATGTCGTGATAAGAAAGAGGGCAGGGATCCCGTGAAAGTTTTTACTAAATGTAGAGTTACTGATAATATGGGGAAGAATACATATTTAGGTTAACTTTCCCACATACATCCTGGTCAGGAACTTTATGGTTACCTTTCCGCTCTTCCCGTAAGTAGAAAATGCCTCCTTAAGATCCATAATCAACTGGTCATGCCGTGGGTCTTCAGCAGGAAGCCGGTAAGGCATGAATTCATACATCCTGATTAGTTCGTCGCCATCCATTGTCATTTCTGTGGCAAACTGGTTATAGTCAAAACTCCAGCTGAAGAATTCAGTTATCTGTTCATTTGTGAGCGGATCACTGCCTGACCTGGTGAAATTAGGGCAATATTTCGTGCATATCCTTTCGTATTCGTTTGAAAAACCATCCCTAAGGTCAAGGTCATTCCATATGATCGTCACAATATTGGGGGCTTTCAGTATCCTCCTGAATTCGTTCCTTGCCTTTTGCTGGTCAATCCCAATGAACGCCTGCCCCATTGCAATGAGGTTGACACTATTTCGCTCAATTCCCGTATTGGAAGGATATCCATCGACGAAACGGACCTTAGGAAAATTTGCCAGATCCTTCTTTGATCTCTCAATGGCATCAACATTGCGATCGATACAGATTACGTCATTCCCATTTTCCAAAAAAATTCTCGCAAGAAGATCTTTTCCGCAGCCGATATTTGCGACGGCCATTCTGTTATTGAAGAGAAATTTATTAGTGAGTATCCGAATTATCTCCCTTGAATATGGTATTGGTATCACTGGGCTGTTGCTGCCATCACTTCCCGTGCTGTGAGATGATTCCACGCTAAGACATTCACAGTGAATTATTAATCCTTATTCATGTCTGCATCGAATGCGGAGAGTATTACAGCGTTTCGAGTGCTGGAATACAATTAAGCTTGGACCATAAAAGCATGGCAATTAGAATGTGTACCATGTAACTTCAGGTTTTCGGATATCGAGTGCTAGGGTGGGGCATTGATAAGGTCAATGCAGGGCTATGGGAACAGCAAGACCATGCACCCATATGGATTCGTATCATGCCACGTGATCATTTTTTATCTTCCATTATATTTCCCTAGACATGGACATAATAATGGGCAAAAAGATAATAGTGACGGGCGGCGCAGGTTTCATCGGTAGTAACCTGGTAGATCGCCTTTCAAAAAACAATGAAGTGCTTGTGATCGACAATATGCACACAGGCAGCCAGAAGAACCTTGAACATGCAGAGAAGAGCGGCAAGGTTACCTTTCAGCAGGGAGATGCCAAGGATATTGGGAAAACACCGTTCAAGGCGGATTTCGTTTTTCATATAGGCATTTATTCTGCATCACCGATGTACAGGGCAAATCCTCACCTGATCTCCGAGGTCGTGGATGGAATGATCAGCGTGCTGGAATATGCCAGGTCCAACGGCTCCAAGGTCGTCTTTGCCTCTACCTCCTCCATTTACAACAGCATTGATCCGCCGCACAGGGAGGATTGCATTCCCCTTGTAACTGATTATTATACCGAGGCAAGAATCGCTGCGGAACGTGTATCGGAACTTTACTGCAAGCTCAATAAAATGACGGTATCTGCAGTGCGGTTCTTCTCTGTATACGGCTGGCATGAAGAGGCCAAGAAGGAGTATGCAAACCTTGTGACGCAGTTCATGTGGGCGCTAAGGAAGGGAGAGCAGCCGATAATTTATGGAGACGGAAAGCAGAGAAGGGATTTCATATTCGTGGACGACGTCGTTGAGATACTGATCAGATCCTCACAACTCACAGGATTTAATGTGGTAAACGCAGGTACCGGAATCAACTATGACCTCAATGAGATGCTTGATAAGCTCAATAAATATATGAAGACAGACGTGAAGGCTAAGTATATAGAAATGCCCGTAAAGAACTATGTGATGGAAACTCTGGCAGATACGGGGAGAATAAAGAGCCTTCTCAACTACACCCCAAAGGTGTCGCTGGATGACGGCATTAAGAAATTGCTGGGACAGTAAAATGAAGACAAGGATGTTCATTTCAAAAACTCCGCTTCGGATAACATTTGTAGGCGGAGGAACGGACATCAAGGACTATTATTCTAAACACGAAAAAGGTGCTGTTCTATCAGCTTCCATTAACAAATTTATCTATATTGTTGTGAACAAGAAATTTGACGATAAGATAAGGGTAAGTTACTCAAAAACTGAAATCGTTGATTCAGTCAATGAAATCGAGCACCCCTCCGTTAGGGAGGCGCTCCGGTTGCTGCAGATAGACGGTGGCATCGAAATAGTTAGCATCTCAGACATACCCTCAGGCGGTACCGGCCTGGGATCGAGCAGCACCTTTCTGGTAGGGTTGCTTAATGCGCTTCACGCATGGAAAGGGGAATTTGCGTCGCCTGAGCAGCTAGCTCAGGAAGCGGTGAAGATAGAACGGGAAATTCTTAGGGAGCCCGGAGGAAAGCAGGACCAGTACATGGCTGCGTACGGAGGCATAAATCTGCTTGAATTCTACCCCGATGAAAGCGTAGTAGTAAAACCGGTCATATCCTCTGAAATAGTGAGGGAGAAGCTTCAGGAAAATCTTCTATTGCTTTACACAGGGTTGCAGCGTGGATCGACTGAAATACACTCGTCACAGGCAAGAAATGTAGAAAGAAAATCAGCAAACTACGATAAGATGGTCCAAATAACCGAGGAAGCGTTCTCCAGCCTGTCAATGGGCGATTATGATTCATTGGGCGCATACCTCCACAGAAACTGGAAACTAAAGAAAGAACTCACAGAAGGTATAAGCAGCGATTTCATCGATCAGGCATACGAAAAGGCTATGAGGTGCGGAGCTGCGGGTGGAAAGTTGATTGGGGCCGGTGGCGGTGGTTTTATGCTTTTTTACGCCAAACCAGAACTGCATGAAACAATAGTGAAAGAAATCGGAAATATGAAGCCCGAACAATTTCGTTTCGAGTTCCAGGGAAGCCGCATCATTCATGTCGGTGACTGAGACCCCGAGCATTGAAACGGGGTTCAATGGATGATAAACAATTATATGCCCGGCTATAATGATCTTCTATATGCCAATATATGAAAGTGACGAGCACGAGATACTCAACGAGAAAACAGTGCTTTTTGATCACGGTGTAAAGGTTTCCAAGGGTATCCTTTATCTCACGAACAAGAGAATAATCTATGTCAAAAACGGTAAGAGAGGGATCTTCAGGGCTGCCCCATCCCTTGTGGATTTAGAAGTGAAACTCGACAGCCTGGATGATGTGGGCAAGGCGATACCGAGATTGAAAATGGCCAAGAAGAGAATTGTTTCGATTAAGTACTATGAAGGCGCATCACTGCAAACGAAGGATTTTACAGTATCAAATCCAGAGTTATGGGAGAAGAGCGTAAGGCAGTGGGCTCTGGAATACAAGCGAAGGATTAACGATGAAAATCGCAGGAATATTGAAGACGAGAAGAAGCGTGAACTGGATATGGCAAGGGCAAAAGCTCCCACAGCCAATATCGGCTATGTTTACTACGGTAAGGACAACCAGAAAAAAAACCAGGGAAAAAATACAATCAAGAGNCAAATTGGAAATGTAGTGGAGGGGGAATTAGAGGGAAAAGAAACACAGGAACTACCAGAACTCTGTGAAAATTGCGGTGCAGTTATACCACCAGGATCCAAATTCTGCCCTGAATGCGGGAAACCTGTAGCTAAGAAAATGGATAGGTAAACAGATATTTACTCCAGAACAGAAGGTTGTTCTAATAGAGCAAAAATCAAAATTTTTAGAAATCAAAGGCAAGCAAAGAGTACATATTTTACGATCTGCGCAACATTTCCACGACGCGTTTAATCCCCTCTGGAAGCTGGATCATGTTTGGCATTATTGGTAATTTTGAATGAAGATCATCCGCTTCCTGAACGATGAAATCTCTTCTCACCTTTGCCAGCGTAGTTTTACACTCTTTTTCAATCATAGAGATAAGTTCTAGAACTGATGTTCCGATGCCAGTTCCTACTTCGTAAATTCCAGGATCAACATTGTTGGACAAAATCAATGAAATATACCTAACAAGGTCAGAAACATGAGTATAATCTCTCTTGTGGGATCCATCTCCAAAAATTATTGCCGGCTCTCCTTTAATTGCTGCCTTGGAGAACAAGTAAACAGCTCCTTTTGTGCTTGTTTCTCCGTAAATGTTATAAAGTTTTAAAATGTAATATCTGACTCCATACATTTTGTTATATAATTTAACCCATTCTTCCCCTTGCCTTTTGGAAAGTGAATAAGGATTGGTTGCTTCCATAACTGAACCGGAAGTGGGAAATACTATCGCTGAATCTTCTTTCCTTGCTTTTTCAAGAAGCTTTAGGGTGAGGTCTAGATTATCCAGAAAGTATTCATACGGGAACTCTCTTGATTTTCTAATAAGAGTTCTGGCCCCGAAATTAAGGATTATGTCAAAACGGTCGCNGGGTATTTTCTCATCTTTGTCAAATCCTGTANATTCATGATCGGACGTTTTTAACCAATTGAAGATCTGTGTACCGATAAATCCCTTGTGTCCTGATAAAAGTACCTTCATAGCGCTGGATTCACATTTGTAA
>JGI24721J26819_10002893_pt1 | contig 18629 bp, 16 predicted proteins | sample YelNatPaOPGAMG01_FD_26819 | JGI IMG/M metagenome (IMG submission 26819) | reverse complement strand
TGGTGCTAAACGATTATAACAATGATCTGCGAGCTATAAAAGCTCCCATGTTGATCTCCTTAAACCAGGGTCTAAAGTTATTCTGAAAAGCAATTTAAGCATTAGATCTCTTCCGATAAACCCTTCCCTGTTTGGGTTAGCGAGTCTATAGGGGTTCAGCTCCACGTTGTTCCAGTTATCAACACCTTCAACTATTTTGCTTAAACATCGATTTCTCCTCCTATCTGTTATTCCGACCTTCATCATCCTTGGAAAGTAAAAATAGCGTCTTCCCAGATGATACCCTACTCTTCTCAGCGGTATTTCGCTTTCCATCCTTCTACAGGTCTTCTCATCTAAAACTGTATACTCGGGATTTCCTGTGTCGAAATCGCTCCTAACCTTAATGCCTTTCTCAAACACGTCATCATCGCTCCAATCAATTCTTCCAAGATATATTTCAACGGTCGGATAGTAGTCGCTTTCGCTCAGGAAAGACCAGTTGCTTCGCTCCTCTATCAACGGCTCGCCAGTTATGACATAGCACGGCTTCCCCATTTTCTCCTCCATCTCCCTCACTTCCCCGTCGGATGGCTCATACCTGTTTTTCGAATAGAAAACCACCTTCCTATCGCAAACGACTATTGACTGGGCTTTGGTCTCCCTGAACTTCTCCCTTATCCAGTCTCCATAAAGCTCATCCAGCTTTACCAATATCTGATTCGCAAGGCTGCTATACCTCTCATCATTCATAATCCTTCTATACTTATCCAAAGGTATGTCGAAAGGATCAATGCCCCTCAGGTACTCTTCTATTTCCTTTAACTCCTCCATGGGCTCAATAATAACTAAAAGCCCTATTGCTTAAATCCTTTTCCATACCAAACGCAATTTCATCAAGATCATGAGGGGAAAGGTTTTCTCAGCATAAATGTTCTAAATCTTCATGTTGAAGACTCACGATGAGCTTTGGAAGTGCGAAGTCTGCAAATCAATAATTAGGAGAGACCGGATAGAGGATGCGATATTTGCGGTAAAAAGGACGCGCGCTTAATCGCTTGCCCAGCCCGCTTGCAATACGGACAGCCCTCAGCAACTATGAGCGTGCGCTTATCCCGTTAGTTGCCAGTTTTTATCAAAAAATCCAGCAGCAAGATAGCCCTTCCATCCTTCTTCAATAAATGCATTATTGAAAACGACGTAATCCGGAAGCATTACCCATCTATTGTAGAGCTTCTTAATGTTCCCCATCCCATTCACGGTAGTCGACGAATTTAAAAGCACGTACCGCGTCGGGTTAAGCGGGTTTGGATAGATCATGATAAGCGACGCATCATTTCCTGCAAACCTCTGAGAACCTACACAAATAGCCTCGTCCTTAAACTTAATCGGCAATTTTTCATTTATTCGAGCCACGAAAGCATTCGTCTTCGGATTGCCGAAGAGAACGAGGTTGTAGTTCATGATATCCTGGACTGCAATATCCATATCGGTTTTAACCTCACAATCCCCATTGGCATATGATTTCCGCCATGTAGCCACATCACGGGCTGCTCTTCTGTTCGCCTCGACCTCCGCTTCACTACCCTGCGTCCCGTAGATGAGGATGAAAGGACTGTTAAAGGCATCCGTAATGGGGCCGAAGAGGCTGGGCGTTTTCCTTAAGCCATTACCTTGGGGCGCTATGTGAAGTATTTCTGTTATGCCTTTTTCATCAAGTCTGCCCCACACTGAAAACTTGGTTACCCTCTCAGCTTCCTCGGGGTTGAGGAGGAGCAAGTATCCCGTGGCTTCGCCCTTCTCGTCGAGTATTGCCCTCAGCGTAACCTTTCCGGACTTGGGCAGGGATTCTATCCGAGCCTTAAAGCCGTTTACAATAATCGTGAGCGCTTTATCCATATCTATGCCCAAATCTTTATTGAGCCTCAGGGTGAATTGGACGATGTTACCGGTTTGTATCCGAATCATGTTGTCCTCGAGAACCTCAGCCGTAATTTGAGCCGCCTCATAAACCGTGTCCATTTCATCGATTTCAACCCAATAGGCCTTGTTGAACCTGAGGCTGTTCGTCTTATAGCATACTTTCCTTGGATACCGCTTTCTCCGATGCTTATGAAAGAAGTTGGAGATTATGGGCCTGTCAAGCCACTCCTCTCCCCACCATGGCCTACCCAATGAGCTCCAAGTATGGCCCATTCCGGGCCTCTCATCGTATTCAACCGCATAGCCCATTCCCCTTAACAACGCCACCATACGCCTAGAATGCTCTACGGGAACGACTTTATCCTCCGACCCGTGGGATACGAAGATGGGGAGGTTCAGGGCGTTCTCGGCTAGATGTATTGGACTCTCTTCATCTCTGAGCGCCCGTAGGTATTTTGGGGCTTCCACGTCCTCCACGTACGTTCTTGCCGATAGGAGTGCGATAGCAGCCCAGACATCTGGCCTACGGAGCCGCGCGCGCTATAGCCCCCGCCTCATTGACGAAGAGCTTCCCTGTGGCGTTGAAGAGTTGGAGATAGAACCCCCATCTCTCTGCATATCTGGCAACCTTCACAAGAAGCTTGTTCATACCTAATGCCAAATCCGACACGAACATATCCTGTCCGGGACTGGGAGTTCTGCCAATGTTATTGTGGTGAACCAGCTTCCCATTTAACCACACCATCACCGAGTCCTCGCTTCCGAAGAGGAAGACTACTCTCCTAGGCTCCTCGCACCGGATCGTCGTGTAAGCATAAGCTACGCCTCCTCGGAGGTTCCAGAAGTCCACGAAGGGTTCTCCAAAAAGTTTCACGAAATCCACGAACCCGTTCGGCTCAGCAACATACTCCCTCCACTGAACGCTCCCGGATTCTACACAACTGCTCGGATGAGACAGACTAACCTTAGGCTCGATCTGTTCCTCTCCTCCTGCATTCTTAAGGAAGTCCATGTAGAAGCTATCTCTTCCGCTCAGGTGAGGGCCAATTCTGGGGAATGGTCCGCATATGAGCCAATCAACAATGAAGCCCTTACTAACTGCCGGATGAACCATCGCATAATTTACCCTTATTATAAAGATATAAATTTTCTGGAACTTCCCGACCGGCTGCTTCAAAAACTCTTTTCTAGCGCGCACTAGTCTGTTGGCGACTATTCACATATCTAAAAATCCCAATGAGCACGCTAGCACGGTTTGTTCTGGACGCCGACACCTTCAGACAGAGGTATACTTTACATAGGGCTTCGATCGGGCAGATTCAGGACACAGGGCATAGTTGGCTTCATTGACACATTTTTCTTAATCTATAACATAAAGTCCATATCCTGTTCAACTTGCATGGCGACCGGAAACTCTCAAGAGTAAGAGACGGGTCGGGTCTTTTTCACTAGGCTCGAGAAACTATGGATCTTCACCCGATACTCTTTCTCTATAAGGCTTTTTTTCGAGTGTATCAGGCTGTCTTCCGTTGCCAAATCCTCGCCTAACACTATTGCTGTTGCCAGTATGACGCAATCGATATAGTCCGGTATTTTTCTCCTTAATGAGAAGCTCACCTCCACCACTTTCTCCGCGTAGAAAGGTATTACTCTAAAAGCCTTTTTCACGGCCTCCAAGGCTTCGGATACGATTGAAGGAGCTACGCCGAGTTTTGCAGCCTTAGCCTGAAGCTCGAAAAGGGATATGAGGCTCACAGCGATCTCCTCCATCTTTATGTTTACTTTGCCTTTAACCATGGCTTCCAGGAGGTTCGTGTCAACATCTATCCTTGCAAGGGGTAGAAGATAGGTCGTGTCTATTATCATTCTTCCATTCTCCTTGAAAGCTTTCTTCTAAACTCCTCGAACTCTTTCGCCGTAGTGCGAGCAACTTTTTCTTTTGAAAGAAGCTGAACAACCTTTTCGCCGTCGAATAACGTCTTGCGCAGAAGCTCATTTACTACTTGGGAAAGCTTCTTAGAAGAACCGTGCCTTCTGATGCTTTCCCTTATCAAGTACTCGTAAAGATCCTCGTCCAATAATATGGTTGTGCGTTTAACCATATTACTGTCTAGCTATCAGGATGCTTTTAAAGCTTACGCCAANNCTCTTCCTTTCAGCANAACCTTGTAACTTTATCCTTATCCTGCAATTCCGTCAAGTAAGTCCTCCGCATAACCCATGGCCGCTTTTATACCAAGGTAACGCCCAGAACGAATATGGATCGAATAGGAAGAGCCTGTGGCGCGCGCTAGCTGGGGGTTCAAGAACGTGGCTTAAACATAGTATGGGTATATTTAGTGCTGAGGTCATCCACATGAAGATCGACGAGGATCAGCTTAGCGCAGAAAGTTAGCGTTATCCCATTCCATAGAATAGTTTAACCCATTCTTTCCCAGGGAGGCAGTAGAAGTCCTCAGAATAACTTTGGATGCTGCTAATTATCCCTAGGTCCTCTGAACAGAAGATGAACTTAGCGCGCGCTAGCGCAGGTAAGAGAAATACGGCCTCTTTTAGCTACTTCTACAATTTCTTGAAAACTCAGCTTATCATGACGATGGCCATGTATCTGGATTTGAGCTAGTCCGCGGAAAAGCGCCATTTTGTCCTTCTTGTAGATGATGACTTGCCTTAAAAGCCTGTGACCTTCTAAGAAGCAATACCGGCCTTCCTTTTCTAATAGATATTTTTTCATTCCATTTGACAACCATCCTGGGTTCCATCACTAAAGGCAAATCGTTCAATGTGCTGACGGTAACAATCGTTTGAATATCCTTTATCGGTTCTACCTTTTCACCTTGGTCACTCGAGAAGTATAATACAATCGGAGGAAACTTTTACGCGCGCGCTACGATATTGGTGGTTGGAAAAGCTTATTTTTAAGGCCTGTGGAAGGGAACATGATCAAAAATGTTCCTACACTCTCTTCCAGAGTTGAGCGACGCAGAGACACGATCCATCTCAGCTGAGAATCCTACTGGTGAAAAAGGCAGGGGCGCAATGGAGGCTCCGGATGAGAGAAGCCCAGCGTCAAGGCTTGGAAAAGGATGGAAGGTTAAGCCCTGCGTAACACTGCCGAAAGGGGAGACCGTCAAGCTTGCAGACATAAGGGGAAGCGGGTTCATCCGCCACATCTGGCTGACTGTGGATGCTAAGGCGTATAGAAACTGTGTTCTACGCTTCTACTGGGATTGTGAGGAGAAGCCGTCGGTTGAAGTTCCTCTTGGAGACTTCTTCGCAAACTGCCACGGGTTGAGGTATAATGTTAACTCGATACCTATTGCAGTAAACCCATCCGGAGGGTTCAACTGTTATTTTCCAATGCCGTTCAAGAGGAGTGCTGTAATAACTGTTGAAAACCAGTGGATCGAGGACATAGGAGGATTCTACTATCAAATAACCTACTCGCTTGAAGAGGTTAAGGATAGAATGGCGTATTTCCACGCCCAGTGGAGGCGCTCCATGACAACAAGGCAGAACCCGCAGCATACTATTCTAGACGGTGTTAAGGGAAGCGGACACTATGTTGGAACCGTGTTAGCGTGGACGCAGCTGTCTAACGGCTGGTGGGGAGAGGGGGAAATAAAGTTCTTCATAGACGGGGACACTGAGTATCCAACTATCTGCGGAACAGGGACTGAAGACTATTTCGGGGGAGCATGGTGTTTCGGCGGCGAGACTTTTTCAACAGCTTTCCTAGGCTATCCTCTCTACAGGAGGGAGCCGGGTGAGGTTCCTAGGCACACACTCTACAGGTGGCACATCCTTGACCCAATACGGTTTAAGAAAGACCTAAGGGTCACGATTCAAGCCTTAGGATGGTATCCTGACCGTAAATTCCAGCCTCTTACTGACGATATTGCTTCAGTCGCATACTGGTATCAGACTGAGCCGCATGCACCATTCCCAGTGTTACCTCCTCCTGAGGAACGCTGGTCAAGATAAGGCTTCGACTCAGCGGCAGCAGGGTGCGGAACNCTCTTCGTTTAGATAAGGAGAGGAATGATTTATTTTCCAGTTATTTCTTCAACTTCCTTCCTGCCCTTCTCAAGCTCCAGAGCCTGCTCCCCGTCTATTTTCAGCAGGAGGGCTTGGAATTCTCCCACGTGAGTCTTCTCCTCCTTAGCTATGTCCAGCAGGACTTTCTTAACGTCTCTGCTGCCAGCAGCTTGGGCAAGCTGCTCGTAAAGGTTTACAGCGTCTAGTTCAGCAATGATAGCTACACGCAGAACCTCCTTGTCAACATCCTTCCTACTTAACTTTTCTAGATCAATAGGAACCTTCGACATCATTCCGGTATGATGTGCAACAGGTTTCTTTTAAACATTTAGCATGGTAAACCCGGTGGTGCAAAGATGGTTTCAAATGTTTACCGCAACAGGTACTTGTCGACCCACTGTATCTTTTTCTCCCTATGCACATTGTGAGATTCATGGCCCATTCCAGGGTAAACAGCAAGCTCCTTTATTCCTGAAGCTGTGTGGTTGAAAGTTGCGAAAATGGTTGAAGGCGGACATACAGTATCAAGGAGGCCGACTGACATGAGGACTGGACACTTAATGTCTGGAGCGAAGTTCATCGCGTCGAAATAGGAAAGTGTTTCGAAAACCTTCTCAACACTTTCAGGATGCGTCTTGAGATAGCGAGAAATCTCTAAGTATGGGTCTGAAGCCGCAACTTCAACAGCCCTTTCGAAATGGCATAGAAAAGGTATTTCAGGCAGAGATAGGGAAACCTCTCCCATGGCTGAGACTATTAGTGTTAAACCTCCTCCCTGGCTGGCGCCCGTCACACCAATCCTTTCCTCGTCAACATCCTCCCTCTCGCACAGAACTCTGAGTCCGCGAAGACAATCCATGTAAACATACCTGTAGTAATAGGTTTCCTTGTCAAGAATGCCTTTAGTCATGTGTCCTGTAATGCTTCCAGAAGGGTATTTCGCGAAGTCTGGTGTATCGCCGAACTGCCCCCTGACATCTATCGCCATAACGGCAACGCCCTGGAGAATCCAGTTCAAATAGTCTGAGACAGTGCCCCTGTTTCCACCGTAGCCGTGGAGAACTAGAAGCGCCGGGAAAGGACCTTCTCCAACGGGCTTTAGAAACCAGGAGACTATTGGAGTCTTATCTGTAAAGCCGTCGAAAGAAACCAAGAATGCTTCAAGCCTTTTCACAGGATATTCGAGCCTCTTAAAGACAGCGTTTAAAGGCTGCTCCTCAGAGAGCTTCCTGTTGTGGTTCCAGAAGCTTTGGAAATCGCTTCTCCTTGTAAGCGGAGGCTTGTAAACCTTAAGCTCCTCCAGTGGAAGATCCACTATGGGCATGCTTCAAACCGCATCCTGCCAGTATATATGGTTAATGGTTTCAACAAGACTGTTAGGATCACTCGGCACAACTCGCTCCCACGTGGCGATGCAAACCATAGAGCACTAATAGCATGCTTAACACGCGCGAAGCCTCCTGTAGCGCTGAGCATAAGCATGATGAGTATTGTAAGCAGGTTGCGGCTACACGCGTATTGCGGAAGCTTACCCGACACAGTCCTTAACCTAGCAGAACGGTTCAAAAGGTGACGAATATGAGTTTCACGACTCCGTGAAGAGTCAAGGCTTAAATATTCTGAGATAATACTTGAGACAAGGTTGGAGGAAAACATCTATTTCATAGGTGTGGATCTGGGAACCCAGAGCATGAAGACCCTTCTAGTACATGGGGAGACCGGCACCGTGGTTGGTAAGGCCGTTGAAAACTATGGTTTGATAGAGAATCTTCCTCCGGGCCATAAGGAGCAGGATCCTCAGGTTTGGATTAATGCTTTCCATAAAACCGTTAAAGAGGTTTTTTCCAAGACGGGGGTAGACCCTAGGGGCGTGAGGGCTATAGGGGTTTCAGGCCAGCAGCATGGCTTCGTCCCCCTGGACGAGAAGGGCATGGTCATAAGGCCTGCAAAGCTNTGGAACGACACGAGTACAGCTAAAGAGTGCGAATACTTGACTAGGAGGCTCGGCGGAGTAAAGAATGTTTTGAGGCTCATAGGGAACCTGGTACTTCCCGGCTACACTGCCCCCAAGATACTTTGGCTTAAAAGGAACGAGCCTCAAAACTATGCTAGGCTGCGCCACGTCCTCCTGCCCCATGACTATCTGAACTATTATTTAACGGGAAACATGGTTATGGAGTATGGCGACGCCTCCGGAACAGCGATGATGGACGTTAGGAGAAGAGTCTGGTGTAGGAAGGTCATAGATGCTATTGACCCTGGGCTCCGGGACAAGCTGCCTCCATTGCAGGGATCTGATAAGCCTGTTGGAACAATCAGGAGGGAGGTTGCTGGCGAGTTCGGCTTCAGGGAGGATGTCGTAGTCAGCGCTGGTGGTGGGGATAACATGATGGGCGCCATAGGGACGGGTAACGTTAGGAAGGGCATTGTGACCGCAAGCTTCGGAACATCTGGTACGATTTATGCTTACTCTGAGAAGCCGGTTGTCGACTCGAGGGGGGAGATAGCTGCCTTCTGCGACTCGACGAATGCTTGGCTACCGCTCCTGTGCACGATGAATGTTACCGTGGCTACGGAGTATGTTAGGGAGCTCTTCAACATGACGCATGACGACTTAACAAGGGCTGTTGAGGAGGCTCCTCCCGGCTCTAATGGGCTACTCTTGATCCCCTACTTCGAGGGAGAGAGGACGCCGAATGTACCTGAGGGTACGGGCGTCTATTATGGTTTGAACAGCAGGACTTTCAACAGGCAGAGCATTACTAGGGCAGCTATGGAGGGCGTTACACTCGGGATGAACTACGGGTTGAACAGGATGAGGGAGCTTGGAATAAAGCCCGGTGAAATAAGGCTCACCGGCGGAGGTTCGAAAAATAGGGTTTGGAGACAGATAGCCGCAGACATATTTAACACAGAGGTTGTCTGCATAGAGATAGATGAGGGTGCAGCATATGGCGCCGCCCTCCAAGCAATGTGGTGCTACATGAACTATTCCGGGGAGAAGATGAGCATCCGGGAAATCTGTGATCGATTCGTCAAGCTGGATGAACAAACGCGTGTTAGCCCCAACCCGTTGAACGTGGAGAAGTACAAAGAGCTTCAAGAAGTCCACAACATGGTTAGTAGGGACCTACGGAGGTCCTTCAAGAAGCATAGAGCATATATAAATAAATACGTCTCCTAGTGGGTATAAAAGTATATACGTTCATAATGACCTAGGAAGCCTTTGCATAACCACAGCTACTTGACCCTTTCTACAGGAAGCATTCACATACCCAACTGGAGCTTATCTTCCTGTTTTCATGGATCATAATCTGTATTTGACCATTGTGGGCCCCGCTGGTTTGCGCAAACAAATGCTATACCTCCTCTAGCAGAAAATGCCATTTTTACCATTGTAAAAAAAAATTAAAAACCCTCTTAACAGAAAACTCTGTTGAGGTGAAAGGGGTGAGCGAAGTGGAAAATTGTGAAGAAATTTATGAAGCCCCAAAAGTATACTCCCCATTACCATCAACAGTAGAGCCAGAAGGGCATGGTCATGCACATTTGAAGTATGTAGCAGACGCAGATTATGACACCAGCCCAGCATAACTGGTGTAGTAGAGATATATGAACGAGGTTCTTTCTAATGATGTAGTAGTCCCGAGTTCAGGTACCCGCTGCTTGAAAAAGAATGGGGTGGAATATTTTTTATTATTAAACGAAACTCTTTTTTCTTGCAGTAGAATTAACCGCTCTGCAGCCGAGATAATAAGTCTTTGCAATGGTGTAAATACGTTAGAAGATATTTCAAAGATCTTAAGTGAAAAATATAAGGTTGAACTCGAGCGAGTTAAGAAGGATGTTAAACAAACGCTTGATACATTACTCTCTCTCGGCTTACTGGTAAAAGTGGGAGAGGAAGAGAGGTCGCCTCGCGAAGATTTTTCCATTAGTAGAGGCCCAGGCGAAATTTGGTTATTTGTAACGAATAGGTGTAATCTAAGGTGTACAACGTGCTTTAAGAACGCTGGAGTGGAAAAATCTAATGAACTGAGCTATGACGAAATCAGGAAATTTATTGACGAGATCATAACAGTATTCCGTCCCCGCATGATTATAAGTGGTGGGGAACCTCTTTTAAGAAGGGATTTGAACAAGATCCTTAGCTACCTAAAAGATAAGGGATTATATGTTCACTTGACTACGAATGGTACACTTATTGATAAAAATATTGTGGAGGAATGGAGGTCTATTGGTATTGATTTTGTGCAAATAAGTTTAGACGGAAGTAAACCGGAGATAAACGACGCAATTAGAGGGAACGGTGTTTTTAGCGCGCGCGCGGCGCGCTTCGCGCCAGTTGGGAGAGGTTCTGTAAATAAGGATCAACTGTCGCCAAGGGCAGAAGACTACATCCAGTTAATAAGCAACCTCATTAATGAGAGAAAAACAATGCTAAGATTTAAAAATCTCATTGGCTTTGAATCAAAACTAGATAGAGTTCCTGGTAACCTTACAAGAAAACTGAATTGTGGTCTCGGAACTGTAACTATAAGTATAGACTCTGATGGCTCTGTTTATCCCTGTCACTGGCTACACCTGACCGAGTATAGGGCAGGGAACATCAGGACCAACAGTTTTCGTGAAATATACTTTGGCAGCGAGATCCTGAAAAACCTAAGACGGTTACGTGTAGATCAGCTAGAATGTTGTTTGGGTTGTCCATGGAGATATCTTTGTGGAGGTGGCTGCAGAGCTCTTGCTCTATTCTCAACAGGTCTGCTAACGGGTGCAGATCCGTACTGCAAGTTTTATAAATTCTACTTTGAACACGCACTTTGGGGGAACTGGGTTTAATATGTATGCGATTGAGACTATTGGGCTGACGAGGACCTATCTGAGGTATAATTACAAGGGTACGCACGTTTCCATGGATAGGGATGACAACCCGGGAGGCTTGCTTCTATCCCTCTACAATAGGTATTTTAACAGGAACGTTGAAAAGGAGGAGATCGTCGCAGTCGATGACGTGAACCTAAAAATCCCGCAGGGCGAACTTGTCTGCCTCCTTGGGCCAAACGGCTCCGGGAAAACTACGTTACTAAGAGTCCTAGCCACCCTGCTAAAGCCGACAAGGGGGACTGCCTACATAATGGGCCACGATATCCTGAAGGAGGAAGACGATATCTGGAGACACGCCACGTATATCGCCGGTCTTCTCACGGGTGGAGCATGGATGGATGCCAGGCTTACACCTAGGCAGATACTCCTAATCCAAGCAAAGCTCTATGGTTTTCCACCTGAGAGAATCGATGATGCACTGAAGCTCTCCGAGCTCGAGGATGTCGCGGATACGAGGGTCGCGACGTTCTCCACGGGGATGCTGGCTAGGCTTTCCGCAGCGATAGGGTTGCTTAGGGATTCCCCTGTATACCTTCTGGACGAGCCGATGAGCGGAATCTCAAAGGAAGTTACGCAGGAGTTATATACTCATATGAAAGAAAACATCGTAAGGAAGGCCAAAGCGACGATCCTATTCGCGACGCATAACCTCATCGAGGCTGAAAGGTATGCGGACAGGGTCATTCTGATGCATAGGGGTAAGGTGATCGCCCAGGGGAAACCGGAGGAGCTCATCATGAGCATATATAAGGAACAATCCATAGAGTTCGAGGTGCTCAATTGTCCGCCGGATGTCGTGAAGTCCTTAGAAGGGTTAAGTGGGATCTTGAAGTTTGTGGACTTAGGGAAGGTTGATGAAGAAACCATTAGACTCGTAATGTACACTGAGGATCCGAGGAAAGTTCTACCTAAAGCGATCTCCACAATCGTTGAGGGTAGCGGGGAGATAAAGCACGTAAAGGTAAATAAGCCAACGCTCGAGGATATATTCATCAGAGTTGTCCGCGAAAAGCTGGGGTGAGGTCGCTTGAATATTGATCGCATAAGGACGAAGATCTCTCTGTTTACAGCCAATTTCTTCAAGTTCTTACTGTTTAATCTATTCATGCGCTATTATTGGATAGAGTGGATGTTACCATTTCACGTAACCAACCTTATGCTCGGCGCTTCAACGTGGCTATTCTTTGGAAAGAGCTTTGAGGGTACGAATCCGATTTACCAGCAATATGGAGCGGACTTCATTTCATTCCTAATACTAGGGCTGATGCTTAACAGTTTATTTTCTTATACGCTAGATGCGTTTCGCATTGCAACCCTCTTCACCCTCAGGGGGAGGGTTGGGAGCATGGGGCAACATTTGAGCATGTATGATTACGTCAGGCTTTCAGGGGTACCTTTTTCAGCGCCAATACTTGCCTTCGTAGTGGACGGTTACATCGAGCAATTCATAACGATGCTCGTTTACCTATGTGTGGGATTACTTTTTGGATTGAAGATCAGCGGGGGGAACTACGCCGTTGCCCTGCTAGGAGTATGCATCGGATGGCTTGCCGTCATCGGAATCGGCTTAATCTCGGCGAGCATGATAATGATTATAGGTGCTTGGAAGGGTATCGAGCCGATAAGGTGGCTCGTCGGTGTTTTGACGGGACTGGTCAGCGGGATCTACTTTCCATTTGAGGTCCTCCCAGAAGGGATTCAGGTAGTTTCCCGGATACTACCCCAGACATATGCGCTGAGAGTGGCGAGATTAGCCCTTCTACAGGGTCTTGGGCTCAGCGATCTTGAAACGGATTTGGGGGTTTTAATGCTGATGGCGCTAATCCTCTTCCCCTTAGGAGTTGCCCTTTACAAACATTCAATTAATTTATTGAGAGTGAAGACATTTGTCGAGTGACCTAAGAGCATGCTTCAAAACCTTTCCTCCTCACTCTTATAGCATATCAGTGCGCATGCCAGGTTTATGAATTTTGAGGAATGGCTTTAAGCATCTCCTCTTCCTTTTTTAACATCAGCCTTAAAAAGTTCCCCTTCTAGAATTGAGACAAACCTAAGGGCCGGTATGCTATATTTGTTTCATTAGGTTTTCCAAGTAGGTCTTGGAGTTTATATACATGGTGTCGATGGTTGGCTTTAGCTCAGGTTTTCCACCTACGTCGACGCCAATGTAACCCTTGTATTGGTGCTTCTGAAGAGCTTTGAGGGTACTCGTCCAATCAATACTTCCCTTTCCTATCTCAAGATGATCCTCTGTTAAGTAATTGTTATCGCTTGCATGCACATAGAAGATTCTTTTACCCAATATCTCTATACATATAACTGGTTGCATCTTCTGGGCAGCTAAGTGAGCCACATCAAGAACTGCACCAAGGTTTTCGCTGCCTATCTTCCTCATTAAAAGTTCTAAAGCCCAAACGTCCGATATGTTTTCCCAAGTTCTGGGTTCGATGCAAAGTTTTAAACCATGATCTTTGGCCATATCGTTGCATTCACTAACGGAGGATACCAAAACTTCATCAAAATATTCCCAAAAATCGAAATTTGGTTCCACTCGGAGTTGAGGCGCTTTGTAGGCATACCGAAATTCTTTTGAGATATCGTATGGCGGTTCCACGTGAATGGGAAGATGGAACGTATCTACTTGAACCATACCCGTTTCGAAGTAAGAACCGAGTTCACAGCCTAGCCTAAAATCTTCTANNGCCTTTCGTCTTTTCTCCGAATCCGTGGACATGATATCNGGTAAGACNGGAACGAAATCAATTAAAGCGATACCATTTTCCTTACATCGCTTTTTGATGATCGCCCTGTTTTCCGCAACAACGTAAAGTTGAGGTCCTACACCTTCCAACTCCATGTACTGAAAACCCATTCTTTTTGCATCATCAATCGCTAGCAAAATCTCTTCAAGGCTAGGCACATACCGATACTTGGTTATGGCATACAGCCAACACATGGCCAAACCCCACTTCATCTTTCCACCTCCGAACTGACCTTAACGTCGGCTACCATAAATAAAGCTATTGGTTTGTATTTCAGAATGCAATACATCCCCCTAACTTTTAAATTGAGCTCCTTGCAATGAAAAGGTGAGAATTTGGCTAGATTTGAAAAAAACAAAAGCTCATCATAAGTAGCTACGATATACATGTCTGAAGGCTTCTAACAAGGTTATAATTAAATGATAACTTCTTGTAAGGTGGAGAATGTTACTTCGTCGGTGTAATATTTCTTCCTTCCGATATCACCTTGGATATTAGAAGGAGAATCTTGCATCAATACTAGATTGAACCCGATAGGTCAAAGTTATAGGTTGATAGATATTTTCTTATTATTGAATCTTCAATGAAGTGGTTTAGAATCTTCTCGGCCTTATCGGGTGAAGGCGTTAATGGGTCTAGGGCTATAGCCCGCACGAGGAGATTCTTATCCTTCTCTATGATTCCGTCGATCATTACCTTAAACTTTTCTAAGTGTGCATTTAGAATGTTCACCACAGTTTCTGGAAGTTTAAACTTTCCTTTTGGTGTTATGTTGTTTCCATCTATTACAGCTGGGACCTCGACTATATAGTCAGGATTTATCCCCGTTATGGCTCCTCTGTTCTCTATGTTTAAAGCCATGACCTCTGTCCTCTTCTTGTGGATGATTGCCGAGGCTATATCTATTGCATACTCCCCCGAGGGATGTATGGTAATTCTTTCCTCACCCTCAGCCATACGTATCATTCTTTGTTTTTCCTCCTCCTCTCTCTTAACCACTTCTTTCCTAAGTGTTTTCTTATCGTAGTCTATGTATCCACTACTTTCCATGAGTATGGGTCCATAGATCGGATTTTTAATCCAGTCATATAAATAGTGGAAGAACTCTGACGTATGCCTATCGCTTAAAGTCGGTGGAATGCCAAACACTTTATATAATTCCCTTCCGACTAAGTATGGATGTTCCCTCAAGACCTCCTCTTTACCCCTTATAAATAGGCTTTTTAAGAACTCCTCATAAATACTTTCACCATCATACGTTATATTAGTTGTCCAAGTCAGGTGATTTATTCCTGCACCTTCAATTCTGATCTTTCCAATCGAATATCCTAAAAGTTTAGATGCTAAATCGCAAATATTATGATAGCCATGACAGAGCCCGATGATCGAAGTCCTTGTAGATTTCCTGATCGCCATGCATGCTGGCGTCATCGGGTTTGTGAAGTTCATTATGACAGCTTTTGGAGCTATGTCCTTAACATTCTGAGCTATATATAGAAGGGCCGGGATTTCTAACATACCCTTAAGCACACCGCTCGGACCAACAGTATCTCCTACTACTTGGACCGCCCCAAATTGTAGAGGTATCGTTATGACGGTTTTAAGGGCCTCTAGGCCGCCATGACGTATGGTTGTAATCACGAAGTCTGTGTCGTCCAAGGCTTCATTTAGGTTCACGGTTGCAACTATCTTTACACCTATGCTCTCTTTCTCTGTAAATCTCTTGAGGATCCTTTCCATAATGCGTAACTTTTTCTCATCGATGTCCATCAAAACGAGTTCGCTTTCCTGCATGTCCCCAATCCTAAGAAAGTCGCCGAATAAGCCCATTGTGAAGTGACTCCCAGCTCCAACTATAGTGATCCTTGGGACATTCATATACCGAACTCCCTGAACTTTCTGTTTTTATACTTTATGCCATATTGGAACTAATCGAGTGGAAGAATCCTAAGAATGTGTTTTAAAACCTAGCTAAATGTTTTACTGTTCAGCTTAAGGCCTTTTTTCTTAAGCCCATCCTCTCAACGAAGGTAATTCTCTCCTAATCGCTCAGGCTCATTATCGCCTTCGCCGCTGCCTGAATGAAGAATATCGTTCCTAGGTCTCTGATGTAGTAGGGTGAGCTGTCCGTTCCATCCGGTTCCAAGACCTTCTCCAAGATTGCGCCTTTAAGGTTTGGATCCCTTGGGTTTCTGAACTGCATCATCATGCAATACTTCAAAGCCTTTCCCATCGGCTCAACGTATCGTTTATCATTCAGGATACGGGTTAGCTCAATCCACATGATCGTTGCGCATGCTATACCGGATGTCGCATGGCCGAAGCTATTGGTGTTGAAGTCTATGAATGTTCCGCGGAACATCCCTCCATCCTTCCGTTGGGCATGGGCGTACCAGTCGGCAGACCTGATAGCACATTGCAGATACTTATCGTCCTTAGTCTCCTCATAGGCCATGATCATTGGATAACCCCACCAGTATGCGTGTCGTGGATGGATCAAGCCCCTCTCCGGATCGCATGGCGGATGGCGAATCCAATTCCCAGGGGGATACTCATCCTGTAATAGGCGATTCACTACCTCGAAAAAGATTTGACGAAACCTCTCATCGCCGGTTTTGTAATAACCCCTTAAGAAGACCCCGTCATCACCTAGGGGACGGCCGCCTGCGCTGCCTGCCCACGACGGAACCTTAAAAGTCCTCTCCCTCGGCATATACATGTCTCGTAACAGCCCTTTTCCCATGTAGGCCTTATTAGCGATCCAGTTCAATGCGTCTATGACGATGTCCCACAATTCTTCTTTACCCGTGGCCTCGCTGAGGTGTATCAGTCCATCGAGGCATTCCATTATTGCCGACGTGTTAACTCCATCACCATAATCCTCATAACCCAGGATCAAGCCATAATCCGGGTCACTCTTGTCCCTTATGCTTTCATTCACGATGAAATCAGCTCCCAGCTTAGCGGCTTCCAGCAAACGATCATCCTTAAGGATTTTATGGGCGAGCGTCAATGCCTTTACCGCTTGACCAGTATGCCAGATCGGGCAGAAGAAGTCCCACTTCCCCCTAGCTACGGAATATTCGCCCCTGGTTGCACCACGCCAATTCTTGTGTTGATGATGCTTGGAGTCTTCTTCTATCGTGAGTTTCTCCGTCTTCACCTGAGCTGTGTCTATAAGCCAATCGCACGCCAGCCTCATTGCCTCCGTTAGTTGGGAGGGGTCTAAACCCAAGTCTTTAAAGCCGAACATGAAAAGAAAGGGTTAGTCAAATAATAATAAACGTTTAGTTGTCGACGCTGTTGATAGTTTTGTCTCCTCTGCAACTTTGCTTCATGTCTCTCCGCTTTTCTCAAAAGAAATTCAGGCGCAATGAAACCAAAACTTATTAATGAGGAGCTGAGGAGAAGGTTGAGGATGGTAGATTTGAGGATGAAGGAATCATCTAGAAACCTCTATGTCATCTTCTCCATGGACTGTGAGAGAATAGCGAACGAATCTCCTGAAGGAGAAGGACCGAGAAGCTGGGAGATAGGAGGGGAAGCGATATCGAGATTTAGCGAAATCCTCTCAAATGAAGGATTTAGAGCAGTATTTTTTATTCAGCCTGAAACCGCTGAAAGGTATGCAGGCCTCTTCCTTAAGCTTAAGGATAAGGGTTTTGAGCTCGGCCTCCATATCCATCCTGGAAATTTTAGAGACCATAGCTTCAAGAAGTATCTCGGATCTTACTCTCCCGATGAACAGCACCACATACTTAGCTTAGCGATAAGCGACTGGAGGAAAGCCCTAGGATTCGAGCCTAAGTCATTTAGGGCCGGTTTTTTCTCCACGAACGATTATACATATAAGATTCTATATGAGCTTGGCTTCAGGCAAAGTTCAACCTCCAAGCCGAATAGGAACCTTCCGGAGGTCCATGCTTCCTGGGTTGGAGCATATCCGTATGGACATCACGTTAATCCAAATAATAGGCTTATACCTGGAACACTAGAGTTATACGAGGTGCCCATATCCGTAAACCCTCAGAAAAGGCGCACTTCAGGCGATCCATTAGATCTACGTATAGAGGCGACATGCACACTTGAAGATCACGAAGAAACTATAGACCTTAACATCAAAAAGATGTTGGAACTCAACATTCCTGCTAAAAGCATAGTTACCATTACACATAACACAGAATCCTTTCTATACAATCAATCGGTATTAAAATTCATAATAAGCCATCTTAGGAGAACTGTCGCAAAACATGATCTGAAAATGGTGTCCATAACCCTTGAGGAACTACATAATGTGGTATGTGAATTCAAGTAGTAAAAAAAAGCTCGTCTCGTTTTTCAACTCGAATCTTAAAGGGTTAAAGAGGATGCTTTTTCGCCTCCCTACTTAAGTTGATTGATGCGTTGGCCTATGCTGACTTTCTCCCTCGTCGAAATAACCCTCGCAACTCTGCCATTTCTACGTAGTTCCTCAATGTTTGATGCCCCGGCGTAACCCATCGCAGCCCTTATGCCCGCGACGAACTCGTTTATCACCGAGGAGACTTCCCCCCTAAACGGTATCCAAATCTCCGTTCCCTCTGGAATGTCCTTCGAAGAATACCTGTCGACCGCCATCCTCTTCTGCCTAGCTGATTGGCTCCCCATCCCCCTATGGAGCTTAAAGTATCTTCCGTTCATCATCGTCATCTGGCTTGGGCTCTCCTTGCAAGCAGCGAAGACGTAGCCCAGCATAGCACAGGAGGCTCCGAGAGCAATGGCTAGGACGACGTCGCCGGGATTTCTCACACCTCCATCCGCAATTATCGGTGCTTCAACACCGATTTCCTCAAGCGCGTCAGCCGCCTGAGAGACTGCGAAAAGCGTCGGTGCTCCGACTCTGGTAACCTCTGTCGTTATGCAGACCGAGCCGCTTCCAATACCGACGCGCAGGCCTGCAACACTATCGATTTTTGAGACAGAGTCTAGAACACCTTTTTTAGTACCCAGGCTTCCAATAACAACATCAACCTCCACCTCCCTCACCAACCTCCTAGTAGC
>JGI24721J26819_10002888_pt1 | contig 18644 bp, 16 predicted proteins | sample YelNatPaOPGAMG01_FD_26819 | JGI IMG/M metagenome (IMG submission 26819) | reverse complement strand
GATCCCGCCGGGAAGAGCTTATTCAATTCGGCCTTTTTCCTTTACCAGGGAAAAGTTNTGGACCAGGTAAACAAAAGCCTTCTCCCCACGTACGATGTGTTTGACGAATACCGTTATTTTGAACCCAACCGGCAATTCAAGGTCATTCCGTTCCGCGGACAAAAGATTGGAATAACCATATGCGAAGATATTTGGGACAACCAGCCTGCCCCCAATTCACTGGGCCGTACCAGGCTGTACACCCTTTCTCCCATGGAAGAACTCAGCCGGCTGCACCCCGATGTGGTTATCAATATTTCGGCCAGTCCGTTTTCCACATCGCACGAAAAAATAAAAAAGAAGATCCTGAAAGACCATGCAGGAAAATACTCGGTTCCGATTGTTTATGTGAACCAGGTGGGAGCGCATACCGAGCTGATATTTGACGGTGCTTCCATGGTGGTGAACAGTTCGGGCAATATTGTCAGTGAACTGGCCTGGTTCCGCGAAGATTTTCAGGTGATTGATATGGGTGAGGTGGACAGAATGGACGCTGTTGCCCATGCTGAGAAAGAAACCACCGAGAAGATTTACGAAGCCCTGATCCTGGGCATTCACGACTTCTTTGCCAAGCAGGGTTTTTCAAAAGCTGTGCTCGGACTTTCCGGCGGAATTGATTCGTCAGTGGTTGCCGCACTGGCAGTGGAGGCACTCGGCCAGGACAATGTTGCCGGCCTGCTTCTCCCTTCGCAGTTTACTTCACAGCATTCCATTGACGATGCTGTTGAACTTGCCGAAAATCTGGGTATCGATTATCATATACTTCGGATTGACAGCCTCTTTGAACAATATAAAAAGGTTCTCCATCCGCTTTTCAACAACCTGCCGGAAGATGTGACCGAGGAAAACATCCAGGCACGCATACGCGGCAATCTTCTGATGGCTTATTCAAACAAATTCGGAAACATTCTTCTCAATACTTCCAATAAAAGCGAAGCCGCTGTGGGCTACGGCACCCTGTACGGCGATCTGGCCGGAGGACTTTCTGTGCTCGGCGATGTTTACAAAACCCAGGTGTACGATCTTGCCCGTTATATCAACCGTTCCCGGACCATTATTCCGGCCAATGTGCTCATCAAACCCCCTACGGCAGAACTTCGTCCCAATCAGAAAGACTCCGACTCTCTCCCTGAATACAGCGTACTTGACCCCATTCTCTTCCGGTACATTGAACAGTACAAAACCCCCGATGAAATCATCGAGGAAGGGTTTGAGGAAGATACTGTCATGCAGGTTATCCGGATGATCAACCGCAATGAATACAAACGCTATCAGACCCCGCCCATCCTTCGCATCTCGTCCAAAGCATTCGGACCCGGCCGGAAAATGCCCCTGGTTGCTTATTTTTGATTTTTGTGTCGTGCATCAAATCATTTTTGTACATTTGTATGTTTTATAACACGTTCTGAATATTTTGACAACTATGCAGCAACGATTTCTCGAATGCGAAAACTGTATTGACAATCCAAAGTCGGTCTTCGCCGTTCTTACTCCGAAAGAAAAGGAGACTTTCAAAAAGAACCTGATTTGCCATGCTTACAAAAAAGGTGATATTATCTTTAAGGAAGGGGATAAGCCAACCGGACTGATCTTTCTTTCTGAAGGCAAGGTGAAGGTTTTCAAGGAAGGAGTAGGCGGAAGGGAACAGATTATCCGTATGGCGAGGCCGGTGGGATTTATTGGCTACCGTGCCCTGTTTGCCGAAGAGTACCATCATGCCACAGCGGTAGCCATCGAAGATTCGATTATCTGTACCATCGAAAAGGATCTGGTTTATAAAACATTACGTCAGAATCCCGATTTTTCGCTCAGTATTATTAAGGCTTTTGCCACCGAACTTGGTTTTTCCATCGACCGCACAGTTACCCTTACGCAAAAGCATATCCGCGGGCGGCTGGCCGAATCACTCATCTTTCTGAAAGATACTTACGGGTTCGAGAACGACGGAAGTACCCTGAAGGTCTACCTCAGCAGGGAAGATGTGGCCAACCTGTCGAATATGACCACTTCAAACGCCATTCGTACCCTGTCGGCATTTGCCAGTGAAGGAGTGATTGCCATTGACGGCCGGAAGATCAAGATACTGGATCTGCACAAGCTGGAACGCATCAGCGACCTGGGCTGATGATGCTTCTTACGTAAAAAGGGTCTTCTCGAACAGCATTTTTTCAACATTCTGAAGGGTGGTGTGCAGGCTGAAAACTGTCTCTGCCCTTTTGCGCCCTCTGGCACCCATTGACTGGCATAATGCGCGGTCGTTCATCAGCTGTTCAATCCGCTCAGCCATCAGCGGAAGATTATTTTCAGGAACCAGGAAGCCGGTTATCCCGTCTTCAACTATTTCGGGATTACTGCTGGACCGGAAGGCGACCACCGGCCTGGAACCGGCCATTGCTTCCACCAGCACATACCCAAACCCTTCCCACAATGAAGTGAGGCAGAATACATCAATATCCTTCATGAAACTTGGTATGTTTTCCACAAATCCCAGCAAAACAATTTTGTCGTCCACCCCGTTTTTCCTTGCATATTCGTCCAGTTCCTGATGCATTTTGCCTTCTCCCGCAATAACAATGCGAAACCTGTATCCTTTCCTGCTGAGAATGACCGCCAGGTCAATGAGCATTTTCTGTCCTTTCTGATATACCAGCCGGCCGGCATTGCCAATGATAAATTCTTCCTTACTCCGGCTGAAAACCGGCTCATACTTTTCACTGTCGAAAGCATTCAGGTCAAGGCCATTATAAATAACTCTGATTTTATCGGGATTGAAAAGCATGGGGTGGTTGGCCAGGATAGTGTTTTTCGTTTCTTCTGAATTGGCCATAATATCGGTAACCACATGGCGGAAGATGAAGCGGTTGGTGAGGCTGTTTTTGACAGGAACTGCCAGCCCGCGCCGGTATATTACCCGCTCAACGCCGGCAAGGCGTCCGGCAACTCCGCCCAGTTTGATATCGGCCGAAAGGTTCGAAATGACAACCCGCACGCCCAGCCGCCTGTAGATCTTCACTACCTTATACACCTTACACGGATTGAGGAAATCAAGATTGTGCACCCGCAGGCGTATTACCGGTACCGGCGTTTCACGAAGCCTCTCGTACAAAGCACTTTTCCGGTTGGTGATCACCACAATGCGGTGCCCTTTTTTCTGCAGGCGGGTAGCAATATCAAAATGCCATTTTTCCCCTCCTCCCCAGGTAACTGACGAGTTGAAAAAACAAATGGTTTCTCTTTTCTTACGATGTTCCCTGTACAGCTGCCGAAGTTTGACATATTTCAGGAAAGTCTCGTATGAAGAAATTCCGCAGATGACCATGCCGTAAAATCCGTCCAGAAAACCTCCCCGGAGGAAGAAATCACGAAATCCCCGCCAGAACGGGTGGAACATTATGGTGAACCAGGACACCGTTTTCCCCCGCTGAAAAAAGGATTGGGCAATGATGTCGGTAAACCGGTTGCTCTGCGCAACATGCTCCCTGATTGAATAATAGGAATAGTGCAGTAAATTTCCCGGGAGGAATTTTTTAACGGCCCCTTTTTGCAGAATGAATCTGTCGTGCGGATTGGTGCCGCCCCACAGCCCTTTCCTGCGGTCAAACAGGCGAAGCTTCCGGCTTGGGTACCAGCCCGAATACCGTATCCACTTCCCGCAGTAATTGTTTAACCGGCTGAAGTAATAACCGTCGGCTGTCCAGTTTTCTTTTGCCTGGAGAATGGACCGGCAGAGTTCCGGACTCAGGGCTTCGTCGGCATCAAGCGCAAGAACATGATCGTAAGTGGCCTGTTTCAGTGCATAATTCTTCTGCTCAATATATCCGGCAAAGGGGTGCTGCAGGAAGCGGACGCCATAAGTGCGGCATATTTCTTCGGTCCGGTCTTCAGAAAAAGAATCCACCACCACAATTTCATCAGCCACGTCCTTTACCGAACGCAGGCATCGCTCAATATTGTGCTCTTCGTTGTAAGTAATGATGACAACCGATAACTTCACTGGTTTCATTTACTCGTAGTAATATACCCGTTTTACTCTTGACGAAATGCCGGTAAGCACTTCATAGGGAATTGTGTTGAGTTTTTCGGCCATGGCGGTAACCGGAACCGGCCCTCCGAAAAGAATCACTTCGTCGCCTTCTGCAACGGGAATTCCCGTTACATCAATCATGCACATGTCCATACAGATGTTTCCGATTACCGGAGCAAAATGGCCATTGACCCAGAACTGCCCGGTTCCGTTTCCCAGGCGGCGGTCAAGGCCGTCTGCATACCCTACGGGGATTACAGCAATGGTGCTGTCGCTTTCCACCTTTCCGCGGCGGTTATAACCCACGGTTTCTCCGGCCCTGATATTTCGTATCTGGGAAACCACCGACTTGAACGTACTGATTTGCTGAAGCTTTTCGGGATACACTGCGCTGATGCCGTATAATCCTATTCCCAGCCGCACCATTTCAAAACTGGCCTCAGGGAAACGCTCTATGCCGGCTGAGTTGAGAATATGCCGCAGGAAAGGGTAAGGAAGTCCGGCCTGCAGTATNTCTGNAGCCTGCCTGAAGGTGCCGATCTGCCAGCGCGTAAATTCGTCCAGTCCGGGGTCTTCGCTTCCGGCCAGATGCGAGAAAACAGAAACCACGCGGATGGTATTCTGCTGTGACAGAAAAACCGCCAGCTCGCCGGCATCCTCGGGTGCAAAACCCAGACGGTGCATTCCTGTGTCAATTTTTATATGCACAGGGTACCGGGTAATTCCTTCCATCTGCAACCAGGCAATGATTTTACGCAGAAAAGGCCAGCTGTAAATTTCGGGCTCCAGTTTATGTTGCACCATAAGCCGGAATCCTTGTTCTTCCGGGCTCATGACCATCACCGGAAGGGTGATACCAGCCTGACGAAGGGCAACCCCTTCGTCAATAAACGCCACGGCGAGGTAATCGGCCTTGTGGTACTGCATCAGCTGGGCAATTTCGTGCGANCCGCTGCCGTANGAAAGAGCTTTTACCATCACCATAAGCTTCGTCTCCGGCGGAACCAGCGATTTGAAATAGTTGAAGTTGTGAATCAATGCGTTCAGGTTGATTTCAAGGCGTGTTATGTGCCTGGTTTCTTCCAGAAAGGCCGCTATCCGTTCAAAATTGAAAACCCGTGCTCCTTTCAGCAGAATGGCTTCATCGGAAAACGACATCCGTTCGGCCGACTGCAGAAAAGCATCCGTTGACGGATAAAATGAGGCGGGAAGAGAAAATACATCCCGGTTGCGGGAAATAACTTCTCCTATTCCGATCAGCCTGGTTACATTCTTGCTTTTGAGGAGGGAAGCCACACGCCGGTATAGTTCGCCTTCCGTCCGCCCTGACTGCAGGATGTCGGAAAGAATAACCGTTTTCCCGGGATGCTGGTCCTGGCGGCGAAGAAAATCCAGGGCTATGCTCAGNGATACCAGATCTGAACTGTAACTGTCGTTGATGAGGGTGCAATGCCGGATGCCCTTNTTTACTTCCATGCGCATTGCTACAGGCGGAAGAGCCTGAAACAATTCCTGAAGTTCCCCGGGTTCATAACCCGATTCGAGCATTACCAGCCAGCAGTGAATGGCATTCTCAATGGATGCCTGGTCGGTGAAAGGAATGGCAATCCGCACCGCACGGTCTTTCCAGATGCCGGCTATATGCGTTCGTCCGCCTACCCTGCGTATGGTTTTTACATGAAGACGGCAGGACTCCGTACCCGTTGACCAGCAGATCTTTTCCGGCTTTTCCCCCGGAAACAGTTCATCGACAGCCTGTCGTACCACTTTCTGGTCGGCGCAGTAAAACAGCCGGTCGGCATGCCGGAACAACTGCAGTTTTTCCCGTACCTTCTGACGGACATCAGAAAAATTCTCCTGATGCGCTTCCCCGATGTTGGTTATGATTCCCGTCCGGGGCCGGATGATTTTTTCCAGCCGTTCCATTTCGCCGGGGAAAGAAATCCCCGCTTCGAAGAGGTAAACTTCGGCATCAGGTTCCGACATGAGCACCGACAGGGGAACTCCTACCTGGGAATTGTAGCTTCGCGGACTGCTGACGGTGTTGTATTTCAGGGAAAAAAGATGGTGAAGCCACTCTTTTACAATGGTTTTCCCGTTACTGCCGGTAATGCCGGTTACATTCCCTCTGAACTGCTGTCGGTAATGTGCCGCCAACTGCTGAAGCGCTTTCAGCGTATCGGGAACAATGACGAAAGAAGGGCCGGCAACGTCAACTGCATCAGCTGGTATGGACTGGACAAGGAAACTCCTGATGCCTTTTTTACTCATCTCCCTGATGAACGAGTGCCCGTCATGATTCGGGCCTTTNAGGGCAATGAACAGGCATGAGGTGGTGGACGGCTGTAAACGGCTGTCGGTAAGTACNTCCCTGACCACCTCATCAGACTGACCGTTCAGTTTGCCTTGTGTAATTTCAGCTATTTCCCCGAGTGTGTATTTCATCTGCAATGATTCCTGTCCCTGAAAAACGATTCTTCTAAGGCATTATTTTGCGCAGGCAATTCCCTGCATGTTGTCTGTCCCTGCCGGCTAAAGGCCTGACCAAAGCCACCATGCCGCAGATAATGAAATTCAGTAATAATCCCAATTTATTCATTGGAAGCTCTTGAAAGGAGCAAACGAATGAATTAATTGGGGTTATCCCGATTTAGAAAAACCAGCTTTCAGGTGAATTGAAAATTCGGCTGAAAGTTAGGTTTTTCTTAATCACAATACATTAGAAAAATTTCTGATGCATTGTTTGGGATAATCGTTATTTTTACAAAAGTAAAGAAAAATTGAAAGGATGAGCAATGAACCTCTTTTTGAACGATTGATCAGGGAATGGGATGAAACCACTTCCTTGCTGAAAGAAGCAAAGGAAAAAGGAAAGCTGACGGCCCTCGATGCAGACCTGCTGAGAACACGGTTTGTGAAGCTTTACGACATGCTGCTGGAATTAAAAACCGGGGTAAGGCCTCCGGAGTATTTCACTGCCGCAAAGGCAGAACCCCGGCCGGCTCAGGATGCTGAACCCGTCCGCGCGAAAGAAAAACCCCGGGCGCAGGAACCCTCAACAGCGCCTTCAAAGGCCGTGCCCTCTGAAACTGCCGCAGAAATGGAGACTGGTGCAGAAGAACACGTCCGTCAGCCTGCAGCGGAAACAAAAAAACCGAAGCAGAAATCCGAAATTCTGGCCGACAAGTTTGCAGGAACAAGGAAGTTCATGCACGACCGGCTGGCAGAGAACGTTGGCGAGAAAAAGGACCTTTCGTCGGTAATGAAATCCCGCCCCATCAGCAATATTGAATCGGCGATCGGACTGAACGAGAAATTCCTGTTTATCAAGGAGCTTTTTGCCGGTAATGCCCATCGCTACAAAGAAACCATTGACATCCTCAACAATGCTTCCGGCTACGATGAAGCCATAAACTACATACGCCGGAACTTTTCATGGGATGAAGAGGATCCTGTGGTGATGCAGTTGTTTGAGCTGATTCAGAGGCGCCATTCCCAACAGGCATGAGCAGGTTGTATGTAGTCCCGACCCCTATCGGCAATCTCGAAGACATTACACTCCGGGCCTTGCGCATTTTGAAGGAAGCTGACCTTATACTGGCTGAAGATACCCGTACTTCCCGCATTCTGCTTGACCATTATCAGATAAGGAAACCTCTGCTGTCTCACCATAAGTTCAATGAGCACAAGACGGTTCATTCCATTGTTCAGCGTATCCTGTCGGGAGAAACCATAGCCCTTGTTTCCGATGCCGGCACACCCGGAATTTCCGACCCCGGCTATCTTCTGGTTCATGCCTGTATTGAGCAGGGGATTCCCGTTGAAATTCTGCCCGGGCCGTCGGCACTGATACCGGCTGTGGTGGGTAGCGGCCTCCCCTGCGAACGGTTTGTGTTTGAGGGCTTCCTTCCTTTTAAAAAGGGCCGCCAGACTCGGCTGAACCGCCTGAAGGAAGAGGAACGTACCATCATTTTATATGAATCGCCCCACCGGCTGGCGCGCACCCTCAGCGATCTGTCTGCTTTCCTGGGAAACCACCGGAAAGCAGTTGTGGTAAGGGAAATCAGTAAAAAGTTTGAGGAATTCAACCGCGGTACCCTGGGTGAACTGCTTGCCTTTTACCAGCAAAATACTGCAAAAGGCGAAATCGTTATTGTGGTGCAGGGGGCTGATGGCTGACCATTCCGGCCGGTTTGCTCCGGTTGAAATACTTTTTGTTTATTTGTCCCCGGAAATTTTTTGCCAGGATTTCTCGAATTAAACGGAATTGCATATGAAGCGGCTGATAATTGTAATGCTGGGTATGTTGCTGATGGTTTCCTGCCGGCCAAAGCGGCACGAAATTCCGGTACCACAGGGGAAGGTGAATCTTACCATCCTCCGGCTTGACCAGGACCTCTTTAACCTTGCGCCTGACCCGGATTCCATACGGACTGCCCTGCCGGCTCTGCGGGAAAAATACGGAGAGTTCCTCGAAGCTTACAGCCAGTATGTACTGCAGATCGGAAAAACCAGCGACCCTCTTTACCCCGAATTGCTCATTACCTTTCTTACCGACCGGAGTGTGTTTGAACTCAAACAGGCCTCTGATTCGGTTTTTGCTGACTTTACTCCTGTACAGCGGCGGCTTGAATTTGCCTGGAACCGCTTTGCCGCCTTTTTCCCCGGGCAAAAGCCTCCCGTTCTGGTTACCGTGATTTCCGGCCTGAACCAGTCTTTTATGGCCACCGATTCGATGCTCGGCATTTCGCTCGATAAGTTTCTGGGCATGGAATCCCTTCTGTACCGTGCCGCTATGCTGCCGCTCTATCAGCGCCGCATCATGTTGCCGGCACGCATTGCTCCCGACTGTATCAGAGCCTGGATGACCAGTATTTTCCCTGTGCCCGATTCCTCGCCACGATTGCTGGAATATATGATACAGGAGGGGAAAATCATGCATCAGGTACGGCAGATGTTTCCTGATGACCCCGACACACTCCTCTGGGGGTTCACCCAGGCCCAGCTTGAATGGTGCAAAAAAAACGAGCACCAGATGTGGACCTATCTGGTGGAAAACAAAAAACTCTTTGTTACCGATGCTTTTACCATTGGTAAATTTATCAACGAAGGGCCGTTTACAAAAGATTTTACACGGGAGTCACCGGCGCGCGCGGCCGTCTGGATAGGCTACCGGATTGTGTCGGGATATATGAAACGACATCCGCAGGTTACTCCGGAGGAATTGATGACCAGGGTGCCGGCAAGGGATATACTGGAAGGGTCACGTTACGACCCCTGAAAAAACAATGCGCTTCGCAGACCATTGCCTGCAAAGCGCATCGCATCCAGAGGATGACTATTCGGGGTGAATAGCTTCGACCGGACAAACATCAGCACATGCACCGCAATCGGTACAGACTTCCGGATCAATTTTGTAAATGTCGCCTGCAGAAATAGCTTCCACCGGACATTCATCAATACAGGTACCACATGCTGTGCAGTCTTCGCTAATTTTATATGCCATAACTAAATGGTTTTGGTTTGCGGTTGCAAATATAGTTTTTTTACCTATATCGTGTGTTAAGCTTATGTAATCATTGCAAATTCCTTTACGATTCCTGCACTATTCCGAAGTAGGAATGATTTCATCAATTTTGTATTTGCGGATTTTACTGAGCAGGGTGTTGTACGACCTGTAGCCCAGCAACTTAAGGGCTTTTTTACGTGACCCCCCGGTATAATTCAGTACCTTTATGATATGCTGCTTTTCAACATATTCCATTGAGAGCGATGGGCCTGTCTGCTGGTCCAGAATGTATCTGGGCAGGTTACTGAGCCGGACTTCTTTTTCGCAGTATATGTAAAAATTGTTGACAAGATTTTCCATTTCTCTGATATTTCCCGGCCAGGGGTAGGAGAGAAGCCCAGCCAGAGCATCGGGATTCACTTTTAAAACCGGTTTTTTATACTTTTTGGCTGTTTGCTCCAGCATGAACCGGAGCATCGTTTCAATAGCCTCTCTGCCCTGTTCGGCAAGAGAGGGAATAATGAGCTCCACTATGGCCAGCCTGTAATACAGATCCCAGCGGAACTTGCCTTCTTCGCATAACTTCCGCAAGTTTTTATTGGTAGCTGCAATAACCCGTACATCAACCTGTTCAGGCTTCCTGCCGCCGACCGGCAGAACCTCCTTCTCCTGTAATACCCGCAACAGGCTCTTCTGCGTATAGGCCGTAATATCGCCTATTTCGTCAAGAAAAATTGTGCTTCCGTTGGCTTCATGAAACAAACCCGGCGTATCTTTTTCGGCTCCCGTGAAAGCCCCTTTTTTATATCCAAATAAACGTGATTCCAGAAGTTCATGCCCGATAGCCGAGCAGTTAAAGGCCAGCATCTTTTTATTCTTACGGTAACTTTGATCGTGTATGTACCTTGCCAGAAGTTCTTTTCCTGTTCCGGTTTCTCCCAGTATCAGAACCGGAACATCAACCATGGCCGCCGGAAGGGCTTTTTTCCGCAGTTCTTTTAAAGCGGGCGTAAGACAAACCGATTCAGCCGATTTTAATTCAGCAGGCTTGCTGATCTCTTCCTCAAAAATCATCATTGACAGCGGTTGCTCCGATTTCTCGAACTTAAGGGCAAATAATTCCGACTTGCCTGATTTTGAATCTTTCGGCGAACGGGTTTGCAAAAACCGACCCTTTAACCCGAGTGTGGTATAGCAGATGTACCATGCCACCTGCATGGCCGATGTGCCTGGCGAAGCAAATATGTCAACAATATGATGCCGGTACTGCATCAGAACCTTTTCTGTCTTACCTTTTATTTCCTTGATGTCTAAAACATTTTCCACAGGCAACGTTACTTCTTCCACCTTATGGCCGAACTCCTTTCTGATCCTCTCCGCCAGCTGCTTTTGAAGATCCTTATCTGCTTCGGCAGCCAGAAGAACATGAAAGGAATGATCCCAGTGAAAACGGTGAAAACACATTGTTGGTCCGTCTTCCCTGACCCTGTTCTTTGCGAAATCATTCGTACGGGCAATCCATGAAATGAGAATTTTTTCCATACCCCGAATTTTTAACCAAGATACAACATTTTCAAAAATTCATTAACTGAATATCAAAAAATGACAATTCAGACGGGAAATAATTTCAAAAAATGAAATTCAAACAAAAGTGTTAATTGTTTAAAGATTTGACCGACAAATATTTAGATTATTATGGCACATGGATTGAATTTATAGTAACGCTAACCAATTAAATTCCATGCATATGAAAAAGACTCTGTTTTTTCTGATCCTTCTGATCGCGGCCGGCTCTGTTCAGGCAGGCGATCTGATTACCCTTACCAATGGAATGCAGTTTGAGGGCAAGGTTAAGCGGGTGGAAAAATGCAGTGTGGCATTTAAAGTCCGCGGCAGAATGTATGAAATTCCTGCAACAGACATTCTTACGGTTGTTTTTGAAAACCCCTCCGACAGGGTGTACCTTGATTACCTTACGACCATGGCCGGCGACCCTGATGCATGCCTTAAAGGCAAGCAGGATGCCGAGAATTACCATGGGAAGGCAGGGCTTCATATGGTGCTGGGGGTACTTTTTGGTCCCTTTGCCGTGATCGGAGCCGCTGTATCAAGCCCTACCCCTGCTACGGGAAGTCAAACCATGCTCATGTCAAAAAACAAGGAGCTTTTTGGCGATCCCGAGTACCTTTCCTGTTATCAGAAAAAAGCACGCGGGATCAATGTGGGGAATGCCGCTATCGGATGGGCGGCCTGGGTGGCTCTCGTAATCCTCTCTTCCCTGTAAGGGATTCCTGAAGGGAAATTGTCCGGTGCCTGCTCCTTCACACCGCCGGGGGTGCAGGCACTTTAAAAAAACATAAAAGAACACAATGATGATAATGAAACGATACATACTGAGCCGGAAAACATTTTTCGATGAAGACGACATGTCCAACTGGGGCATCGAAATCATCTGGAACATGTATTGTATCGACCCCGGAAATGACGAAGCCGAAATTATGGAAATAATATTATGGTATCAGCGCTGGGCTTTGGGTTCCTTCCGGATGTTGTTTGAACTTGCTGTGGACGAAAAGTTGCGGGTTGAAGGGGCTACGTTTTTTCAGTTTAAAGATTCTGATAATCTGGAATATTTCCTGTCGGCTAACCCTTCACCACACATTGCACATGAAGTATGGAACGATTTAATCAATAAATATTGCCACTATGAAGCAAATTACAGAAGAAGTGTACAGAGAAAAACTGAATGACGCCCGCTGGGAAAAGCGGCGCCAGCAGATCCTGATCCGCGACCGTTTTCGCTGCCTGAATTGCTCCAGCAACGAAAACCTTCAGGTGCATCATCGCCAGTACCATTACCTGCAGGCCGAAAACCGCTATGCAGATCCCTGGGATTACAGCGACGAACTCCTCATTACCCTCTGCGAAGCATGCCACCAGAAAGGACATGCCTTGTATGCAGTACCTGTTAAATACATTTAATAACTAAACAATAACCACTATGAGTTTCTTAGATTTTTTCCGATTTGGCAAAAAGCAGCAACAGCTTCAGCCTGATACTGCTGGCAAACAGGATGTGCCGGTTTCCCGCTCCCTCTTTGTGGATGACCGGGACCCCTACATCCCTGAAACCGAAGAACCCAAACCTCAGCCTGTGGCCGAATTAAAAGGTATTGAAGCCATCTACGATTTCTTGCAAACCGATTTTGAAATCCGGGGGTACGAGGATGCCCTGGCCACGCCCGACATGAAACACATGGCCGATAATGTGGAACTTATTATGCACGACCTGCGGATGCTCATTCAGAAGACCTGCTCCTGGTACGAGGCAGAACTGCAAAAATATGATTTTCATATTGCTACACGCGGCAGGGCCGGCCTGATGGACCTGGTGGAGGAACTGCGTGCCAAACAGAATGTCATTCGCAATGCCTATGAAAAGGTGAAGGAAATGGGCATCAATTCTGTAGAAATGGTCGGAATGCCACTTAAAATTAAACTGGCCTACGAAAAAGGCTTCCGACGCGGCCTGGAAGCTATTTCACGTTCCACCCTGCTGTCCGATGAAACTGATCTGTCGGAAGATATTTTTGATCAGTAACCAATAAAAATTTATCCAATTAAACACTTCATTATGAGAAATTTCTGGCTAAAATCGGGGTGCTTTTTTACCGGGCACAATTACCGGCTGGTTACCCAATGCAGTGAAGCTACGGCAAAAACCGTCATTAAATACTTTTCTGCCATACTGGTGGTATGCATCGTCTGGGGTTTTATCGGATACGCTTTTGCCCGCCGGTACCTCCATCTTTCTATGCCCTCAGCCATTGCTTTTGCAGGGGCCATGATGTTTATTGTAGTTCAGATCGAGCGTCAGATAATCCTTTCCGTAAAACGCAACAAGTGGAGTTACTTTTTCCGCATCTGTGTAGGCTTTGTTATGGCGCTGATTGGCGCTATCATAACCGACCAGATTGTATTTAGCGACGATATCGAAAAAATGCAGATCAGCAAAATCCAGGAAGAAGTCAACCGTATTTTGCCCGAAAAAACCCGGCAAATCGATTCACAGATTAAACAGCTCGATACCCTTATNNTTGCCCGCGAAACGGAACGGGCAGTGCTTCTGGCTGAAATCAGCAAAAATCCCCGNATTTTCCTTCCTACCATCAATACGGCTTTCGAAAAAGACAGTGCAGGAAATCTGGTCCCTGCCAGCCGGAATGTTGTCAACCAGGCNGTNCCCAATCCAAAAATTGANCAGGTAACCCGACTCGACCAGCAACTTACTGCTTTACGCGAACAAAAAGCCGATAAGGAAAAAACCCTCCTGAACATGCGGAGTGAAATCGAATCGGACCTCCGGTCAAAATCCGGATTGATTGATGAAATTGACACCTTGATTATGTTGTTAATGAAAAGTTTAGCCGGACTTTTTGTATGGTTCTTCTTCTTCCTGTTGTTTCTGTCCATTGAGCTGTTTGTGCTGGTGAATAAAGCCGGCGATGGCGAAAGCGATTACGACTGCCTGGTCCGTAACCAGATGGAAATAAAGAAACAACAGATCGAGAAAATATTCGCTTTTTCATCATCCAAAAATCAGGCAGGATAAAAAAGTTATTAACATAATGAAGACGTTATAGAAATTTTACATATATTTGAGTTGCTAAGGTATAATTTGTTCTTTTTAAGTTAGTTATGTGGCATTGTTTTATAAATTAATCGATTAATGATGGGCAGTCCAGGCAGAGATAACGAAAAGCTGATAACCGAAAACGGAGAAGTGTACACAACTCCCAGGGGCGAGCCCTTCCAGCGCCTTCGTGTGTTGTTGGTTGAATTCGCCGATGAAATTGAAGCACACGAAATCCCGGCTTTCCGGGGGGCTGTCATCGCCAAGGCCGGCCGGGAACACATCCTCTTTCATAACCACCTGAACGAACAGAAATACCTTTACCGCTATCCGCTTATACAGTATAAACGCATCAGAAAGCATCCGGCTATTGTTTGCCTCGATTACGGTGTGGACGAAATTCACAATTATTTCGAAAACCGCGACTGGAGCATACATATCAGCGGCCGCTGGCTCGAAATGAAAATTGCCCGCCTGCTGATGAACCAGTTTACTATCCAGGTGTGGGATAAAGACTTTACCTACCGCGTGAACAACTGGATAGCCCTCAACCAGGAAAACTACCGCGAATACCTGAACCTGCCCGAAGACGCAGAAAAAATATCTTACCTCGAAAGGAAATTAACCGGAAACATCCTTTCATTTGCCAAAGGCATCAACTGGGATGTTACCCGTCCCATTAACACACACATCGTACAGATTGAAAGCCTTCGGCCGGTTACCCTCAAGGGGAAAAAAGTAATAGGTTTCAACCTGGTATTTACTACCAACGTTTTCCTGCCCAACTATATAGGGCTGGGAAAAAGCGTCAGCCTCGGCTATGGAATTGTGTTTCAGATGAATAATACGATTAACAAGGAATAATATGACCCGCGAAGAATTGTATCTTGGTTCTTTTTTGCACGATATTGGCAAATTCTATCAACGTGCTGATGGGGCTTTGAACGACAAAAATGAGCTCAGTGAACAATCCAAAAAACTTGCAGAAATTATTTGTCCTGAGCATAATGGATTCCCTTCTCATCAGCATGTGGTTTGGACCAACGAATTTTTTGAAAAAAACCAACAAATCTTTCTCCGGTTCATTTCGAAGGATCAGCTTTCGAATATAGTTCATGCGGCGGTTTACCATCACAGGCCTGATAACCCCGAAGCGGCTATTGTTCAGTTAGCCGATTGGTGGGCTAGTGGAATGGACAGATCTTCTATGGGTATTTTTGAGGATCCTCAGCTGGAAAAAAGTGAACTGCGCTTCAGGGAAATTCCTCTCAACAACATATTGTGCGCCTTGCGAGTAAAACAAAGCGACAATTCTTTTCAGACTGCAAGCCGTCAGTCTGTCTTCAGATTAAGACCGCTATCCCTTCATGCCCACGATATTATGCCCTCCGATTATTCCAATGAAACTAAGCTTTCAACAGAGCTCTACAGAAAACATTGGAAGGAATTCATTGCCGATTTGGAAAAACTGGAAAAGCGTTCTTTTGATTACAGAGGCCTTTCCATTACGCTCTATTATTTATTAAAAAAATATACCTGGTGTATTCCTTCCTTTACCCAGGATAACCATCCCTGCATAAGCCTTTTTGAACATTCCAAAGTAACAGCGGCTATAGCCCAGTGCTTGTTTGATTTTTACCAGGATAAACCTGAAAGCTTCAGAACCAATACTACCCCTAAGGGCTATCAGATGGAATTGGACGAAAATGTTTTCCCTCTTTTGATTGCTGGATTTGATTTATCGGGTATTCAGGATTATCTGTACAATATTTCTTCAGCCAATGCCGCTAAAAGCCTCAGGGGAAGATCCTTTTACCTCCAGATGACATTGGAGGCTCTGGCATGGCAAATTATCAACAAAGCACCTTTGAAACTTACGCCTGCCCATATAATTTATGCCAGCGGTGGAAAGTTCTATATGCTTTTACCCAACCTCCCCATCATAAAAAAATACATCGAAGATTTTTACATCGGTATACTCGATGATTTGTGGGAAAAACACCGTGGGCGCCTTTATTTGAATATGGGAATGGTAGCATTCCGTTATAAAAATAAGCTGGAGGCCAATCAAAAAAATATCCGTATTGAAGGCCATTCTGAAAATGTAAGCCTTGGTGAATTATGGAATGCGCTTTTTGAGGAAATGACCAGGCATGAAGCCCGGCGGTTCAGGCACATTATTGCTTCCAGAGAACGATTTGCCGAATTTTTTGAACCATCGGGCGAAGGAGGAGATTCCCTTGTTTGCAGTGTAACCGGCGAAGAAATTGGTCACGGTAAAGCCTATTATCAGTTCAATGAAGAGAAGAGAGATTGGTCATACAAAACAAAAGCAGAAAACTACGATGCTGAGGCCCCGGTAATTTCACCGGAAGTCCATCAGCAGATTGAAATCGGAAAGCAACTTGTTCATCATAATTTTATTGCATTTCCTACATCCGCAACAAAGGCAGAGGGTTATTTCGATTTGCCCGGTGGCAACAAACTCCATATTGCAAAAAATGAAAATGTATCATCATACGATGAGGCACTTATACTGAAAACTGTACATGACGAAGTTTCCCTCTTTGACGTGCCGGCTGGAAACAGGCAGGCCCTTGGGTTCCGTTTCTTCGGCGGATCACAGGTAGCTATGGAAGATAAAAATACCCCCGCCACATTTGAATACCTTGCCGGCTATATTGAAGGAAGCAACAAAGGGAGGTATCCTTTTAAACGTCTTGCCATTTTAAGGATGGATGTTGATGGTCTGGGATCCCTTTTCCGTTACGGACTAACCGATGACGAAAAACCTACAGAACTGGCAAGTTTTTCAGCTTATGCTACCTTCTCCAATCTCCTCGATCTGTTTTTTAGTGGTTACNTCAATACCCTGCGCGAAAAATATAAAGAGGATGTAAATATTCTTTATTCGGGCGGTGATGATGTTTTTGCCCTGGGATATTGGGAAAAAGTAATTGCTTTTGCCGAAGATGTACGCTCAGAATTCAGAAAATTCGCTGCTCGCGACGATATTACCCTTTCCGCAGGCATTGAACTGGTGGGAGCAAAATTCCCTGTAGCCAAAGGCGCTGAAATTGCCGGCGAGGCGGAAGAGAAAGCTAAACAACATAAGATTGACACCGGAAATGGTAAAGTAGTATTCAAAAATGCTTTGTGCTTTCTTGGCGTTCCTCTGAACTGGGATCATGAATGGCCCCAGGTGAAAAATCTGAAAGAAAAACTTGTCCAGTGGGTCAGGGATGAATCCATTACCAGAGGCCTTCTTATGCAACTGATCGGTTATTACGAAGCATGGAAATACAATACAAAAGATGATAAGGAATACCATAACTGGAAGTGGCAGGCAGCCTACAACATTGCCCGGAGGCAGAAAAATCTTAAAGAGGGTAAAAACGCTGGTGCAAACGAGGCCCTCGAAGAACTGAAGCAGATTCTTTTTGCCCATGTAAATGAAAAACGCATGCGCTTCGAAGCCTTCGCCGTGGCCTGCCGCTGGGCAGAGTTAGCTCTGCGTAATGAAAAGGAGAAAACAAACTAATTAAATATCTCGCATATGGCACAAATAGATCTTAAAATTCTTGAAAACGGGATTAAGGACCTTAAACCTATTGAAGAGTTTGGTCGTAATCTGGCTAGAAGGGATACACGTAATCCTATTACATCTTCGCAAATTAGACGGTTTTTTGGAGCATTAAAAAGAATTCANGCTGATTTTGAGCACCTTAAGGGAGAAATCCTTTTGCTCGAACCAAAATTAGCTTATGCCGTCGGTAAAGATGAGAAAAATACAAAATTGAAAGATTTCTATGAAGCTTTATCTCCCTTAATCCGCAATATTGGAGAAGATGAGAAAAAGTTTAGAAACTTTGTAAATGTAGTTGAAGCAATTGTTGCCTATCATAAAGCACAAGAAGGTAAATAATAATCGTTAACCATAAATTCATCAAAATATGAAACTGCATAAAAAAATTATTATTAAAGGCCGAATCGAATTGTTAACCGGTCTTCATATTGGGGATAGCAAGGAAAATGTTGAAATTGGAGGCGTTGATGCGCCCGTTGTGCGCCGGAAAGATGATAACCAACCCTATATTCCGGGGAGTTCCCTTAAGGGGAAAATACGCTCCTTGCTCGAAATTGCCGAAGGTGTAAATGCAGATAGCAGCTTCAGAAGGTATCCCAATGGATGCGTTATTCCTTACTTATTTGGTTCAGCCGGAGATGACGGCCTTCCCTCCCGCATTATTTTCCGGGATTCCTATCTTACTGATGAATGGGCAAAAAAGTTGTTCAAATCAGAATTTACTGACATGCCTTTTACTGAACTGAAATTCGAAAATGTTATCAACAGAATCAAAGGTACTGCTGAACATCCGAGGCAAATTGAACGAATTCCGGCCGGAGCCCAATTTGATGTGGAAATGATTATTAACATT
>JGI24721J26819_10002877_pt1 | contig 18692 bp, 20 predicted proteins | sample YelNatPaOPGAMG01_FD_26819 | JGI IMG/M metagenome (IMG submission 26819) | reverse complement strand
TTTATTTAATAAAAGGGCTCTCTTAGTCGAGAGCCTTTTTATTTCAATACAATATTAATCTATAAAAAATATCAATATGGTGTCAGACACTATATTGATATTGTAAATTTGAAAATTTAATAAATTTTATCCTTTTAAAATCAGATTCAGGCAAATTTACTATAATTGTATTTTTATCAAGGTCAATTTTTTTAAGAACTCCAAGGCATATCAAAAACCTATCTTTATCAAGAAAACCAACAATTGAATTTTGAAGGGGTATGAATTTTTTTAAATTTGAAGTTAAAATATTTTCTTCTTTGAAATATATTTCAAATTCTTTAGAATTAAAAAAATATTCTCTAAATCTATTATTTCTATATTCAATTCTTTCTAATCTTGTTCTTTCAATGCTATTTGAAGATGGTTTTAATCTTAAAATTATTTTATTATCAAAAATAAATGGCTTTATTAAATTTTCTCTCTCGTTATTTTCTTCAAATAGAATAATAAAATCAGGATTTAAAATTTCTATTTTATTCTGTTTTAACACTTCTCCAATAAGACCATCAACAAGACCTGTTGTATCAATTAATATATAATCTAAATTATATTTTTCCATTTCATTTAAGAGTTTAAAACCACCAACAACCATTTGTAAAAGATTCCCTTTTGGTGAAACATCTCCGATAAAATATAATTTTTCAGATTCTGTTTCCAATAAACTGTTTAAATTTTTCTTAACTATTCCAAATCCTATAGTTCCTGGAGGTCCTATATTGGATTGTCCTATATCAAGATCTAGAATTCCAACTTTTTTTCCTGTTTTATAAATCTCATTTGCAAGATAAAGAATAAATGTTGATTTTCCAGAATCAGAACAACCAATTACTATTAATTTTTTACCACTTTTAATAAATTCATCTTTTGCTTTAATCCATTCTTCTTCAACTTTTATATCCATTCAAATTAAAAATCTCTCTTAATCCATTTACCATATCCACTTTCAACAAGAAAGCCCTTATTTTCATCAAAAACAACTTCACCTCTAAGGAATACTTTAACAACTTTTCCAGATATTTCATAATTTTCAAAAGGTGTATACTTACCTTTACTATAAAATTTTTCACCTCTTATTTTCCACTTTCTTTTCAAATCAATAAAAACAAGGTCTGCATCCTTTCCAGTTTCTATAGCACCTTTATTTTTACTGATTTTTAAAATTTTTGCTGGATTCTCACTTATAATTTCAACAAATCTTTTTATTGTTATTCTCTTTTTCATAACACCTTCTGAAAATATTAGAGGAAAAATTGTATCAATTCCTGATATACCTGAAGCAATATCAAAAATATTTTCTTTATTTTTTTCACTACTCCATTCACCAGAAAAATGGTCAGAAGCAACAGAGTCAATGGTTCCATTTTCTAAATATTTCCACAACAGTTCTCTATTTTCATAGCATCTAACAGGAGGAGATGTTTTTACCAATATCGGATTTTTTATTAAATCATCATAAGTCAATAAAAGATGATGAGGTGTTACTTCACAACTTATTTTTACTCCTTCATTTTTTCTCTCTTTAACAATTTTTGCACCTTCACTTGTTGATAAGTGTGCAATATGTAATCTTAGGTTTGTATCTTTTATTAATCTTGAACTATTCCAGATTGAAATTGGTTCTGCTATATATGGTCTTGCTTTTATCCATGCTTCACCACCTTTTAAATTTTTGTCTTTTTTTGTTTTTTCCATAAAATGTTCTATTATTGAGAAATCTTCAGCATGAATTGTAAATAAAATATCCTCTTTTTTTAAAAATTTAAAAAGTTCATACATCTCTCCATAAGATAAATTTTCATAATATGGAGCAGAAGAATAACCATAAATCTTAAATCCAATAACACCTTCATTGTGAAGTTCAATTAGATCATTAAAGTTTGAATCTCTNACCATATNACCTGTTATCCCACCATAGAGGGCATAATCACAAAAAGCCTTATTCTTAATAGAATCTAATTTTATTAAAAGAGATTCTCTATTTTTTATTTGAGGAATTGAAGTACAGGGCATATCAACTACAGTTGTTATTCCTGAAGATATGGCTGCNTTACTTCCTGTTTCAAAATCTTCTCTATGAGTAAATCCAGGGTCATTAAAATGAACATGCATATCTATACCACCAGGTAAAACAATTAAACCTGTTGCATCAATTATCTCTTTTCCCTCAGTGGAAAATCTACCAATACCTATTATTGATTCTTTTTCAATTAAAATATCAAGATTTTCAAGTTTTCCATTATAATAAACCATCCCACCTGTTATTATTTTCATATTTTATCCTCCAGTATCAAAAATTGATATAACTTTAAAAATATCTGTATCCACTAATCCAATATCAGTAATTTTTAGATGAGGAATAACAGGAAGCGCCATAAAAGAGAGAGTCATAAAAGGATCTTCCAGTTCTGTACCAAGTTTTTTTGCGATGAAAAGTAATTTATTATATTCTTCATTAACTTCTTTTGCGCTTCTATCTGTCATTAAACCTCCATAAGGAAGAGATAGTAAATGTAAAATTTTACCATCCTTTGCAATTGATATTCCTCCGCCATAAGATTCAAGTATGGAGATTGAAAGTAATATATCTTTATCATTTGTTCCAATAGACACAATATTATGGTGATCATGAGCAATTGAAGATGCTATTGCACCTGATTTTAATTTAAATCCTTTGATAAATCCAATTCCTACATTTCCTGTTGCTTTATGTCTTTCAACTACAACTATTTTTAAAATATCTCTCTTTGTGTCAGATACTATATATCCATCCTCAATTTTTGCTTTAAAAACATATTTTTCAGTAATTAATGAATTCGAAGAAGCACCAATTACATTTATATATTCTTTTAATGCTTTAATTTTTACCTTATCATATGTTAAGGTTTTAATGTTAACAGTATTTTTTACTCCACCTTCTGATTTTGTTCTTTCATAAGAGAACATCGGGACTCCTTCTTTTGCCACAAGATTCCCTCTATAAAAAACAAGTAAAGGTTCGAAATTAATCAAATCAGAAAAAATTACAATATTTGCATAGTAATGTGGAGCAATGGCTCCAATTTTTTTTAAATTAAAATATCTTGAAGGATTTATGGTGGCAAGTCTTATTGAAAGAACTGGATCTAAACCTTTTTTAATAAGTTTTTTCAAAATAGAATTGATATGTCCTTCTTTTATCAAATCACCTGGATGTCTGTCATCTGTACACAATAAAATTTGTGGATATGTGTTTAAATTTATCAATGGAAATAATGCATCTAAATCTTTTGCAGCACTTCCTTCTCTAATCATTATCCACATTCCCTTTTTTAATTTTTCTCTTGCTTCTGGTAAATTTGTACATTCATGATCTGANCTNATNCCAGCAGTAATATATGCATTAAGATTATTNCCTAATAAAAAAGGTGAGTGACCATCTATGATTTTATTCTTAAAATATTCCAATTTTTTTAAAACTTCAATATCGCAATTCAATACTCCTGGATAGTTCATCATTTCACCAAGACCAAGAACTCTTTCATTTGATAGAAATGGATAAAGATGTTCTATATTTAATCTTGCACCTGAATTTTCATAAGGAGAAGAAGGAACACATGATGGTAACATAAAGAAAATGTCCATAGGTAGATTTTCTGAAGCATTTAACATATATTTTATACCTCTAATTCCAGCAACATTTGCAATTTCATGTGGGTCTGCAATAACACATAATGTACCCTGAGGTATAACTGCCTTTGCAAATTCACCAGGTGTTAAAGATGTGCTCTCTATATGAATGTGGCTATCTATAAGACCAGGAGAAGCATAATAACCTCTTAAATTATATATTTCTCTTGCTTTACTATATTTCCCAATACCTACAATTTCATTTTCATAAATAATTACATCACTTTCTTCAATTGTGTTATCAAAAACATTCACAATTTTTACATTCTTTAAAATAATATCTCCTTCTCTCTCTTCTTTACTTACCTCAATTTTTTCTCTTAATCCCATATTCACCTCAATATAAAAAAAGACCCCAAAAAGGGGTCTTTCTATTTCTCATACTCTTTTTTCAACATTATATAAGATTCAGAATTTTTCTTTATCTTCTTTATCTCTTCATTATCAAGTTTTCTTATAAATTTAGCAGGAACGCCCAAAATCAATGAATTATCTTCAAATACCTTATTCTCAGTAACAACTGCTCCAGCACCAACTATTGAATTTTTTCCTATTTTTGCTCCATTTAAAACTATAGCACCCATTCCAATAATTACATTATCATTAATTTCACAACCATGAATTATTGAATTNTGACCTATCGTTACTCCATTTCCAATTTTTGTTGGATAACCAACTTCAGAATGAATAACAGAATTGTCCTGAATGTTTGTATCATTACCAATTTCAATAGATGCAACATCTCCTCTTATCACTACTCCAAACCACACACTTACATTATTTCCAAGGATAACATCTCCAATAATGTAAGCACTCTCACTTATCCATGAATTTTTACCAATTTTAGGTTTAAAATTCTTAAAGTCTCTAATCAATACTTCACCTCTTTTATAATAGATTATAATAAATTTATCTATAAATAAAAAGAATAGAAGTTATAATCCATAATAATATTGTTAAAAGAAGGGGAATATCTTCTGTTACAAGTTTTGTAGGCTCACCTTCATTTGTTTTATAAATAAGATATAAATATCTTAAAATTCCATAAATAACAAAAGGAATTGAAAAAACGAGAGATTCTCCAAATTTTTCTTTAGTTTCAGAAGAAACTGTATATAAAGCATAAGAGAGAATTGTTGATGTAGATAAAACAACAATTATTTTATCAAGAAGTTCAACTGAATAAGAAGATAGAACTTCTCTATGTTTATTTGCATTCTCTTTTAAAGATATAATTTCAAATCTTCTTTTAGAGAATCCCAAAAAAAGAGATAAAAATAGAGTACAAAGGACAAGCCAACTTGAAATATTAATTCCTGTTACAATAGAACCAGAATAAATTCTTAATGTGAAATTCAAAGCAATTATAAATACATCAATAATAACTATCCTTTTTAAATAAATCGTATATAAGATATTAATAAACATATAGAAAATAAAAATAAGGGTGAGTTTATAATCTAAAAAAAGAGAGAAGAGAAGTGATAATGATACGAAAATTATTGCTGTTGAATATGCAAATTTTTTTGAAAAATAACCTTTTGCAAGTGGCCTTTCTTTTTTTACTGGATGGTGTTTATCATTCTCAAGATCAATAATATCATTAAAAATATATAAACCACTTGTTAAAAGAGAAAGCAAAATAAATGAAATAAAAGTTTTTAAAAAAAGATTAGAGTTGAATAAATTTTTAGAAAAAACGAGTGGAGCAAATATAAAAAGATTTTTGATCCATTGTTTAACTCTAATTAAATCTATAAAATTTTTCATATAATTTCAATTTTTTTAACTTCTGTCGTCCTTATAAAAAAAGAAGATGGTTTTGATGGATATATTATACCAAAAGGTCCATAGATAGTTGAAGGGTTATATTGAACATCCATAATTTTTATATTATTAACATTGGTATCTGTTGTGAAATAGGCTTGAGTAAACTTNCCAAGAAGAGGTCCAAAAATTTCTCCTATTAAGAAAGCAATTAATAATAAAAATATATTTATGGTATGAGTTAATATCATTAGAATTAAAAAGGTGAAAAATGTTAAAAATGTTGCAACTGCAATGCTTGTTCCACATCTATTATGGATTGCAAGATTTTTTTCGCCATTCAATAATCTCTCTCTTCCTTCAATGCTTGAATAAAGTACTTCATCAGGTGAAATTGGTCCAAAAATATAAAAACCATTTTCCCTTGCATATCCTGAAAAAATATTTTTTCTTCCCAACTTCTCTTCCAAAACATTAATTGTAGCATGCTCAAGTGCATGATTTTTTCTCAATTTCTTATTAATTGCAATTTCAATTATCTGAAGAGGTACTGTGATTATATTTAAAAATCCATAAATTAGATATCCAATTGGTAATATAAAAATAAAAAATAGTAGTGGTAAAAAAAGTATTATTAGAAAGAGGAATATCATCTCTTAAATTTTTCTGAAATAATTTCCTTTAGGTCAGGTTTTCCAATCTCTTGTAATTCATAGAGAACTCTCACACTTTCCTTATTCATTTTAATTATTCTTCCAAGATTTATTGGTGTTGCAACAATTACAAGATCAGCAGGAATAGTATTTATAACATCTTCAAGTTCTTTAAGTTGATTTTCACCATAACCAAGAGCAGGAAGAATCTGAGTTATTTGTGGATATTTTTCAAATGCTTCTTTAATTGTACCTTTAATATATGGACGAGGATCAACGATCTCTTTAGCACCATATTTTTTTGCAGCGACAAAACCTGCTCCATATGACATATTACCATGAGTTAATGTAGGCCCATCTTCAACAACAATTACTCTTTTTCCTTTAATCTTTTCATAACCATCTATAAATATGGGTGAAGCAGCCTCAACAACTATAGCATCTGGATTGTTTTTATATATTGCATCTCTTATTTTTTGAACATTCTCAAAAGAAGATGTATCAACTTTATTAATAACTATAACATCAGCAGAAAGAAAATTAACTTCGCCTGGATGATATGTTGTTTCATTACCAGCTCTTAATGGATCAACAACAACAATTTGAAGGTCTGATTTATAAAATGGAAAATCGTTATTACCTCCATCCCATACAATAATATCTGCTTCTTTTTCTGCACTTCTTAATATCTCTTCATAGTCAACACCAGCATAAACAACTATACCCCTGTTAATGTGTGGTTCATATTCCTCTCTTTCTTCAATGGTGCAATTTGCTTTATCCATATCTTCTATTTTTTCGAATCTTTGAACTCTCTGTTTCTCAAGATCTCCATATGGCATTGGGTGTCTAATTACAACTGGTTTTAATCCAATTCCTTTTAAAATTTCAGTTACTCTTCTTGTTGTTTGACTTTTACCACTTCCTGTTCTTATAGCACAAATTGATATTACAGGCTTTACACTTTTAATTTGCGTATCTTTTGGGCCAAGTAACATAAAGTTTGCTCCATTTGAAAGAGCAATTGATGCTTTATGCATAACATATTCATGAGAAACGTCAGAATATGAAAAAACAACTATATCTACATTGTATTTTTTTATTAAATCAGGAAGTTCATTTTCAGAAAAAATTGGAATACCATCTGGATATAATTTTCCTGCAAGAGTTGATGGATATTTTCTTCCTTCAATGTTTGGTATCTGTGTTGCAGTAAATGCAACAACTTCATATTCATCATTGTTTCTAAAAAATGTATTAAAGTTATGAAAATCTCTACCAGCAGCACCCATTATTATAACTTTTTTCTTCATCTATACCTCCTTGTATATCAAAATCTACTTTACCATCCATATTAGTATCTAATATTTAAAATTTTTGTCAAGTTAATATAGAAATAATATGAATGCATTTATAAAAATTTTGTAACAAATAAAAAATTTCTGAATCTTTTTTAAAAAAGGAGGTAGTTATGAAAGAGTGGGCTATTATTCTTGGATCATCAAGTGGTTTTGGAGCAGCGACAAGTATAGAATTGAGTAAGGTTGGGTTTAATATATTTGGTGTACATTTTGATAGAAAAGAAAATTTACCAATAGTTCAAAATGTTATTAATGAAATAAAAAAGAATAATGTTGAAGTTGAATTTTTCAATATAAATGCNGCTGATCCAAAAAATAGAGAATTTGTCCTTAATAGTATTGAACAAAGATTTCANAAAGATAGTGAAGAAAATTCAATTTTTGTTTTNTTACACTCACTTGCTTTTGGAACATTAAAAAAATTTATTGATGAGAATAAAAATGATGCAATAAATCAGAAACAAGTTGAAATGACAGTTGATGTTATGGCTAATCAACTTATTTACTGGACTCAGGATATATTTTATAGAAAATTATTTAAAAATGGAGGTAGAATATTTGCAATGGTAAGTTCTGGAGATGATAGAGTTTTTCCATTCTATGGTGCTGTATCAGGTGCAAAAGCAGCAATTGAAGCATATATTAGACAACTTGCATATGAACTTGCACCATATGGAATTACTGCAAATGCAATTAAGGCAGGAGTTACTGATACACCTGCATTAAGAAAAATACCACAGAATGAAAAATTAATTGAACTGGCAATATCAAAAAACCCTTCNAAAAGATTAACAACCCCAGAGGATATTGGAAAAGCAATTGCTGCTTTATGTAACAAAAATTTATACTGGATGACAGGAAATGTAATTAGAGTTGATGGAGGAGAGGATATTTCAGCATAATTAAATAAAGGGCGGCTCTTAAAAAAACAAAAAATTTGGAACCACCCTTTATTTTTTTTAAGAAAAAGATTTAATTATTAAAGCAGTATTAACTCCTCCAAATCCAAATGAATTTGAAAGTGCATATCTTATCTTATGTTCTCTTCCTATATTTGGAACATAATCAAGATCACATTCAGGATCCTTTTCTTCCTGATTTATAGTAGGATGAATAAATCCTTCTTTTATCATTAATATAGTTGCAATAGCCTCAACTGCTCCTGCTGCTCCAAGTAGATGACCAATCATTGATTTTGTTGAAGAAATTGGTATTTTATAAGCCTTATCACCAAAAACTTTTTTAATTGTTTCTGTTTCTATTTTATCATTAAGAGGAGTGGAAGTTCCATGAGGATTGATATAATCAATTTCATCCTTTGATACCTTTCCTTTTTCAAGAGCAATTTCAATGGCTTTTGCTCTTGGTCCACCTGATGGTTCTGGTGCAGTTATATGATATGCATCAGAGGTTTGTGCAAAAGATATTATTTCTGCATAAATTTTTGCTCCTCTTTTTTTAGCATGCTCGAGTTCTTCAAGAACTAAAATTCCAGCACCTTCACCCATTACAAATCCATCTCTTTTTTTATCAAATGGACGGGATGCTTTTTGAGGTTCATCGTTCCTTGTAGATAATGCTTTTGCCTGAGAAAAACTTACAATTCCTATAGGAGTTATGGATGCTTCACTTCCACCAGCGAAAATAATATCAGCATCACCCCTTCTTATTGCTTCAAATGCTTCACCAATAGCAGTTGCACTGGCAGAACATGCCGTTGTTGGACATGAAATGTAACCATTTATTTTTAATTTCATAGAAACCCAACCAGAAGCCATATTAGGTATCATCATTGCAGAAAGATATGGGGAAACAAGAGTTGGACTTTTATTAATCATTGTTCTTATGCCCTCTTCTAAACTTATAATTCCACCAATTCCAGAAGCAACAATAACACCTACTCTATATGGATCGATCTTTGAGATATCTAAAAAAGAATCTTCAAGAGCCATAAGTGATGCTGCTATTGCGAATTGTGAAAATCTATCAATCCTTTTTAGTTCAATAACTTTAATATTTTTATCAAAATTTCTTAAATCAAAGTTTTTAACTTCTGCTGCTATTTGAACATCCAGTCCAGATGGATCAAAAGATTTTATTCTATCGATACCAGATTTCCCTGAAAAAATATTATTTTTGAACTCCTCTAAATTATCTCCTAAAGAAGTTATAACCCCCATACCTGTAACAACAACTCTTCTTTCCATTTTATATTTTTGATTGAATATAATCTAATGCACTTTTAACATCTTTTATTTTTGGAATATCAGCATCAGGAACTGTAATATTGAACTCCTCTTCTAAACCTGTTATTAAATCCATAACTCCGAGAGAATCTAAACCTAAATCATCAATAAACTTATCTTCTTCCTTAAAAGAATCAATACCTGTTTTTTCCATAAAAACTTTTTTAAATTTTTCCATTACTTCATCTCTACTCATAAAAACCTCCTTAAATTTAAAATCCGAGGGATAGCCCTCCATCAATTATAAAAACTTGACCAGTTATATAAGAAGATTCAGGAGATGCTAAAAATGTTACAAGTTTTGAAACCTCATCTGGCTTACCAAATCTTTTAAGAGGAATTTTTTCAAGAATTCTATTTCTCAAATTGTCATCTAAAGTCATAGTCATATCTGTTTCAATAAATCCAGGTGCTATAGCATTNACTCTAATATTTCTACTTGCAACCTCTTTTGCAATTGATTTTGTNAGACTTATTAAACCACCTTTTGAAGCGCTATAATTTGCCTGTCCACTATTTCCATAAATTCCAACTATTGATGAAATATTAATAATTGATCCATCTTTATTTTTAATCATATATGGAAGAGTCTCTTTTATCATTAAAAAAGCACCTATTAAATTAACATTAATAACATCTAAAAAATCTTCAAATTTCATTCTTATTATTAAATTGTCTTTTGTTATTCCTGCATTGTTTACAAGAAGGTGAACATTTTTAAATTTTTCNATAAAAATGTTTACNATATTTTCAACATCACTTTTTTTAGAAATATCACCTTTTAGAAGTAAAATATCGATTTTGAAATTCTCTTCTAATTCATCTTTTATTCTTTTTGCTTCATTCTCATTTTTTAAAAAATTAAGACCAATATTATAACCATTTTTTGCAAGATCATAAACTATTGCCTTACCGATACCCCTTGTTCCACCTGTAACAATAGCATTTCTATACTCTTTCATATCTTTCTTCTTCAAATAGTGATTCAGAATTTAAAAATATAAGATTATTGAAATCTCTTAAACCAAGATTTGTTAAAACTTTATTTGGACCAACCTCATAGAAATTTTTAACTCCGACCTCTTCCATCTTTATAATAGTTTGTATCCATTTTACTGGTCTTGTTATCTGGTTAAATAGAATCTCTTTTATTAAATTAGCATCTGAAACTTCTTGATTAACAACACTTGATATATAGCCAAATTTAGGTTTTGAGAATTTAAAATTCATTAAAACTTTTTTAAATTCATCTTCTGCTTTTTTCATTAAAGGTGAATGAAATGGTAAAGATGTTTTTAGTTGTATTATTCTTCCTTTTTTCTCTAATACTAAATTTTTTAGATCATCCAAAAGATTCTCTTCAAGTGATAAAACAATTTGAGTTTTTGAATTATATCCAGCAATCTGAACTACACCTTTCTCCTGTAAATTACTAACCATCTCTTCAATATCCTCAAATTTTAAATTTAATAGAGCGACCTGTAAACCNTTAATATTTCCAATAAATTTTTTCATTATTTTTGCTCTTTCTCTAACAAGAATTAAAGCATCTTCAAAAGAGAGTGAATTTGCACATAATAAAGCACTATATTCACCAAGAGAGTGACCAGCAACATAATCAGGAGTTAATCCATTTTTTTCTAAATATTTAAAATGGATGTAACTTGTTAAAAGAATAGATATTTGAGCATTTTCAGTATCTTTTAACTCTTCATCATCTGCATCAAATAGTAGATACTCTAAATCAATGTTTAAAATATTTTGTGCTTCTTTTATGAAATTATAACCCTCATTATATTTTGAAAGAATTACCCTCCCCATACTTTTGTATTGTGAACCCTGTCCTGGAAAAATAAACCCTTTCATTTTACCTTAATAACTCCTCCTTTCTTTTTAAAGTTGCTATAATAATTCCTTCTGCTACAGTTTCATCTTTTATAGAAGCAGAAACNTTAAATTTCACAAAACCCATCTTTCTAAAAATAACTTCTGATTTTAAAATTAATAGATTCTCAGGGAAAACAGGTTTTTTGAAACTGAAATTTTCTATTTTTACAAAAACAGGAAAAAGTTCTTCTTCCTCCTTTTTAAAAATGAGAAGAGATGCCTGTGCAAGAGCCTCAACTATTAAAACACCTGGCATTACTGGAAAACCCGGGAAATGAGATTTAACCCAGAAATCGTCATTCGAAATCTTCTTTAATGCAACAACCTTTTTATCCTCTTCTCTTTCTAAAATTTTATCAACAAAAAGGAATGGCTCTCTTTGAGGAAGAAGTTTTTTTATTTCTTCCATATTCTCCTACCTATTAAAGTAATAATTAAAACAGTTATTGAAATAAAAGATAGAGTTATTATTGTATTTGATAACTCTTTTTTCTTTATTTTTTCTTTAATCAATTTATTAACAATGTTTTCTGAGATTCCATCAAGATCAATTAAATTTAAACTTTTCAACTCTTTTTTTATTGTTTCATATCTCTCCATATTCATCCTCTATTAATTTTTTAAGATTTTTTCTTGCCCTAAATAATCTAACTTTTACAGAACTCATAGATATTTTGAGAATCTTGCTTATTTCATCATAACTAAAATCCTGGATATCTCTTAAGATTATTATTTCTTTATCTTTTGCATTCAATTTATTCAAAGCGTTCATTATTTTATTTTTTCTATCATCTTCTATTAGTTCATCAATGATAGATGTTGTTTTTTCCTCCTCCTTTTCAATCAATTTTTTTTCAATTTTTGTTCTTAACATTTTTTTAAAACAACCATTCCTTGCAATTCTGAGTAACCAATATTTAAAATCTTCTTCGTTTCTTAAACTCTTCAGGTTTAAAAATGCCTTTAAAAAGGCTTCTTGTGCCAAATCTTTTGCCTCCTCTTTATCTCTTATAATATAGTAACAATAGGTAATAATCTCTTTTTCATAAATCTCAATTAATTGTGCAAAAGCACTTATCTCACCTTTTTTTGCTCTTTTTACTAACTCTTTTTCAATCATTAAAAAAGATTCCTTTTTTTAAATTTTGTTACATAAATTTTATCTTAATGATATAATTTTATATTATAATTAACTTGGAGGTGGAAATTGGAACTTACTGGAAATTTAAAAGATTTTACAATTGAGGATTTATTAAAATTTATAAACCTTTCTAAAAGAACAGGTGTTGTTTCTATTAAAGGAAAAATTGAAAAAGAGGGTGAAAAAGAAGCNAAAATTTTTTGTAAAGATGGAGAAATAATTGATGCTGAACTTGATGATAGAAGTGGTGAAAATGCTTTTTATCTTATCTTAACTATGAAAGAAGGTATTTTTAATTTTTCCAAAGAGTTAGCAAAGGATAAACAGGTTAAAATAAATAAAAAACTTGAAGAACTTTTATTTGAAGGGGCAAAACAGGTTGAAATTATAGATGATGTTTTAAAAAAATTACCACCACTTGATACAATTTTCAGGGTTAATCCAACTCCTCCTTCTGCAAAGATAAGTTTGAATAAAGATGAGTGGATGATACTAAATAAATTTAGAGATGGAAAAACAATTAGAGAAGTTAAAAATGAAGTTCCTCTGAATGAAACTGATGTATTAAGAACTATTTTATCACTGATAAATGCAAATCTTATAATTCGCGAAGAGGTTGATATTATGAAAATAGTTCCTGAACATTCTGAAAAAGCAAAAGCAATTATAAAAACATACTCTGGTCTTGATGTTAGTTTATTTCCAACAAATAATGTAAGAGCAAATAATTTTTTCTTCAAAGTTGATGGAAAAAAAGATATTGAGACAATTATGAATGAGATGAGGTTAAAAAGGAAGGATGCTCTTTCTCTATTTATGTTATTAATAAAAGAAGGTGCTTTAAAGGCAGCAGTTTCTCCAAGTCTTTTTAATAAAATTGAAGAAGAGTTAAAAAAATAGAGTAAATGAAAAAAATAATTTATTTTATTTTATTAATATTTTTATTTTTAATATACATACAGGATGTTCAGGCTAAAGATTACTATTTTAAAAAAGTTTTAACAAATATATATATAAATAAAGATGGTTCTTTTGATGTTGAAATCGAAAGAACATATCATTTTTCTGGAAGTTTCACCTGGGCAACATATTATATTGATAAAAAAGGTTTTGATAAAATTACAGATTTTACATTGAAAGATGATATTGGAGAGTTTAATAGAGTTAATATAGAAACTCAAGAAGAAAGAACATACATTTTTCAGGATCTTCCAAATATGTATTCAATTAAATTTTTTTACAAAGCAGAAAATGAAGATAAAACTTTTTATTTTAAATATAAAGTTATTGGAGGGATAAAATCCTATCTTGATGTTGCAGATTTTTACTGGAAGGTGATTGAAGATAGATGGGAAAGAGATACTAAATATTTTGAATGTAATATCTATTTTCCTGAAAATGTTAATGAAAATGATTATTATGTTTTTGCTCATGGGCCATTGTGGGGTGAGATTGAAAAAATGGATGGAAAAGGGGCAACTCTTAAAATTAATAATCTTCCAGAAAACACATTTGTTGAAGCAAGAATAATTTTCCCATCTTATATACTCAATACAGAGAAAATTGGAGCAAATAAATTAAATGAAATTCTAACTTATGAAAGAGAACTTGCAAAAAAATCAAATATTGAAAGATATAAAATAAAATCAATAGCATTTATTTTATTTTTAATTCCAATAGTTATATTGATCGTTTGGTTTTATTTATTTAAAAAATATGGAATTGAATATAAACCAACTAAAGATTATATCTATGTAAGAGAACCACCAGATGATCTTCCGCCAGCAATTGTTGGATATCTTTTCAGATGGAAAAATGTTAATGCAAAAGATTTTACAGCAACTTTAATGGATTTAGTAAGGAAAGGTTATATAAAAATTGAGGTTGGTGAAAAAGAAGTTGGTTTGTTTTTCAAAAAAACTAAAAATATTTTATATCTTACAAAAACTGATAAAAATAGTGATGATTTGAGAGTTTATGAAAAAATAGTATATGATTTTCTTTTCCACAGTTTAACTTATAGTGATATTTTAAATTTATATTCAAGTAAAAATAAATCTAAAAAGATCGATATTCTATTTAAGGGAAAGAGTGGCATATTACCTGACTTTGCTGGAAAAAATGAAATTACAGTTTCAACTGAGGATATAAATAATTTTATTAAAAAAAATCCCAATGAATTTAGAGCAATTTTTGATGCATTCAGTGAAAGTGTTAAAGAAGAGGGAGAGAATTTTGGATATTTTGAAAAAAAAGGTTTTAATATTGCAATTATATTTATTGTTGCCTCTTTCGTATTTTCATTTATAACGATCTATTTTGCTATAAGATATAATATTTTATATTTAATATTTTACTCAATATTAATATCCGGGCTAATCATATTTTTATCAATATTTATGCCAAGAAGAACAAAAATTGGTTCTGAAGAGTTTAATAAATGGAATGCTTTAAAAAAATTTTTAATGGATTTCTCAAATTTAAAAGAAGCAGTACCAAAATCAATTGTAATATGGGAAAAATATCTTGTTTATGCTGTGACTTTTGGTATTGCAGAAAAAGTTATTAATGAACTTAAATTACTTTTACCAACAATAAATGAAAGTGAAATTTCAAATAGTTATCTAATCGGTGCTTTCCATAGTGGTGGCTCTCTTGATTTCAGTTCATTAACAACGGGTTTAACATCAATGGTATCATCTTTTAATACTTTAACTCAAGTGGCATCATCTTCTCTCTCATCGTCTGGTGGAGGAGGAGGATTTTCTGGTGGGGGTGGTGGAGGAGGAGGCGGTGGAGGAGGAGGTGCTGGTTAATAATCTAAATTGTTACTTTTTCAACTTTAATATCTAAATCTTTAATGAAAATTTTTGCTTTATCTTTAAAACTATCAATATCTCCAGTTGTATAAAAAATCAATTCTGATCTATCCTTATTATTAATATAATCATTTATATATTTAATTATCTCTTCAGCAGGATCAACTATTTTAATATTTGGAAGAATTTTTAGGATTAAATCCTCAAGAGCAGGAAAATGTGTGCATCCAAGTATCAATGTATCAACAAAACTTATCTTTTCCAATGTTTCTTTTGCAATTTTATATGTTGGACTATCATTAATTAATCCATTTTCAACAATATTTACAAGTTCCTGAGAGCCTACTTCAAAAACATTGACATTTTTATTTTTTGATAAAATTTTATTTTTATATATATGAGTTCTCGCTGTAAGAGGAGTTGAGATAACTCCAATCAATCCATTTTTTGTAACCTCTATGCTTTTATTAACTGCACCATCAATAACACCAATTATTGGTAAATCATATTTTTTCTTTAAATAATCAAGTGCTACTGAACTAACTGTATTACATGCAACAATTATTAAATCAACATTCAAAGATATTAGAAATTTTGTTATTTTCTCACTTCTAATCTCTATTTCATTTTTAGATTTTAAACCATAAGGATAGTAACCTTCATCTCCCAAATATATGAATATATTGTTTGGAAATTTTTCATAAACAACTTTTAAAACAGAAAGACCACCAATTCCAGAATCAAAAATTCCTATTTTACTCATTGACTGAAATATTCATCAATTGCATCAAAAATTGCTTTTGCGAGTTTCTGCCTTACATTTTCGTCAAGAATCATTTTTTCTTCATTTGGATTTGAAATATATAAAGGTTCTAATAAAACACTTGGCATAGTGTTAATATCTTTAACAACCTGAAATCCTCTATTTCTGACTCCCCTATCAACTGTATTTAATGCATTTATAATTTTTTTATGAACCAACTCAGCAAATTTCAAACTCATTGGATGAAAATAGTATGTTTCAGTACCAGATATATCACTTGAAGTTGATGAGTTTAGATGAAATGATATAAAAAGGTCTGCTCCTGATGAATTTGCTATTGTAACTCTTTCATCCAAATGTGGTGTTGATTTATCATTTTCTTTTGTTCTTGTCATTATTACTTTTGCACCAGATGCTTCAAGTAAACTTTTAACTCTGATTGCTATATCAAGAACAATTTTGCTTTCAAATGCTCCTGATGGACCTACAGCACCAACATCGTAATAAATACCATCTGTATATGCTCCATGACCTGGATCTAAAATTATTATTTTATCCTGTAAACCTTTAGATAGTTCTTTTGAATATGTTATTTTGATTGATGGAGGTGTTTTAGAAGAACTTACTTGAACATTTGGTAAGTTTGTTGGTCTTTTTAAAGTGATTTTTGTAACTGGTAAATTAGAACCACTTCTTGAAGTTGTTGATACTGATGTTACATTCTCATTTTCTTTTAAATTTGTATCTGGTTGTGGTAAGGCATTAATATTTAAAGTAACTACATCACTCTGAATAGATTGTGTATATTTTGTTTGAAAAGAGAGAATGAGAGTATATATCTCTTTAAATTCAGATTCCTTATTGAAATTTATTTCAAGAATGTATGGGTCAAGATAGAGAATTTTATTGCTTTTATCAAAATTAATAGCACAATCAATCACAAAAGGAATAAAATCTATGGGGATAAAAAGAATATTATTATTTATAATAGAACTTATAGAAAATTCTTTTGTTTTATCTCCTTTTTTAACCTTAGAACTTTCTGTAATTTCGACTTTTAATCCTCTAAAAAAGAATGAGAGAATTTTCTCATTTTCATCCCATGTCGCTGGATATCCAAGAGATTCAAAAAGAGATTTCGCGGGAACATATAGGGTATTATTCTTTTCAAATGGAGATGGAAATATTGATAAAAAGTTATCAGATAAATAAATTGGATAATTTGTTAATATTCCTTTTGATAAAACTGTAATTGAAAGACCAGTTGATGTTCTTTTTATGTTATATTTATATTCCTGATTAAGATCATAACAACCCTTACAACTGATGGATCAAGTGAATATTGACTGCATCTTACCTTTAAAATAGAATATTTATTTATATCTTTTGATATTGCTCCTGAAAGAAGAATAGCATTGTTTATATCGACAACGATTCTAATTGGATTATAAATAATTGTTTCTGTATAATCCTGTATCTCATTACTGCTTATTATATCTATAACAATATTTCCTGCTTCATCTTTAAATGAAATATCATTTATCTGTATCTTAGATTCAGGTTTTGTTGTCTCTCCACTCCACTTTATCCAGTAGATTTTTCCATTATAAACTATTTCATAATAGATTATATCAGGAAAGATAAGAGAGGTTCCAACAACTTTAACTTTTGATTTTGATGAAACTATATCACTTCTTTTCATCTCTTCAGATGGTCCATCATAAAGAAATTTTTCAACTTCAAGTGTAATTTCTTTATCAATAATTTTTGTATCAACTGTTTTTTCTATATATATAAGGTTAACTTTTTCAGAAAAAATCCAGCCAATATTTTGATCTATTTTAGAAAAATACCATATTTCATTAGAAGAGTTTAAAGCCATACCTAAAATAATTATTTTTGTATCTGGCTCAATTGCTCTAACAACTTCATATGATATTGAAGGTCCGGTTCTTAAATTAGTATATTCTTTTACTACACCAGAATTTTCTTTAATCGTCTCTTCTGTTTTCTTTACTTCAACAACCCAGGAAGCAACAAAACCTTCTTTTCCAAGTTTATCTATTTTAACTTTGTACCATACTCTTCCATCAGAATCTTTTGATTCAGATAAAACTTTAAGAACCATCCTTTCTGTTACTGTTGTAAGAATATCATAGGAAAGGCCTGGGCCTGTTCTTATATTTGTTGGTGGAGTTATTATTACTTCTTTATCTTCAACTACCTTCTCTTCTATTGTTCTTATCTCAACAACCCAGGAAGCAACAAAACCTTCTTTTCCAAGTTTATCTATTTTAACTTTGTACCATACTCTTCCATCAGAATCTTTTGATTCAGATAAAACTTT
>JGI24721J26819_10002853_pt1 | contig 18786 bp, 24 predicted proteins | sample YelNatPaOPGAMG01_FD_26819 | JGI IMG/M metagenome (IMG submission 26819) | reverse complement strand
GGAGGCGCCCAACCCTCGCCCGCCCAGGACTCATGGCCGGGCTCCTCCAGACGCGAAACGCGCGAGCTGGAGGATGGGTGGATGGCACGAACGCGCGCACACCCACCCCGGAGGCTCGCCACGGCCCGGGGCGAGTCGGAGATCGCTGAAGCTCATTGCCCGGCCAGCCCCACCCCCTCCCCCCAGAAGAGGGCTTATCTTCTGGGGTGTGCCTCCGGCAGTCGGGATTGTTGGGCCGGAGGACCCCAGGCCCAAGTCCCTCCAGTCTTGGAGGGAGGGCTGGGGCTTGTTATGGGCTGTTTCCTCCATCACCTGCGACCATTGTTTTGAGGGCCCCTGGGTCGCAGGCTCATCAAGCAATCAGGGGCCCCTCCCTGTAGAAGATCTTCTCAAGGGGGTTATATAAGGGATCTGGGGGTTGGTGAAAGTGGAGAGGGGATGACTTATATGTGGAAAAATCTAGGACTCCTTACCTCGAAACTATAGGAGAACGTGTAAATAAGATCTTAAGGGAAATTAAGGAAGAAAGAATTAAGATCGAAGAGGCGTATCAGAAGCTTTGTCAAATGATAAGGGAGGTAAATGAAATTCAACAGAGAAGAAAGGAACTTACAGATAGAGAGCTAGCCATAATTTTACCTCTTGAGAAAACTATTGGTAAATCTCCGCAGCTAGTTGACTCGGTAAAGAATCTAGTAAAAGAGCTTGAAATGGAAGGGAGATTCTTTCAAGGATGGAATCAAAAGACAGAGGCAATTAAGGTAGTTGGAAGAAAAATCAGATCTTTCCTCAGAAAATACATACATTCGGTTGAAGAATTAGATAGTCTTTATGATGAAATAATGAGAAACCTGACTCAAGTAGGGTGATGAACGTGGAGATTAAGTACAAAATAGAACATAGAAATGTCAGGTATCCAAGGCTTGAGTTCAAGGGGTTACAGCTGCTTGTAATATTACCGTTAGAAATGAGAGATCCATATGAAGTGATTGAGAAAAGGAAGAAATGGATCCAGAAAAAATGGAACATCATACAAGAAGCAATTAAGAAAGTTAGCATATTAAAAGACTTCATGATATTTGGCGAAACTTATATGATTGAAAGAAATAGAGCAGAAACACCAATGATAGATCATACTAGTAAGAAAATACTACTAGATCCTGAAAATCCCAAACACCGGAAAATAATTCTGAAAAATCTAAAAAATCTTCTAAGGATGAAAATCAAGCCAATAATTGAGGAATATATTAAAAGGTATAGCATTCACCCGAACAAGATAATGATAAGAAGACAACAAACCAAATGGGGAAGCTGTTCTAATAGGAAGAACATTTCTCTAAACTTAAAGCTGGTATGTCTTCCGGAGGAAGTAATAAAATACGTAATATTTCATGAGATGATGCATTTAAAGTATAGACGGCATAACCAAATATTTTGGCAAATGATAAGTCAAGAATTCCCAAATTACGAAGAACAAGAGCAAAGACTTCTCGAATATTGGTTCGCTACTGAAATGTTCTTCAAAAATTTAGAAAAATTAGATAAATAAATGGAAAGTAATTCTCGTAAAGAAGATAGGAGGCAGGAAAGTGGACTGGGAAAACGTAATCCTTACAATCCTTGGCGGTTTCCTTGCAGGCTTTTCAGGAATACTTATTGAGCAGTGGAGGGAGGGCAGAAGATTGAGGAAAAGACATTTTAAGGACATTAAGGATAAATGTCTTAAGCCTGTTCTTGAAGAACTCTATCATTTAAAGACCAACTTCGAGTTCGGAGAAGGAAGATGTGGATGGGCGAGATCGCAAAAGATAGAGGATTATCTTAAATCCGGTATTCATTGGTGGGAGATTTTCTCTTTCAAGAACGGATCTAAGGTTCATCCGCTCTTATACGAGGATCTAAAAAATCATTATCCAGACCTATACCAAGATCTGCAAGACATTGAAACATGGATTAGGAGTAATTATGCAGAATATTTACAGGCAATCTTCAAATTGCTCAGAGCCATTGAGGAAGATCAAGAATTCAAAGCATTTGAAAAAGAATCTGAGAAAGCATATCTGAATGTGACCAGTTCTTATCTATTAGAGGCTATTTTTCTTCTAGCATTGGGTGTTGATAAATCCAATTGGCCGAACATATATGAATACATTAGGCCTAAGCTTGATAAGATTAAAAATCTACAAAATAAATTTTACAATAGCGTTGAAGCCCAGAAAGTGAGAGATATAATACAGAATGTTACAACCATGATTGATAGAGGTATCAATAGAATAGAAAGGACGATTTTGAAAACAAAATTAAAAGGGAAATGTGATTATCTAAAGTGATTATCCAAAACCTTATACTCTTTTCAACTATGAGTATATACTATAAATTCTTTCAAATAAAAGCTCATTACTGATCTTTAAGCAAGGTTCCTGAATAAGAGGATAAGATATAAGATAATAGATTGCCGAGAGTACTAGGTGATATCCAAAGATTGCTTCATGCTCTGAGATTTCAACCTCATGACCTTTACAGGCATACCAATCTATTTTCCTAATAAGTTCCCGCGCGCTCACTCTTCACAAATTTGGAGAGAAAATCTTTGCTATCAATCCCAATCCTAGCCGCTATAAGCTTGAAAAGATCTTCTAACGCCTTTCTCGCATTCCAGAGGCTCTTTGCAAATTCCCCCTTAATGTAGAGCTCTTCAGCCAAATTAAGGCCTTCCTGTACTTCATGTAACCCTAATTGTTCTAAAAGAGTTTTAACCTCTTCTTTAGTCTCCTCCATCCTTTCAGGTGAGAAGCTTGGTTCAACCTCCTATCTAACCCCTCCCCCTGTTTCAATTTCCTTTACATTATAGCCATACATTTTCAACGCTCTTACAAAAGACTCCTTCATCTCATCTACTTCAGGAGTATAGTAAAGAGCCTCCTTGTTTAATACATGAGTAGCTAGCTTGTGAAAATCTTCATCACTAACCTCATAAGCAAATTTCTCACTTCTTTCTCTTACACTTAATTTTCTATCATTCAATTTCTTATAAGGCTCTAAAAGAAATGTTAAAGCTAAGCAGTCAAGATCCGCATGTAAGGTAAAAAGTCTTTGAATAAGTATTGCAAGATAGGCTCTAAGCAACTCCGGCACTTTCGCATTTCATCCTCCTTAATATTAGAATTAAACCCTTTTAGATAAAAACCTTAAATTCTATAATCCCACTAACCCCCACTACTCGATAACTATAATCGTTCATTTCATAATAGCTCAAATGAATCTTAGTCTCCGAATATCAGATAAAATGAACTCTCGCGTTCCAAAGCCTTAATGGTAGCATAGAAGAAAAAGTTAACAGTTATATGAGCTGCGTATAATTTCCAGCTTTGTTTAATTCTACAAATACAGGAGCTTTGAATGGAACTCACTTAATTGGGATCTATTCATGTAGGGGGAGGGAGATGAAATTCCAATACCTGCCTGCATTATTTTTCTTAAACTTTTTATCGCTCTTTTCAGGCTTGTTATTGAAAGATGTGGCCCTTTCGTCGGTAGGTTTCTTGAGTTCTGGACAATAATTTTGAATGGATTTAATTGGGTTTATAACATTATAGTAATCATGCTGACTCTAATAGGATGGTTTAGATATGCCCGTAGAACTGTGGCAACAATCTTTGTTCCACGCATAGTATCCTATAAACCCCCGAGAAAAACAGATCTTATTGTATTCTTAGCTTTAGCGATCAGCCCCACAATTTTCCTCACTATAATGATTCTATCCATTATCTATACGTTCTATCCAATTGTACTTTCTCAAGACCATTTTCTGGTCTGCTTTATTCTCGCGCTTCTCTCAACTTATGCATTAATGTTTTCTCTCTCAATGACGGAAAACTTCCTACTTCTCTTTATAGGACTTAAGAGAAAACGTGAAGGGATCTCACGACATGGAAAAGTATTTAGCTATTGGAAGAAATGTCCAAAATGTAAGAAAGAATATGAGGTATCTGATCTCCATAAAACACTCATGATTGAAAAGGAAAGAATCATAGGATTTAGGTGTCCATTCTGCGGAAAGGAGGTATATGTATGTTAATTGTTATGTTGTGAATTATTCGGATTTGCCACATCAAACAACTTAAAGATTCGACAAAAAGGAAGTCATTAAGTGGATAATTAGGAGACTTGGCCAATGCAAGGACGCATCACTCCCACCCAGCAACGACCCCACACATAAAGGAAGGATCATAATATCGTGCTACCGGGGCCTTTTGCAATCCTTTTCCAAGTGTCGGGTTTAACGCCGTTGCTGGGTTTATGATGCATTATCTCTTCTATTCATAATGGTTCGCCTCATATACTGTGAGATATGAAGCCCGAGTATTGAGGCAATGCTATCCACCGCTCTTTCTATCAGGTTCTTGACGAGCCTGATCCTCTTGCTGTCATTACATGATTTCGGCGGCTCGTTAATATCATAGCCTATGTCCTTAAGCGCTGTATTAAGCTTCTATGGACTAGGCTTCTTGATAAAAATTCCTCTTTACGTTTTGGAGCCTTTTAGAGAAGATTTAAGAACCCCAACTTCCTTTAACTAGATTGCTTAATTTCTTCGATACCTTTATTTCGGAGGAGATTCAAGGCTGGATGATTGGTTAGCATGCGTGTCGAGGATGAGATTAAACGCTTGATAGAGATTGGTGATGATTTAAGCAGGCTGAAGCTTGACATCATAAGGGTTCTCGCAATCTTTAATGGGGTCTCATGGATGAGTGAGATAATCCCGGACTTGATCAAGCTTCGCGGCGGGGTCTTGGATTATCCACTCAGAGAGGAGCTCCTAGATAGGGCGTTACGGGAACTAGAATCCGATGGGATAATCCTCCTCGAGCCGAGGATCAGAGGGATGCCATATTCAAGGCATATTTACGAAGATAAACTGGTGAGACTGAGGGATCTCCCAGTCGCTAGGAGGGCTCTCTCTAGAGACCCAGTGTACGGGAGCTACGTGTACAGGCAGATGGAGCTGATAAGGCGCGCCCTAGAAGACCGCGAGTAAGTCGACTTACCGGATGCCTTAAGCAAAACTTAAGAATAAGCACAAGCGTGATTCGACCGAAAGGTCATGGAGTACATTTATGCCGCCTTGCTCCTTCATAGGGCTGGTCAGCAGATCACGGAGGAGAATGTGAAGAAAGTCCTCTCAGCCGCTGGTATAAATCCTGATGAGGCCAGGGTTAAGGCCCTCGTCGCAGCCCTCTCCGAGATTAATATAGATGAAGTGTTGAAGAGCGCAACTGCGATGCCCTTTGCGCCGGCGGCCGCTGCAGCGGCTGCTCCAGCTGCACCTCAGGAGAAGCCGGAGGCCAAGGAGGAGAAGAAGAAAGAGGAGGAGAAGAAGGCCGAGGAGGAGGCCCTGGCAGGGCTGAGCGCCCTCTTCGGATAAGCTTCACGGTGCTAAGCAAACCATTTATTACCGCCTCTTATCAGGGAAAGTGCTTAGGAATATTGGCAGAAGCAATCTAGGTGGGAGGCTTGAGGTTCGGGGCGGAGGAGTATTCCTTAAACTTCCTGATGGAGCGTGGTTATATTAGGAGGCGCTGCGTCAGCTGTGGTGAGTATTTCTGGACACTTAACCCGGATAGGGAGGTCTGTGGTGAGTCCCCCTGCGAGCCATACCGCTTCGTTGGCAAGAGTCTGACTAGGCGCAGGATGAGCCTTCGCGAGGTTCGAGAATCATTTCTCAGNTTCTTCGAAAGAAGGAGCCATACGATAATCGCGCCATACCCTGTTGTTGCCCGCTGGAGATCCGACATATTCTTGACGGATGCAAGCATAGTTGACTTCCAGCCGTATGTAACGTCCGGGATCGCTCCTCCGCCGGCGAATCCTCTCGTCATAAGCCAGCCATGTATAAGACTCGTCGACATAGATAAGGTTGGGCTAACCTTTGGAAGACATCTCACAATATTCGAGATGGGGGGCGCCCATGCCTTCAACTACCCTGACAGGGAGGTTTACTGGAAGGATGAGACCGTCCAATATTATCACGAGTTTGCTCAGGAGGTCTTTGGGATACCCGAGGAGGAGATCATCTACAAGGAGGGGGTTTGGTCTGGTGGTGGTAATGCTGGCCCATGTTTTGAGGCCATCTCATATGGGCTTGAGGTGGCGACATTAGTCTTCATGCAGTATAAGACTGTTGATGACGAGCTGATCAAGCTCCCGATAAGGACTGTAGACACAGGGTATGGCATGGAGCGCTTCACATGGCTTACCCAAGGGACGCCAAGCTGCTTCGACGCGGTCTATGGCGAGCTATACCCGAGGCTTAAGGAGATAGTNGATTTCCCGGAGGTCGATAGGGAGCTCNTNGTCAANTATTCTCCATATACCGCCTTGGTTGTGCCAAAGGCTGGGATGACGATTGCTGAGGCTAGGAGGAGGATCTCAGAGGCGTCTGGAATCCCGCTGGAGACGATAGTGAATGTAATCGCGCCGCTCGAGAAGATCTACGCATCCTTGGACTTCACCAAGTCGATAACGTTCATAATAAGCGAGGGAGTTGTCCCGTCAAATGTAAGGGTTGGGTATCTCGCGAGGCTCCTCATAAGGAAGGCTTATAGGCTCCTCAAGGAGCTCGGATACGAAGATAGGCTCATAGATCTGATAAACCTCCAGATAGACTACTGGGGCGGGGATTTCCCCCATCTGAGGGAGATGAGGGACGAGACCATCGATATAGTCGAGCATGAGATTAGGAAGTTCGAGGACACTATAGCGAAGGGTGTGGAATACATTGAAAGAGAGCTCTCGGAGATGAGGAAAAGGGGTGCATCCGAGGTGCCGCTTGAATTCATTATCAGAGCTTATGATGAAAGGGGGGTAACGCCCGATATCGTGAGACCGGTTGCGGAGAGGCTTGGAATGGAGATAAACATCCCTGAGAACTTCTACGAGCTTGTTGCATCAAGGCACTTGAGAGAGGAGCCTGTAAGAGAGGCTGATGAGAGGATAAGGCTCCTCGAGGAAGAATTCAAGGATCTCCCTGCGACGGAGAAGCTCTATTACAGGGATCCAAGCATGCTCGAGTTTGAGGCTAGGGTGCTGCGCGTACGCGAGAATCATGTCGCGCTAGATAGGACATGCTTCTATCCTGAGGGCGGCGGTGCTGTATCTGATCAGGGCATACTGAGGCACTCAAGGGGTGAGTGCAGGGTTATTGATGTTCAGATTCTGGAGGGCGGGGTAATCGTCCACCGGGTTGAAGGCCCCCCACCAGCTGAGGGTGAGATCGTCAGGGGCATTGTTGATCGTGAGCGCAGGTTCTCCCTCATGCGGCATCACACAGCCACCCACATAATCTTGGGCGCTGCTAGGAGGATTTTGGGGAAGCATGCATGGCAGGCTGGAGCTAGGAAGGAACCGGGCTTCGCGAGGCTCGACATAAGTCATCATAAAAGGCTCAGCCTAGAGGAGGTTGTACGCATAGAGGAAGAGGCGAACAGGATCATAGCTGCTAGGATACCGGTCAAGATCATGGAGATGGATAGGAATGAGGCTGAGAGGAGGTATGGATTCCAGCTTTATCAGGGTGGGGAAGTTCCATCAGCCACAATAAGGGTTGTGGAGATACTTGGGTGGGATGCAGAGGCCTGTGGAGGACTTCACGTTGAGAACACGGAGGATGTTGGGCTGATAAAGATAATCAGGACCGAGCGAATACAGGATGGTGTTGAGAGGCTCGTATTTGTGGCCGGGCCAGCGGCCCTACGATACATCCAGCAGAGCTGGCTCATGACCTTGAGGCTTGCAGAGAAGCTTGAAGCACCAGTGGAAGCTATTGAGAAGGCGCTGGATGAGACNTTATCTGAGCTCAAGAGGCTTAGATCATTAGTGAGGAGACTCCTCTCAGCTGTAGCCGAGCTGAGATATCGCGAGCTAAAAGAGAAGCCCATAATCATGAGCGGGATAAAGGTCTACGTGACGCGGGAGCTCGAGGACGACAGGGATTATGTTCTCAAAATCTCGGATAAGCTTTTGGCCGTCGATGAGCCCGCATGCCTTATCGCAGCGTATGGTGGTGAGAGGCCGTACCTGCTAGTCACGGCTAATGAGGCAGCCATAAAATCCGGGATACATGCTGGAAAACTTGCCTCAATTATAGCTGGGGAGCTTGGTGGAAGAGGTGGAGGTAGGGATCGGCTCGGACAGGGGGGCCTGGGAGAAGATGTATCGAAAGAGAGGTTGGAGGAGGTCTCGATAAGAGCCCTACATCAACTCTTGAAGTGACTCATATCCACTGTTATTTACTCGAGCTTTGCAGCTGCCTTGAGCGCCTGAGCTCTCCTCTCCGCGAGTAATATTATATCCTGTATGGTCTCCTTAGACGGNACCTCGGCCTCTATTGCCAAGGTCCTTGCCTCGAGAGCGCCCTTGATTAGGAGCGGTATCACGGTCTCCTTTGTTATGTAGCTTATCTCCATCGCTAGGCTTAGCGCCTGGATGTGGGCCGATTTAATCTCCTCACTAGTCTTCTCAAGATCAAGCTCGAGCTGCTCCTTCGTGAGCAGGATGCCGTCCTCGAAGGCCTTCTCTATGCTTATCCCCTTGAGGACCGCCTTTATATCCAGCCTCGCTAAGAGGGAGGCTAGCTCCGGCGAGATCACATCACCCTTCCGGGCGACAATCGTGTCCTTAGCTATCCAGATCTGGCCGCCTTCAATCCTCGTGGGAATCTTAAGTTTGCCGAACTCGCTCAGGATCGGGCCTGGCGGGAGCCCCGTATTCATCTCGGGCACAACGACGTCAAAGTCCGCCTTCTCACCAGCCCTAGCGTGCATTGGTATCCTATTCCTGTCTAGGATTATCTTGAGCTTGAAAGCGCTGGTATTGGAGAAGATGAATCCCACGGGCTCCTTAAAGTCGTCAACTAGGGCTCCTAGATCGGGCTTGCCAGCCCTCTCACAAGCCTTGATGAATAGGTTTTTCTTGGCTATTTTTATCGTGGCTATTCCNCGGAGCTTCTTCCTCACCTCGTGGAGCAAGTTTGCCCTCAAGCCCACGAGCCTNAAGACCGCGACAACCCTGCTCGATGATATTAGCTGGGATAGCTCCTCAACTATCCTAACCTTCCGCTCAGGGATTCTACGAGTGCGCTTAACGACGGCTTCTGCTGACAAGGCCCCTCTCACCGGATTTAAGCCTAGATTTAACCCCTATCCTTAGGACTCTAACCCGACTTTGACGGGCTCNCCCATAGTCCTCTTGACATAGATCGACTGGATATTCCGGAACCTTCTCTCCAGCCTCTCCGCGATCCTAGAAATCACCGCTGCCGCGTTCTCGGCAAGCATCTTAGAATCCATGTCCTCTGTNCCGATCAAGCACATGGCCTGNGGATTCTTCCTAACATTGATTACCACGCTCCTCTTTAGGCTCCTGACGAGCTCCGCAAGATCCACTCCCTGCGGGATCGGCTGAGGCCTCTTCCCACGCCCTCCGAGAGCNGCTCCAAGNGCCTTCGCCGCGAGCCCCATCATCGCCGGCTCAACCAAGAAGAAGTCATATTGGGCAGCTATCTTCTTGGCCAACCTCTTATTCCCGACCAGCGCCTCGAGCTCCTCCCTTTCAATAACCCTATCAATCTCCGGTATCTTCTTCGCTTCCGTTGCTAGGGCGGGGCCCGCGATGACACAGACCTTAGCCGGCTTATCGCCCCTACCATGAGGAAGCTCAACAACCTCGTAGANCCTGTTCTCAGGCTTCTTCAAATCTATATCCTGCAGGTTCACTATCAGCTCCACCGACTGCTTAAATTTCCTAGGCTTGCCGGACTGCCTCGCCCGCTCTATAGCCTCCACCAGCGCCTCCTCAAGCGTTCTAAGCATGCCCTCCTCATCCTCCCTAATCCAACTAGTTCACACCATCCCAATATGGGCTTGCTTTTATCTATTGAGGANTGAAGAGCATAAAGAGATGGGATTAAGTAAGCTCGGCTCAGGANTCCTCATACTTTCTGATGAGATCATCATGTAGGCCGGCGTCGACTTCTCTGATAACCTCCTTCGCGCTCTTTCCATCAACTGTTATTCCCATGCTTAGGCACGTGCCTAGAACCTGCTTGACTGCTGCTTTAAGGGTCTTGGCGCGCATATCTGGCATCTTGATCCTCGCTATCTTGACTATCTGCTCCATGCTGAGATTCGCGACGAATTCCCTATTCGGCTGAGATGAGCCCTTCTCGATTCCAGCCTCCTTAACCAACAGCGCCGCCGTAGTGGGGGTACCAACTCTAACTTCAAATGTCTTNGTATCAGTGTTNACAATAACCTCGACTGGAACCCTCATTCCCTTGAANTCCGATGTCCTCCTATTAATCTCCTCAACTACTTGGAGGACATTCACTCCAAGTGGGCCTAGAGCAGGTCCTATCGGCGGCCCAGCCGTGGCCTCACCGCCCGGAACAAGGAATTTCAGGGTTTTCTCGGGCATCCACCTTAAACCCCCTTCTCCTTTATCACCCTAACCTGATCCGCTGGCACCGAGATCGGGAGCACGAACGCAGCGTCGGTCGGCTCTATAGTCACCTCATTTTTAGGTTTATCTATCCTGATTATCTTGCCGCTTATCCCCTGGAGGGGCCCGGAGATTATCTCCACTATATCCCCGACGGAGAGCATTTCAATAGTCGGCTTCTCAACTAAGTGCATCATGATCTCCTCCTTCTTGACCGGGAGGATTGACCCCATCTTCACGTGCTTGATCCCCTGAACGAGTAGCGAGACCTTGTCTCTGCTCTCGGCCTCCACGAAGACATAGCCCTTAATCTCGGGGAGTATGATAATCGAGTATACCCCCTGCTGCTCGGGAGATGTAACTCTACTCTCCAGTATCCTAGCGACATTCCTCTCCTGCCCGGCTGTAACCTTAATCACGAAGAATCTTGACGCCCTGCGCGAAGCCTCGGNCTGGCCCTCCATACATCTCACGCACCTTGGATCGCTAGGGCGAGGAACTTTATCACGAATGTTATGAGCCCTATCGCCGAGACGCCTATCGCAACTATCTTCATTGCCTGCTTAAACTCCTCCCTAGTCGGCTTTCTAGCAAGCTTGATCGTGGCGGACGCCGACTTAAGAAACTCCCTAAGCCCCATCCTGCCGAAATTTCGGCCAGTCCACCATATATGTTTAGCTTTATCTCAATGCTTTTAATCTAGAAGTCATAAGGCTTCATGGAATGGACTCTCACAAGGGATCCCCGGATTTAGCTTTAGTCCTAGAGAGCATGGCCTCGCCCATAAGGCTCAGTATCCTAAAGTCTCTGGCTGGCAGGAAGCTGAGTTACACGGAGCTCGTGAAGGCGGTCGGCCTTGACAGGGATAAGGATGCAGGCAAGTTCTCCTATCACCTCAAGAAACTTCTCACATGCGGGCTTGTGGAGGTGGATTCGTCCACAGGGAAATACACTCTATCGAGCAGGGGCGTCAAGGTCCTAAGCGCCTTAGAGTCTATCGAGGAGGAACTGAGGGATAGAAGCCGGATGATGGTTAGGAGGAGTGACCAGATCGTCGAGCCATTTGATAAGAGTAAAATAGCGAAGGCCTTGGTGAGGGAGGGGAAGCTTCCACCGAAGCTAGCGAATGAAATCGCCTCGATAGCTGAGAGAAAGCTCTTCGACCTTAAGATAGAATATCTCTCAGCCCCACTGATCCGTGAGCTAGTCAACGCCATTCTGCTGGACATGGGCCTTGAGANATACAGGCATAGGCTCACGAGGATAGGCATGCCTCTCCACGATGCTGAAACTCTCTTCAAGAAATCTATTGAGAGCAGGGATTGGATGCTCCTCGCACAGGAGACATCNGGGGCGATCATGAGGGAATACCTGCTCTTGGGATTCCTCCCGAGAAATGTCTCTGACATGCATCTCAACGGGAGGATCGACATCTATCCGGTCTCTGGGTGGCTCACATGTCTCTTCTCCAAGNCNGTCAAGCTTGACCCTGATAAGCCAATAAGATCNACGATGGAGCTATGCGCATCATTCTTCCACGTGAGACATGAGATAAGGCTNCTAGGCCCGGAGTCCAGCATAAGATCCATCATCAGTTCTCTCCCGGACAATATGCCCAAGAGGCGGATAATGTCCGTCGAGGCTACTGGTGATATCGTGAAGTTTCTACATGAGGCCCCAAGCGATGTGAGGCTAAGTATCAGGGTAATGCTCGATTGTGGAGGACATGATATCCGAGATATAGCTCTGGNGAGCAAGATGCTGCAGAAGCTCGGGATACCCTACACATACTCCCTATCTGATGAGGCTTACTTCACGGGTCTCCGCTTAGATGAAAATTGCCGGGCAATACACTCCATAATCTCTCTAAATGCGCTGAGGGCCGCCATGGAGGGTGATGGTGGTTTAGATGGCTTGGTCGCTAATCTCAGGAGCTGGCTGAAGAGTATATTACCGGTAATCAGGAAGGGGTTAACACTCGCTGAAAAATTTCATGGCGGGAGCAGGCCATGCTCGATGATCGCCTTAAGCGGCTTGGTCGAGGCTGGAAAGCTCCTAGCTAGGGGAAGATCCACGACAATAGAGGAGGCAGTGGAGCTTGAACTCGCCGTGTTGAGGGAGTTGTCAAAGCTCATGTCGCAGACGAGTGATGTGATGCTCGCCGGCAGGTGTCCCATCTTGGCCTCAAGACGATTCTTCCACCTAGACTCCCAGAGATATGATGAGGAGCTGCTGAAAAATCTAACTCATGGGGCTAGGGCTTATAGCGTGAGCCCGATCCCGAGGCTGAGCGAATATAGGAGCATAGAATTATGGATTGAGTCGGCGCGCCAGATAATACAACACCTTAATGGCGGATTCTGCTTGTGGATGGANCTTGGCAGGAGCCCGAAGGCTCTAAGCGAGGCAATATATGCCGCTGAGGAACTGAGGAAGTATAACAGGCATGGGGTGATAGCGATCTCGTAATTCTCAGGTCTTTTTGGACTTGAGGAGGAGAATAGCCTTGGCGAGGTCCCCATTAGCCTCTCTCAGGGCGNTTCTCGCCTCCTCCTCNCTCACCCCGGCCTGAGCTGCCACCAGCATTACATCCTCATTCGAGGGTTCATACTTCTCCTCAACTTTCCCTCCCTCAGACACCTCGCCACCAACAATCTGGAATATGCTCTCATTCTCAACCCTCATCTCAAAGACATTCGCATTCTCGACTATTATCGTCTTATCATCAAGCTCTATCACGATCCTGCTAGCCCTGCCAAGCTCCTTAACATCTAGGCCTAAGTTACCCAACATCTTCGCTTGCAATCGCCTCAGCTGCCTCGGAGAAACGCGCCTCATAGTCATGAATAAGCCGAACTCCAGGGAATTTAAGATTACCCTCTATAAGCCGGCCCAACAAGAAAAATATTATGGATGGAAACATGTTTTACTGCGTATAGCCCGTGAGCTGGCCCTTCCTAAGTCCTTCAATCTTCTCCTTCAGCACGGGATCGGTCACTATCGTTGCGGCGCAATCGAGGCAGTAGGCCTTCTTTCCCGTCCGCAAGACGTATTCTCCCTTAACTATCGTTTTACCGCATTTGCTGCATTTCCTCTTTCTTGCTGCCTGGACCAGCTCCTGAGCGCTCATGGCGCTCTCATCACATTTTTCTAGCAATCAAAATATAAGTGTTCCTTATAAGTGGCGGCGGATAGGCCGCTAGCGTTTCTTCACTTTCCTTATCTTGATCACCGCGCCCGTTTTTAACTCTCTTATGATTCGCGATGAAGTAATTGCTTTCCCGATTGCTATGAGCCTTCCATCGCTTGACTCCACCAAGANTTCTTCGCCAGGTCTTATGCCATCGGAGCAATATTGAATGTCGGCTGCGAGGGGGTTCATCCCCCTGAGCACGCGCTCCACACCGGATTCCCGAAGGACTATCCTCGGCGCCTTATCGCCAAGAGCTTCTCTTAACCTCTCGGCCCCACGAAGGCTTAGGGCTATCATGTTATCCGGATACCTAATAGTTGCCAGTATCTCCTCGCCGAGCTTGATGTAGCGCGGCCTCCCAGTCCTCTTAGAAACCTCGACAACGCATTCATCAGGGAAGAGCTTTTCACCCGTTCCTCTCCCGAACTGGTAGTCGGCTATATCGCGGACAATCCTGAGAAGCAGTCTATCTAAGAACTTTGAACCTTCCATCGTCAAATTTCCTCCTTATTTTCTCTGCTAGCTGGATGGGCATCTCGGCTCTAAGCCTTATGAATTCATCCTCATAGTTGAGGAAGTCGACCCTAGAGTTCCTGAATATCTCGTCTAGAATCTTGGCTGTCTCCTCCGTGTAGGGTAATGTGGTCTCGACCTTGATGAAGCCCTTTAGGAGCTCAGAAACCTTTTCTTGGAGCTCATCAAGTCCCCAGCCGTACTTCGCGGATATTATAACATGTGGTAGATCTAGGTCGAGTTCCTCGATCCTTAACTCAAGCTCATCTCGGTCGACGAGATCAACCTTATTCAGCACGAGGAGTATCGGGACATCATGCGCCCCAATATTATAGAGTGTTTGGAGCGATGTCTCTATTTTCTCCTTCAACTTATTCGCAGGATCGGATGCGTCAGCAACTAGAAGTATCAGATCTGAGAGTGCTATCTCTCTGAGTGTTGCATAGAAGGCTTCCACAAGAAGTGTTGGGAGATTCTTAATGAACCCGACCGTATCTGAAAGGAAGACAGGCTTTCCAGCAAGGCGGACTACTCTAGTTGTAGGGGTTAGCGTCGTGAAGAGCCTCGAGTCCACGGGCACATTCTCCCTAGCTAGGGCGTTGAAGAGCGTGGATTTTCCTGCATTGGTGTAACCCGCTAGAGATATCATCGGCAGGCCGCGCTTCCTTCTCTCCAGCCTAATCAGATCCATATGCTTCTTGATGTTCTCAAGCTTTCTCGATATCGAGACTATCCTCCTATGTATCTCATCGTAATATACGTCCGCCTCATATGCTCCGAGGCCNTGGAATCCGGGNTGCTCACCTTTTTTCGCAAGCCTCACTTTCTCCTTCGCCCTAGAGAGCTCATACTTCAGCTCCGCGAGCTTTATCTGGAGCTTTGCCTCGAGGCTGCTCGCGTGGAGGCTGAATATCTCGAGTATCAGCTTTGTCCTTGTGAGTATTGGGACCTTNAGCTCCTTTGCGAGATTATACTCTTGAACGGGCTTCAGCTCATTCTCGAAGACCACCTTCTCTATACCCAGCACCTTGACAGCCTTCTTCAGCTCCTCAACCTTCCCAGGGCCTATATGATACTCGGGGTGAGGTGGCCTAACCTGCTTAAGNTCATAGACAACCTCGTATCCCGCCGTTCTACAAAGCTCCCTAAGCTCGCTAAGATTATCTTCCTCACCTCTATCAACTCGATGAACTATTGCTACTTTCAAAGCTCCGCCTTCAAGCATTAGTCCCGCCAGCCATCCCTTAAACCTTGATTCAACCTAAAGCTCTTCCTTCTGCCTCTTCTTGAGTAGATCCCCCAGGCTCACTCCACCAGACGCTCCAGGCTTCGTGAGATATTTCNTTATTTCCGAGGACGGCTCCTCCTCNGCCGGCATGAGAAGCCTTATCCTTAGAATCTTCTCAAGCNTNCTCGCGAGTTCTATTGAGGGCCTAAGCTCGCCATGCTCGATCTTCTTTATCACCGTGGCCTTCTCGCCCACCTGGCTGGCCAGCTCCTCCTGAGCCAACCCAATCTTAATCCTAGCCTCCCTAACAAGCTCACCATAATTCTCAACAAGCTCGAGATCCTCGCCCGGCAATGATCCAGCAGGTCTCTTAGCTCTCTTCATCACAGCCATCAAGTCACCATCCTCTAATAAGTCTAGCCTAGCGATGGGTTATATTAATAAGGGAGACCTTAAGGGGTCTCGGGCAGAATGGGGGATCCGAAGAGACCTAGAAAGCAATATGAGACTCCGAGTCATCCTTGGAAGGCCGATAGGTTGGCTGCTGAGCTTCAGCTCGTCGGGGAATATGGTTTAAGGAATAAGAGGGAGTTGTGGAGGGCGCAGACAATCCTGAGAAAGATTAGGGCTCATGCAAGGAAGCTCTTCGGCCTCACCGGCGAGGTGCGGGCCAGGGAAGAGCGCATCCTCATAGGGCGACTCTATAGGATGGGGCTTGTTGACGAGAACGCAACGGCTGATGATGTCCTCAAACTGACGGTCAGAGATATACTCGAGAGAAGGCTTCAGACAATGGTCTATAAGCTTGGGCTCGCGAGGACAATATACCAAGCGAGGCAGCTCATAGTCCACGGTCACGTCTATGTTGGTGATAGGAAGGTCAGGTCGCCGAGCTATCACGTGATGAGGGGCGAGGAGAGGCTTATCAGGGTCGCACTGCCGATACTCACCCAAGCCGGCCAAGGGGAATCTGGTGAGAAATGAGAAGAACTGCTGAGAATTACGATGATCGCGCGATATAGATTAGATGTGGTAGGGCTTGGAGGAAGTTCTCCAGAGCAAGTTTTACGGCATTTGGTGATCCGGGTATGCAGATAACGGCCTTTCCATGAGCAATCCCCATCGTGGCCCTGCTCAGGATCGCGGCTGCCCCAATCTCCCCGAAGCTAAGCCACCGAAATAGCTCTCCAAACCCTTCAACCTCCTTCTCGAAAAACGGCTTAACAGCCTCTATCGTTACATCTCTCCTCGAGAAGCCCGTCCCACCAATGAAGATCACCACGTCTAAATCCTCCCTCTTTAGGAGCTTTTCTAGAACAATCCTTATCCCTTCCATGTCATCATCCACAAGTTCCCTAACCTCGACCACATGACCATGCTCAATTATCATCGCGGCCGCGAGATCTTGGGACTCATCCGTGTAGGGCCTGCCATCGCGCCTCGCCGCATACCTAGAGCTGCTCACGGTTACAAGGGCGAATCTAAGAGTCTTGGGCGCATGCTTCTCATGCTCATGCTTTGACGAGGACAGCCCCCTCACCCCTCCTTAACCTTCCTCAAGACCCTTATCGAGGTGATCTCCGTTAATGGATATTGGCCGGACTCATCCTTCTCATATTGCTTGACGACATCCCATATATTGAGGAGGGCTATCGCGGCGGCTGTTAGAGCCTCCATCTCGACCCCAGTCTTCTCATGTGCGACAACCCTGACCATAACCTCGACCCCATCATCCATAACGTTGAGGCTTACATCAACATGCTCAAGCTTAAGCGGGTGGCAGAGGGGGAGCAGGAATGGCGTCAGCTTTGCGGCATTTATCCCCGCAAGCCTCGCCACCTGAAGTGGGTCGCCCTTCTCCAAGGCGCCAGACCTTATCCTCTGAATAGTCTCAGGCCTTAGCTTGATGAATCCCCTCGCAACCGCCTCTCTCCTAACAACCTCCTTCCCAGAAACATCAACCTGCCTTATCTCCGCCATATCCAGCCCAAATGAAATGACAGCCCAGGCTAATTACCCTTCTCGCGATAAGGCGCCATGGAAATACTCTTAAAGAATCCGGAGAATGATCACTTGATGAAGATACTCTACGCCCCATGGAGGATCACCTACATAAAATGGTTCTCAAAGAAGGAGAGGGAGTGCTTTCTCTGTGAGGCCTCGAGGGATGAGGATGATGCGAGGAATCTCGTGGTCCATAGGGGCCAATCATGCTTCGTGATCCTAAACAGGTACCCCTATAATAATGGCCACCTCATGATAGCGCCATACAGGCATGTTAGAAGAATAACCGATCTAGGTGATGATGAGCTCCTTGAGATGATCAAGCTCCTAAAGCTCTCGATCGCGGCGCTTGAATCCGAGTATAAGCCCGATGGATTCAATGTGGGGCTGAATATTGGGAAGGCTGCTGGAGCAGGCCTCGAAGAGCACATTCACCTTCACATCGTTCCACGATGGGTTGGAGACACTAACTTCATGCCGGTCCTAGCGAATACGAAAGTGATCCCAGAGTCTCTCGAGGAGAGCTGGAGAAGGCTTAGAGACCGGCTCCAAGCCCTATTTTAGAAGCGGCCGCCTGCTTTAGATCATAACAGGTCAAGGAGGGTGCGGATATGGGCCCGGTGAGACTTAAACCCATGACGTCATGCCCAACAGTGGATAAGAATCCTCCCTTGTAAGATCCCCCTAGCCCCCTCCACGGAGACCTCCTCGACCATAATGATGGCCACATAAACGCGGTGAACTGGTAAGTATGCGTGTAAAAAGGGGAAAGGGGTGGGTTATTATTCCAGTCTTCCAGTTCTTCTCAAGTAGTTTACCAGGCGTTCCTGTTTCCTCTTTATAGTGAATCCTATATACTTGTAGAACCACGTATTACAACTCTGCCTCACGTAAATATAGTACACACCATGTCGGCGAATGTATCGTTTTCCGTTCGAGTGCGTTATTGATCCTCGTTGATGTTGAAGATATGGCCCCGTCGTTAGTATCTCAAATCTTCTAAGAAGGGACTGCATATACTTCAAGAGGCGATAATCGCTGTTTATTAAATAAATTGACCCGGTTTTCGTTACGCTCCCCTCCGCGTCGAAGAACCCCCTAAGGAATGCGGCGATGCACTTATCACAGTGTTCAATGTATTTCCTCAACCTCTCGAGGTCAACCGGCTTTTTCAACAGCTCGTAGAGCGTCTTCGACCTAACCTGGGTGTAGTAGTAGCGACCTGTCGATCTCAGGATTTTCACCTTAGGCGGCGGCCTGTTCAGTACTCTACCTATCCGTATAGCGAGCTCCTCAACGAACTCCTTATCTTTCGCCCTGAGGTGTATTATGGTTCGCGTGTAGCCTT
>JGI24721J26819_10002847_pt1 | contig 18810 bp, 18 predicted proteins | sample YelNatPaOPGAMG01_FD_26819 | JGI IMG/M metagenome (IMG submission 26819) | reverse complement strand
CCCAGCGCGAGGTATCCCTGCGCGAACGCGTCGGCGCCATCGTCGAAACCCTCTACCGGGGGCTCGCATCCCCGGATTCGCGTGCGATCGAAAACCTGCGGGCGGCGCTGCCCCGAGACCCCAGGGAACTCGAACGNCTCTACCCGCGCACCGCGGCCGAGCTGTTCTCCTGGGGCAAGAGCTGGCTGGAGACCTGCCAGAACGCCTTCGCCGGGCTCGGGGTCGACCCCGAACGGGTCCGGGAGGTGGCCACCCTCATCCCCGGCGCGATGCGCGGGCTGGTGTCCGAGCGCCAGCTGGGCTCGTATGCCGACCTCGACATGGCACGGCGGGGTCTGACCAACGCGTTGGTCGCCTATCTGGAACAGTCCCGGGTGGAATGAACGTCACTGACACCACGATCCGCGAAGCGACGCCGCGCGATTTCACCCGCGTGGCCCAGATGCACTACCCGGCGTGGCGCCGGTCCTGGACCGGGATCCTCACCGCTCCCCTGCTCGACATCCTCGGCCCGGCCCGTCGTTGGGCGGCCGACATCTACCCGCAGAACCTGAGCCGGCCCGGCTGGCGCATGTGGATCGCCGAGTCCGGCGACCGGGTAGCGGGCGTGACGATCCTCGGGCCCGACCCCGCCGATCCCGCTCGCCTGCAGATCGACGCGCTCTACATAGCCGAGGACTGCCAGCGTCGCGGCGTCGGCGGCCACCTGCTCGACACGGCGTTGAGCACGCTCCCCTCGGGCGACGCGGTGTTGTGGTGCGCAGAACGGAACGACACGGCGCGCCGCTTCTACGAGAAGAAGAACTTCGCGCTCGACGGCCGCACCCTCGACTGGGAGCCGCTGCCCGGGGTGCGGGTGCCGCACGTGGGCTACACGCTGCGGCGTGGCTGACGACGCGGTGGTGCGACCCTAGCGGTGCGCCGTCCGCAGGTCGTACTGGGCGGAATCCGTCTTGGCCAGCATGGCGCGATGTTCGGCCGGGGTGAACGGCCACACCTCCGGGATNCCGTCCTTGTTGAGGTACCAGCTGTCACAGCCGGTCGTCCACACCGTGCGCGGCATCGCGGCGCGCAGCGCGGCGTTGAACGTCTCGGTGGCCGACGGGGTCGGCTCCACGGTGTCGAATTCGCCACGGCGCCAACGCTGGATCCACCGCAGGATGTGATCGGCCTGCGACTCGGCCACCGACGTCAGCGCGAGGTTGCCCACCGGGCTGTGCGGCCCGAGCATCATGAAGAAGTTCGGGAAGCCGGGCATCGCGACGGTCTGGTACGCCCGCGGCCCGTCGCGCCACACCTCGTCGGCGGTGATCCCGTCCCGGCCGGTCAGGCGCATCGGCCGGAAGAACGCGTGGGTGTCGAACCCGGTGGCCAGCACGATGACGTCCGCCTCGTGCAGGACGCCGTCGGCGGTGACGATGCCCCGCCGTTCCAGGTGGTCGACGCCGGCGGTGACCAGCTCGACGTCGGCGCGCTGGATCGCCCGGTAGAAGCCGCCCGAGACCACCAGCCGCTTGCACATCGGCTGGTAGTCGGGGGTGAGCGCGGCGCGCAGGCCGGGGTCGCGCACGCTGCGCAGGCTGGCCCGGCACAGCGCCCCCATCGCCTTGCGGCGCAGGCCCGGCTTGGTCAGCGCGCCCGCGAACGTGTCGAAGGCCAGGCTGTATGCCCGGTGGGCCAACCCGCCGAGCCACGGAAGGGCCCGGTGCGCGCGCCCGGCCAGCTCGGGATACCGCGGGTTGGGCAGCCGGACCACCCATTGCGCGGTGCGCTGGAACAGGGTCAGCTTTTCCGCGATGCCCGCCAGGCCACAGACCAGCTGGATCCCGGTCGATCCGTTGCCGATCACCGCGACGCGCCGCCCCCGCAGCTCGACGGAATGATCCCAGCGCGCCGAGTGGAACAGGTGGCCGCCGAAGTCGCCGGCACCCGGCAGCGACGGGATCCGCGGATGGTGCAGCACACCGGTCGCCGAGATCAGGAAGTCCACCGCGGATTCCGCGCCGGCGCCGGTGCGCAGGATCCAGCGGCCGCCCTCGAACCGGGCGCTGACGATCTCGGTGCCGAACCGAATCCGGTCCCGGAGCCCGAACGTGTCGGCGATGCCCTGGAAATAGGCCTGGATCTCCCCGCCCGGGGAGAACACGTGCGACCAGTCCGGCTTGCGCGCGAAGGTGTACTGGTAGACCCGCGAGGGCACGTCGCAGGTCAGGCCCGGGTAGGTGTTGTCCCGCCAGGTGCCGCCGACGTCGTCGGCCTTCTCGTAGCTGGTGACGTCATCGATGCCGTTGCGCAGCAACGCGATTGCGACGCACAACCCGGACATGCCGGCTCCGACGACGGCTACGGCGGGATCGCGTCGGGTCATCGGAGGCCGGGCCGTGTGCCGCTACCCGGCCTCGGCGCGCTGCTTGAGGCGCTGCAGGGTGAGCCGGATGTGCTCGGCGTTGGCGGCCGCCCGGTCGGGCACGCCGGTGGCCTTGCCGGCCAGCTTGCGAAACCAGCCGGGACGGCGGTCCCAGGTGCTCTCGGTGACCAGGCAGCCACCGTCGTCCGCGGCGATGTCGTACTGCCAGCGGGCGATCGGCAGCACCGTGTGGGTCACGTCGAACGCGAACTGGCGGCCCGGTTCGGCGTCGGTGACCGTGCATCGGGTGCTCCAGCGGCGGCCGGCGCTCGCGTTGTGGCCGGTGAACACGGCGCCCGGCCGGGCACCGCCGCCCCCGGGATCCCCCTTGCGCCATTCCATTGCCACCGCCTCCTCGGCCAGCGAGGCCAGCGTCGGCAGGTCGGTGAGCAACCCGTAGACCACCTCGGCCGGGGCGTCGACGCGCACGGTGGCCGTCACAGCGGGGTTTGTGGGGTCGGTCATCGCCCGATCATATCGGTGCGGCCCCGCGCAGATGCTCGAAGATCAGCGACGTCTGGGTCCCCGCGACGTCGGCGTCGGCGTTGAGATTCTCCACCACGAAGGAGCGCAGGTCCTCGGTATCGCGGGCGGCGACATGCAGCAGGAAGTCGTCGGCGCCGGCCAGGAAGTAGACGTCGCGCACCTGCGGCTTGCCGCTGATCCGATGGATGAAGCTGCGGATCTTGCCCCGCGCATGGGACTGCAGGCTGACCGAGATCATCGCCTGCAGCGGCAGCCCCACGGCCACCGGGTCGATATCTGCGTAGAAACCCCGGATCACGCCGAGCTCCACCAACCGCCGGACGCGGCCGTGGCACGTCGACGGGGCGATGCCGACCGTCTCGGCCAGTGCGGTGTTGGTGATGCGCGCGTCGGCGTGCAGCAGGATCAGGATTCTGTGGTCCACGTCGTCGAGGTCGGCGGGCCGAACATCCTTCGGCGGGCCACCCGGTCCACCGTCCAGGACAGTTGTTTCCTCAGCCATATCACGACATTACCGAATCATTGGCATCCTGTTTGCGAAGCGATCGAAGTTTCTTCACACTCGGAGGTGTCCGTCCGAAATCCCGTGCCAGGGGGCCAGTATGCGCGTCGGTGTTCCGACCGAGATCAAGAACAACGAGTTCAGGGTGGCCATCACCCCCGCCGGTGTCAGCGAATTGACCCACCGCGGCCACGAGGTGCTCGTGCAGTCCGGCGCGGGCGAGGGTTCCGCGATCGCCGACGCGAAATTCAAGGCGGCCGGCGCCCAGCTCGCGGACACCGCCGAACAGGTGTGGGCCGAGGCGGACCTGCTGCTCAAGGTCAAGGAACCGCTGCCCGCGGAGTACGGCCTGCTGCGGCGGGGCCAGGTGCTCTTCACCTATCTCCACCTGGCCGCGTCACGTTCCTGCACCGATGCGCTGCTGGCCTCCGGTACGACGTCGATCGCCTACGAGACCGTCCAGAGCGCCGACGGCGCGCTCCCGCTGCTGGCGCCGATGAGCGAGGTCGCCGGGCGCCTCTCCGCCCAGGTCGGGGCCTACCACCTGATGCGGACCCAGGGCGGGCGCGGCGTGCTGATGGGTGGGGTGCCCGGGGTCAAGGCCGCCGACGTCGTGGTGATCGGCGCCGGCACCGCCGGCTACAACGCCGCCCGCGTCGCCGGCGGGATGGGCGCCTCCGTCCGCGTCCTGGACGTCAACGTCAACAAGCTGCGACTGCTCGACGCGGAGTTCGGCGGCCACCTCAGCACCCGCCACTCCTCGAAGTACGAGCTGCACGGCGCCGTCAAGCGCGCCGATCTGGTGATCGGGGCCGTGCTGGTGCCCGGCGCCAAGGCGCCCAAGCTGATCCCGAACTCGCTTGTCGCGCAGATGAAGCCGGGCGCCGTACTCGTCGACATCTCCATCGACCAGGGCGGCTGCTTCGAAGACTCACGGCCGACCACGCACGACAGCCCGACGTTCGCGGTGCACGACACGGTGTTCTACTGCGTGGCCAACATGCCCAGCGCGGTGCCCAAGACGTCGACCTACGCGCTGACCAACGCCACGATGCCGTATGTGCTGCAGCTCGCCGACCAGGGTTGGCGGATGGCGTGCCGCTCGGATCCGGCTCTGGCCAGGGGACTTTCGACGCACGACGGCGCGCTGCTGTCCGAACGCGTCGCCGCCGACCTGGGCCTGCCGTGCACCGAACCGGCGAGCGTGCTGGCCTGACGCTAGGCCAGCAGGCCGGCGATGATGTCGGCCGCCGGGCCGGCTTGCGCGTGCTGGAACGACGTTCCGGCCCACAGCGGAAACCCGTTCGGGTCCTCGAGGGCGGCGGCCGCTTCCCGGATGGGCGAGGTCATCTGGTTGACCTCCGGGTAGCCCAGCGGCGCCACGTTGTCGAGCATGCGGGTGAAGTCGTTTTCCAGCCCGCGGGCGTAGCGGCCCGAGAATGCCCGCGTGACAACGGTAGTGGCGAACAGCGGATTCTTCATGGCCGTGCGGTGCGCGGGGTTGGTGCCCGCCTCGTCGGCCAGCAGCAACGCGGTGCCGACCTGCGCGGCGACCGCCCCCCTGTTCAGCACGTCGGTGACATCCCGCGCGGTACCCAGGCCGCCGGCCGCGATGAGCGGCACGTCGTGCGCGCCGCCGATCCGGGCGAGCAGCTGGTGCAGCGACTCGTTGGCGGGCTGCATGTCGGGGGCGAACGTGCCGCGGTGCCCGCCGGCGGCCGGTCCCTGGACGACCAGGCTGTCGGCGCCGGCGGCGACGGCCACGCCCGCCTCATAGGCCGAGGTCACCGTGACCATCACCAGCAGTCCCAGCGCCCCCAGCCGGTGGATGACGTCGGGTGGGGGCACGCCGAAGGTGAAGGACACCAGCTCGGGGCGCACGTCGGCCACCACCTCGAGCTTGCGCTCCCAGTCGTCGTCGTCCCCGTACTCGGGCCGGCCGACCTCGACCTGGTAATGCTCGGCGATCTCGACGAGTTCTTCGGCGTAGTACTCCAGCTGCAGCCAGTCGGCGACGCTGGGTTGGGGCACGAACAGGTTGACACCGAGCGGGCCGGTGGTCGCCGCGCGCGCCGCGGCGATGTCAGCGGCGAACTGGTCGGCGGTGCGGTGCCCACCCGGGATGAAGCCCAGCCCGCCCGCGTTGGACACCGCCGCGGCCAGCGCCGGGGTGCCGGGACCGCCGGCCATCGGCGCACCCACGATGGGAACCGCGATGTCCCAAAAGCCCAGTACCATCTGCGCTAATTTACCATCGCCCGAAGTTGTTGGGGCAGCTGGCGTTTCGAGGTATAGGGGCCGACGACGGCAGCGCCGTAGCGCTGATTCAGCAGCCTGCGGGCCACCGCGTTGACCTCCTCGACCGTCACCCCGTCGATCCGCCGCAACGTGTGCTCGATGCTGCGGTGCCTGCCGTAGTTTAGTTCGCTGCGGCCCAGGCGGCTCATCCGGGAACTCGAATCCTCCAGCCCCAGGACGAGCCCGCCGCGCAGCGAGCCCTTCGCGATCCGGCATTCGGCTTCGGTGATGCCGTCGCGCGCCACCGCGTCGAGCACCGCACCGGTCACCCGCATGACGTCGGGAAACCGCTCCGGCAGGCACGCCGCGGACACCGANAGCGCGCCGCTGTCGGCGAACATGTCGAGCGAGGAGTAGATCGAGTAGGCCAGCCCGCGCAGCTCGCGCACCTCCTGGAAGAGCCGGGAGCTCAGGCCGCCGCCCAGCGCGGTGTGCAACACCGACAGCGCCCAGCGGTGCTCCCAGCCGCGCCCCGGCGTGCGCACACCCAGCGCCACGTGGGTCTGCTCCGACTCGCGGTGGCCCAGCGCCAGGCCGGCTACCGCCTGCACCCGTCCTGCGCCCTTGCGGGGGGTGACGGACCGGCGTCCGCGGACCAGGTGCGGGCCGAAGTGCTCGCGCGCCAANGCGACCACCCGGTCGTGCTCGACGTTGCCGGCCACCGCGACAACCATGCGTTCCGGCCGGTAGCGGCGCAGGTGAAAGGAGTGCAGCTGGGTCCGGGTCATCGCGGACACGGACTCCGCGGTGCCGATCACCGGGCGGCCCACCGGGTGGTCGCCGAAGAGCGCCGACAGGAACATGTCGCCCAGCGCGTCCTCGGGGTCGTCGTCGCGCATGGCGATCTCCTCGAGGACGACGTCACGTTCGAGCTCGACGTCCTCGGCCGCGCAGCGGCCGTTGAGCACCACGTCNGCGACCAGGTCGACGGCGAGTTCCAGGTCGCTGTCCAGCACGTGCGCGTAGTAGCAGGTGTGCTCCTTGGCGGTGAACGCGTTCAGCTCCCCGCCGACGGCGTCCATCGCCTGCGCGATGTCCACCGCGGTGCGGGTCGGGGTCGCCTTGAACAGCAGGTGCTCGAGGAAGTGCGCCGCACCGGCCACGGTCGAACCCTCGTCCCGCGAGCCGACGCCCACCCACACCCCGACCGACGCGGAGCGCACCGCGGGCAGGTACTCGGTGACCACCCGCAGCCCGCCCGGCAGCGTGGTGCGGCGCAGTGCNGCCCGCTGTTCCGGTTCCGTCTCGGCGCCGTAAGCGCCCCGGCGCAGGGCGGCCGTCTTACGGGGCCCGGCCGGCGGGTCAGCTGCCGGTTGTCGCGGCATCGGCAGGTGCGGCCCCCGAGTCGGACGGCGTCTCGGAAGCGGCGCTGTCGTCGACCACGACCAGCGAGATCTTGCCNCGCTTGTCGATGTCGGCGATCTCGACCCGCAGCTTGTCGCCGATGCTGACCACGTCCTCGACCTTCGCAACGCGCTTGCCCTTGCCGAGCTTGGAGATGTGCACCAGACCGTCACGGCCCGGCAGCANCGACACGAACGCGCCGAAGTCGGTGGTCTTGACCACGGTCCCCAGGAACCGCTCGCCGACCGTCGGGAGCTGCGGGTTGGCGATCGCGTTGATCCGGTCGATGGCGGCCTGCGCGGACGGGCCGTCGGTGGCGCCGACGAACACGGTGCCGTCGTCCTCGATGGAGATCTGNGCGCCGGTCTCCTCGGTGATGGCNTTGATGACCTTGCCCTTGGGCCCGATGACCTCGCCGATCTTGTCGACCGGGACCTTGATCGTGGTCACCCGCGGGGCGTAGGGGCTCATCTCGTCCGGTTCGTCGATCGCCTCGGCCATGACCTCCAGGATGGTCAGCCGGGCGTCTTTGGCCTGCTCGAGCGCGCCCGCGAGCACCTGGGAGGGAATCCCGTCGAGCTTGGTGTCCAACTGCAGGGCGGTGACGATGTCCTTGGTACCGGCGCACTTGAAGTCCATGTCGCCGAACGCGTCCTCGGCGCCGAGGATGTCGGTCAGGGTCACGAAGCGACGCTCGGTGCGGCCGTCAACCTCGACGTCGTCGGAGACCAGGCCCATCGCGATGCCNGCCACCGGCGCCTTGAGCGGCACCCCGGCGTTGAGCATCGCCAGGGTGGAGGCGCAGACCGATCCCATCGACGTCGAACCGTTGGAACTCAGGGCCTCCGAGACCTGGCGGATCGCGTACGGGAAGTCCTCGACGCTGGGCAGCACCGGGATCAGCGCCCGCTCGGCCAGCGCGCCGTGCCCGATCTCGCGCCGCTTGGGCGTACCGACGCGGCCGGTCTCGCCGGTGGAGAACGGCGGGAAGTTGTAGTGGTGCATGTAGCGCTTGGTCGTCTCGGGCCCCAGCGAGTCGATCCGCTGGGCCATCTTGACCATGTCCAGCGTGGTCACGCCCAGGATCTGGGTTTCGCCGCGCTCGAACAGCGCGCTGCCGTGTGCCCGCGGCACCACGGCGACCTCGGCCGACAGCGCGCGGATGTCGGTGATGCCCCGGCCGTCGATGCGGAAGTGGTCGGTGAGGATGCGCTGGCGGACCAGCTTCTTGGTCAGCGACCGGAACGCGGCGCCGACCTCCTTCTCCCGGCCCGCGTAGGTGCCTGAGGCCCCAGCAAGCTTCTCGAGCACCTGCGCCTTGAGCTCGTCGGTGCGGTTGTTGCGCTCGGTCTTGTCGGCGAGGGTCAGCGCCGCGGCCAGCTCCTCGGTGGCCACCGAGGAGACCGAGTAGTAGACGTCCTCGCCGTATTCGGGGAACACCGGGAACTCGGTGGTGGGCTTGCCCGACCTCCCCGTCGCGCCGGCCAGCTCCCGCTGGGCCTCGCACAGCGTGGCGATGAACGGCTTGGCGGCCTCCAGGCCTTGGGCCACAACACTTTCCGTCGGCGCCTGGGCGCCGCCCTCGACGAGGGAGAGGACGTTCTCGGTGGCCTCGGCCTCGACCATCATGATGGCCACATCCGGCTTGCCCTGTGCGTCTTCGCCGACGATGCGTCCGGCCACCACCATGTCGAAGACGGCCCGTTCGAGCTGCTCGACCGTGGGGAAGGCCACCCAGGTGCCGTCGATGAGCGCGACGCGCACGCCCCCGATCGGGCCGGAGAACGGCAGTCCGCTCAGCTGCGTGGAGGCNGACGCGGCGTTGATCGCCAGCACGTCGTAGAGGTCGTTGGGATCCAGGCTCAGGATCGTGACCACGACCTGGATCTCGTTGCGCAGGCCCTCGACGAACGACGGGCGCAGCGGGCGGTCGATGAGCCGGCAGGTCAGGATCGCGTCGGTGGAGGGCCGCCCCTCACGCCGGAAGAACGACCCGGGGATGCGGCCGGCCGCATACATGCGCTCCTCGACGTCGACCGTCAGCGGGAAGAAGTCGAAGTGCTCCCTGGGGCTCTTGCTGGCGGTGGTCGCCGACAGCAGCATGTTCTCGTCGTCCAGGTAGGCGACGACCGCCCCGGCGGCCTGCTGGGCCATCCGGCCGGTTTCGAAACGAATCGTGCGGGTGCCGAAGCTGCCGTTGTCGATAACGGCGGTGGACTCGAACACACCCTGGTCAATCTCAGCTACAGACATCTGCGTCCGTACGGCCTCTCTTGGTATTCAGCTTTTTCGCGTGGTCCCCGCCGCACCGTCGCGGGCCGATCGGCCCGCGTGCNATCCGTGAAAGCGTGAAAAGCGAAGTCTGAATACGGCTGCGGCCATCGATCGAAGCGGCCGACCTGCCCCAGATCCGGAGAGCCCGGCAGCCACTACCGAAGACCGCCCGATGCAGACTGGGCTGCTCCCTCGGAGGTGCCTAGTGACACGCTGGAACGGCACCCGCGGATCTGCGTGCACCGCACCGATTGTCCGGGCCGAAGCGGCCCAGAACGTCCTCACTCTACACGGCCGCCGCGAGGCGCCCGAATCGCCGGGGTGACCTGCGCGGTCGGGGTCAGCGACGCAGGCCCAGGCGCTCGATGAGGGAGCGGTAGCGCTCCACGTCGAGCCGGGCGACGTACTTCAGCAGCCGGCGCCGCCGCCCGACCAACAGCAAAAGCCCACGGCGCGAATGGTGGTCGTGCTTGTGCACCTTGAGGTGCTCGGTCAGGTCGGCGATCCGCTTGGTCAGCATCGCGACCTGCGCCTCCGGGGACCCGGTGTCGGTCTCATGCAACCCGTAGGTGCCCAGAATCTCTTTTTTCTGCTCGGCCGTCAGCGCCACGAAAACAACTCCATCAATCGGTCCGCGATGAGTAGGTATCCCGGCGCGGCCACCGCGAACCGCAGCACGCGCCGATGTCGCCCGGCAGTCTAGCAGCCGGGCGGTCGCCCCCGAATCGTCAGTCTTTGAGCAGGGCGCGCGTACGTTCGGTGTCGGCGCCCATCTCCTCGACCAGGTCGCTCACCGCGTCGAACGTCTTCTGGCCGCGGATGCGGGCGACGAAATCCAGCGCCACATGCTGCCCGTACAGGTCGGCGTTATTGTCCAGCACGAACGCCTCGACCGTGCGGGTGCGCCCGGAGAAGGTCGGATTGGTGCCGACGGACACCGCGGCCCGGTAACGCTCCCCCGGCACGACGGTGCCCGTCACCGGTCCGTGCCCCAGCACGGTGAACCAGGCGGCGTACACCCCGTCGGCCGGGATGGCCGCGTACATCGGCGGCGCCACGTTGGCGGTCGGATAGCCCAACTCGGCGCCGCGGCCATAGCCGCGGACCACGACGCCCTCGACGCGGTGCGGGCGGCCCAGCGCCTCGGTGGCCGCCATCATGTCCCCCGCNTCGACGCAGGACCGGATGTAGGTGGAGGAGAACGTCACGTTCTCGTTGCTGTGATGCTCGGACAGCAGCGACATCGACTCCACCGCGAAACCGAACCGCTCACCGGCCTTGCGCAGGGTGTCGACGTTGCCGGCCGCCTTCTTGCCGAAGGTGAAGTTCTCCCCCACCACGACCTCCACCACATGCAGGTTCTCCACGAGCAACTCGTGGACGTAGCGCTCGGGGGTGAGCTTCATGAAGTCCGTCGTGAACGGCATCACCAGGAAGACGTCGATGCCCATCTCCTCGACCAGTTCGGCGCGGCGGGCGAGCGTCGTCAGCTGGGCCGGGTGGCTGCCGGGATAGACGACCTCCATCGGGTGGGGGTCGAAGGTCATCAGCACGGTCGGCACGTTGCGTGCGCGCGCCGCCTTGACCGCGTGGGCGATGAGTTCGGCATGCCCCCGGTGCACACCGTCGAACACCCCGATGGTGAGGACGCACCTGCCCCAGTCCGTGGGGATCTCGTCTTGGCCGCGCCAGCGCTGCACGACCGCAAGCCTACGACCCCCGGTGGTGCGCCGCGGCGCGACGTCCGGCTGGCACGACGCGGCCGGGCGCGGCGCCGGTTCGGGTGAGTTGCCTAAACTTCTGGCTTGTGAGGGCTGACGACGAGCCGGGTGGCCTGACCGCGGTCGGCCAGGACTACCTCAAGGCCATCTGGAACGCCCAGGAGTGGTCGCCGAAGGATGCCCCGCACAAGGTCAGCACCAAGATGCTGGCCGAGAAGATCGGGGTGTCGGCCAGCACGGCCTCGGAGTCCATCCGCAGACTCGCCGAGCAGGGCCTGGTCGACCACGAGAAGTACGGCGCGGTGTCGTTGACCGAGGCGGGGCGGCGGGCGGCGCTGGAGATGGTGCGCCGGCACCGGCTGCTGGAGACCTTCCTGGTCGACGAGCTGGGCTACGGCTGGGACGAGGTTCACGACGAGGCCGAGGTGCTCGAACACGCCGTGTCGGATCGCCTGGTGGCCCGCATCGACGCCAAGCTGGGATTCCCGCAGCGCGACCCGCACGGCGACCCGATCCCGGCCTCCGACGGGCAGGTGCCCACGCCGCCGGCNCGCCAGCTGTGGGCNTGCGGCGAGGGTGACCGCGGCACCGTGGCGCGCATCTCCGATGCCGACCCGGAGATGCTGCGCTATTTCACCGATGTCGGGATCAGCCTCGACTCGCGGCTGCGGGTGCTGACCCGGCGCGAGTTCGCGGGCATGATCTCGGTGGCGATCGAGGCCGCCGACGGCGCCGCGACGACCGTCGACCTGGGCAGCCCGGCGGCCCGGGCGATCTGGGTGGTGGGCTGACCGGCGCCCGTCAGTCGGCCGGCAGGCCCCCGGGGATGTGGGTGACCTGAACCTGCAAGGCGATCCGCTGTCCGGTGTGCAACGGGCCCCGGGAGAGTTCGCGNGGGAGCGCGATGCCAGGACGACAGGATTCGTCCAGGGCGATAATTTGCGCCTCCCCGATAAAACACGGGAATTATTGGCCGAATTCGCCGGCCGCGAGAAATGCTTCGGGTAATTATGCCCGATGCGAATATGCAACTCCGGACCTCATGCATCGCCCCTGCCGAGGGCACCGGAATATAAGCGCCCCTCACCCTCAACTCCCGGGTTTTGATTGACCACAGCTATCAGGCGATTCGAATCCTGTCTTGGACGGCGACGACATTATTTGAGCATAATCTTGGTGATAGCCCCCTACGCGCACAAACTTTCACTGCCCCGGAATTTTCACTGCCCCGGAATTTTCACTGCCTCGGGATTTCTCGGATCGATCGGCCGGAGGAGGGCCGGAGGAGGGCCCAAGGAGGAGATTGTGACCAACCTCGTGGTCGCGGCGCGATACGGCGTCTGGGGAGCTGGGATGCTGCTCGCGGCGAGCATGTCCTGCCCCCAGGTGGCCGTGTCGCGTGCCGACCCGACCAGACCGGCCGAGCCTGACGTGGTGAGCTATGCGACCACGGCAGCGCCTGCCGTATGTCGAAGCCTGGACATCCGCCCGACGCTGCGCGGGGTCCTGTTGGCGATGCAGGACGTGATGGACCAGTCGGGTTTCGGCAGCCGCCAGGCCAGTCAAGTGGTCACACTCTCGGTCACCGACCAATGCCCCCGCCATACCCACCTGCTCGAGGAGATGGTCGCGCTGGTGGAGAACAAAGGCGAGGAACTGATGTGAATGCGGTCCGACTCATTCCGGTCCGGCCTCCAGCGTCGCCGGGCGGATGACCACCACCGACTTGGTCCGCGAGCCCTCGTCGCGCAGCAGCGCCAGCACGCGGCCGTCGGGGCCGCAGGCGGCGTAAACGCCGTCGATGCCGGCCGGCGGTAGGGGCCGGCCGTGGCCGGTGGCCTCGGCCTCCTCGGCGGTCAGGTCGCGGCGGGCGAACATCAGCAGGCAGGCCTCGTCCAGGGTGTGGGACAGCCGGGGCCGCTCGGCCAGGTCGTCGAGCGAGCCCGCCTGGTCCAGCCCGAAGCGGCCGACGCGGGTGCGCCGCAACGACGTCAGATGCCCGCCCACCCCCAGCGCGGCGCCCAGGTCGCGGGCCAGCGCCCGGACGTAGGTGCCCGACGAGCAGTCGACCTCGACATCGAGGTCGACGCGCTCGCCGTGGGATCGGCGCGCCATCACGTCGAACCGGTCGATGCGCACCGGCCTGGCGGCGAGTTCGACGGCGTGGCCCTCGCGGACCAGGCGGTAGGCGCGCCGGCCGTCCACCTTGATGGCGCTGACGGCCGAGGGCACCTGCTCGATGTCACCGCGCAGCCCGTCGACCGCGGCGGCGATCGCCTCGTCGGTCAGGTGCCCGGCCGGGGCGCTGTGCAGCAGCTCGCCCTCGGCGTCCTCGGTGGACGTGGTCTGCCCNAGCCGGACGGTGGCCGCGTACGACTTCGGGGCCGCCGTCAGCAGGCCGAGGATCTTGGTGGCCCGGTCGACGCCGATCACCAGCACGCCGGTGGCCATGGGGTCCAGCGTGCCGGCGTGTCCCACCCTGCGCGTGGAGAAGATGCGCCGACAGCGCGCCACGACGTCGTGACTGGTCATCCCGGCCGGCTTGTCGACGACGACGAGACCGGGCCCGCTCGGGCTCATAGCACGATCGCGGTGAGCACCAGTCCGCGCTCGACCGACCACCGGCCGCGCAGCGCGGTCAGGGGCGGCCCCGCCAGCGCGGCGCCGTCGATNAGGATCTTGGAGACGAACCCGCCCGCGCAACCGCCGCCACCGGNATCGAGGTCGAACACGATGTGGGCGTCCTCGAAACCGAGCCATCTGTTGGTCAACGGGAACCACGCCTTGTACGTTGCTTCCTTGGCGCAGAACAGGATCCGGTCCCAGTGCAGGCCGTGGGGCAGCGCGGCGATCTCGTGGCGTTCCTCGGCCAGGGTGATCGCGTCCAGCACCCCGTTGGGCAGCACGTCGTGCGGTTCGGCGTCGATGCCGACCGAACGGACCGCGCCGGCGCGGCCCACCACCGCCCCGCGGTAGCCCGTGCAGTGAGTGAGGCTGCCCACCACGCCGTCGGGCCAGCAGGGTTCCCCCTTGTCGCCCTTGAGGATCGGCACCGGCGGCACGCCGAGCTGACCCAGCGCGGTACGGGCGCAGTGCCGCACGGTGATGAACTCGTTGCGCCGCTTGGCGACCGACTTGGCGATCAACGGCTCCTCTTCGGGCAGCGGGGCCAAACCGGGCGGGTCGGTGTACAGCTCCGAATACGCGAGGTCCTGCGACACCGTCTCTGGCAGCACCNCCGACACCAGCATGCGCGTCGTCATCGGGACTGCCGCTGCCGCACTCGTTCCCGGAACTTGGCGGCCTGCTCGCGCATCTGGGGGGTGATGTCGAAGTGGCCGCCGAAGGCGTTGAGGTAGCCGGGCGGGTACTGGGGGTCGGGCAGCACCTGGCGCAGCCAGCTGTAGGGCGTGCGACGCCGCCACTCCCGCGGGTAGCCCACCGACACCTCCTCGAAGCGCACGTCGTCGTACCAGGTGGTGCGTGGAATGTGCAGGTGGCCGTAGACCGAGCACACGGCGTTGTAGCGGGTGTGCCAGTCGGCGGTCTTGGTGGTCCCGCACCACAGCGCGAACTCCGGGTAGAACAACGCGTCACAGGGGTCGCGCACCAGCGGGAAATGGTTGACCAACACGGTCGGCGTCATCCAGTCGAGCTGTTCGAGCCGGGCGCGGGTCTTGGCCAGCCGCTCCCGGCACCAGGCGTCGCGGGTGGCGTAGGGCTCCGGCGACAACAGGAACTCGTCGGTGGCCACCACGTTGGCCTCCCGCGCGATCGTCAGGCCNTCGGCCTTGGTCGTGGCCCCCTCCGGCAAAAAGCTGTAGTCGTAGAGCAAGAACATCGGCACGATCGTGGCCGGGCCGCCGCGTTCGGTCCACACCGGGAACGGATGCTCGGGCGTGACCACGCCCATCTGGTCGCACATGGTGACNAGGTAGTCGTAGCGGCTTCGCCCGAAGATCTGCCTGGGATCCCGGTTGGTGGTCCACAGCTCGTGGTTGCCCGGCACCCAGATCACCTTGGCGAACCGCCGTCGCAGCAGGTCGAGCGTCCAGTGGATCTCGTCGGTGCGTTCGGCGACGTCGCCCGCGACGATCAGCCAGTCGTCCGGGGACGACGGGTGCAGCGACTCGGCGATCGGTTTGTTGCCCAGGTGCCCGGTGTGCAGGTCGGACACCGCCCACAGGGTGGGTTGGGGGGCAGGTTGCCCCCCGCTCGTCGATTCCTGCCCGGCCATGACCAACCAGCCTAACGACCCGCGCCGCGCGAGCCGGGCCGCGCCCGGCCGGTACCCGGGTTCGGCCGTGACGGCGACCACGCGACTTGTACACTCCCGGGCAAGGACCGCCGAGGGCATCAGGGGGTGTCGTGTTCGCCAACGTGCGTCTGATGGGGGCGCTGGGGGCAGTGCTCACAGCGGTCATAGGCGGCGCGCTGGGCTGGCAGGGCACCGCGGACGCGCCGGGCGCGCACGGGCTCGAGGGGCCCGTGCAGCTGCGGTCGACGGGCCTGCCGCTGGAAACGACCATGAAGAGCCCGATCGTGGCGACCACCGACCCGCGGCCGTTCGACGCGTGCGAGGACATCCCGTTCGGCGCCCTGCAACGGCTGGGCCTGGCGTTCACCCCGCCCGAACACGAGGACGGCCTGCGCTGCCACTTCGACGCGGGCAATTATCAGCTGGCCGTGGAACCCATCATCTGGCGCACCTACGCGCAAACCCTGCCCCCGGATGCCGTCGAGACCACGATCGCCGGACACCGCGCCGCGCAGTACTGGGTGCTGAAGCCGACCTATCACAACGACTTCTGGTACCGGTCCTGCATGGTCGTGCTGAAGACCAGCTACGGCGTGATCCAGCAGGCGCTGTACTACTCGACCGTCTACTCCGACCCCGACGTCGACTGCATGGCGACCAACCTGCAGCGCGCCAACGACCTCGCCCCGTACTACAAGTTCTAATCGGGCCCGACCGCGCCCCCGTGGCAATAGCCTGGGCACCGTGAGCACCACAGCGGCCCGCCGCCCCCAGCCCCGCCTGCGCGCCCTGACCAGGCATGTCGGCGAGCGTGCCCTGACCCGGCTACTGGGTCTGCCGCCCGCGAGCACCGACTACACCGTGAACCGCGTCGAGATCCCGATGCGCGACGGAACGCGGCTGCTGGCCGACCACTACGCCCCGGCCACAACCGACCCGGCGGGCACGCTGCTGGTGCGCGGGCCCTATGGGCGCCAGTTCCCCTTCTCCACGGCGTTCGCCGGGCCGTACGCCGCGCGGGGCTATCACGTCGTGCTGCAGAGCGTGCGCGGCACGTTCGGGTCGGGCGGGGAGTTCGAACCGATGGTCAACGAGGCCGCCGACGGCGCCGATACGGCCGCCTGGCTGCGCGAGCAGCCGTGGTTCACCGGCCACTTCGCCACCGTCGGTGTGTCGTACCTGGGTTACACCCAGTGGGCGCTGCTGCAGGATCCGCCGCCGGAACTGGCCGCGGCCGTCATCACCGCCGGCCCCCACGATTTCAACGCCGCGGTGTGGGATACCGGCTCGTTCACCGTCAACGACTTCCTGGGCTGGAGCAACCTGGTCTCCCACCAGGAGGANGCCCAGCGCGTTCGGNCCGTGCTCCGCCAGTTGCAGGCCAACCACAAGGTCGCGCAGGCGGCCGCCGTCNTGCCGATGGGGGCCGGGGCGCGGACCCTGCTGGGTGAGGGCGCGCCGTGGTTCGAGTCGTGGGTCGAACACGGCGACCCGACGGATCCGTTCTGGGACGCGCTGCGGTTCACCGAGGCGCTGGAGCGCGTGAGGGTACCCGTGCTGCTGGTGGGCGGCTGGCAGGACATCTTCCTGCGCCAGACCCTGCAGCAGTACGCGCACCTGCGCGACAGGGGGGTCGACGTCGCGCTCACGGTCGGGCCGTGGACGCACGCGCAGCTGCTCACCAGGGGGCTGGGCGCCAACATCAGGGAATCCCTGGACTGGCTCGGCACCCACCTGGGCAGCGCACCAGCGCCGCGCCGGCCAAGCCCGGTCCGCGTCTGCGTCACCGGACAGGGCTGGCGCGCCCTCGCCGACTGGCCGCCCGCCACCACCGACCGCGCGCTGTACCTGCGGCCGGGCGGCCACCTGGGCGAGACGGCACCCACCGACCTGGCGGGGGTGCCCCCGGCGACGTTCCGCTACGACCCCACCGACCCGACGCCGACCGTCGGCGGTCCGCTGCTGTCGCCGGGCGCCGGTTACCGCGACGACAGCCGGCTGGCGGCGCGCGACGACGTGCTGGCCCTCACCAGTGCCGCCCTCATCCACGACCTGTGCGTGTACGGGAACCCGGTGGTCGAGCTGGCGCACACCTCGGACAACCCGCACGTGGACCTTTTCGTGCGGGTGAGCGAGGTGGACGTCAACGGCCGGTCCCGCAACGTCAGCGAGGGCTACCGGCGGCTGGACGCGCCGGNCACGTCGGCCGACACGGTCATCGTCGAACTCGACGGGATCGCCANGTGCTTCCGGGCCGGCTCACGCATCCGCCTCCTGATCGCCGGCAGCTGTTTTCCCCGCTACGCGCGCAACCTGGGCACCGGCGAACCGGCGCTGACCGGCGAGCGGTCCGAGGCGGCCACCCACGCGGTGCACTACGGGCGGTCCCGGCTGCTGCTGCCGGTGGGCAACCCGGTTAGCGCGGCGTGACCGGCGGTTGGTCCCGAACCTGCTGCGCGTCGACCCGCATTGCTTGCATTACCGGCGGTTTATCGGCAGCGCGTCGATCACCAGCCAACGCCCGTTTTCTTTGGCAAGCAGCACCTGCAGCGCGATCACGGTGTGATGGGCGTCGATGTCGGGCCTACTTTGGGTGCCCCGCATCAGCACCGCCACCCGAGCCGCCGACTGGTTGATACCCTCCACGCCGGCCGCGACGAACTCGACGTCGGCGCTGACCATGTTCTTGGCCATCGCGGCAGTGGCCTTGCTGTAGCGCTGTTTGAACGCGTTGAACCGCCCGGGCGCCATCAAAGCCGCGGCGCGGTTCAGGGATGCGGTCGGATCCAAGGGCGAAAATGACGACGTTGCCTCTGCCATGGCGGTGGCGATCCGCACCACCTCCAACGAGTCCTTGTCGACATCGCGGCTTGGCGAGATCACCCGGACGTACCCGACGGCGACCGTCGCGGCGACCGCACCGGTCATCAGCGTGGCGACGATCAGTCGGATCCAGGGATTGGCGTCATCGGTTCCCATGGTCACCGAACCACGTTTGAACCAGACGACATTTGCGACCACCGATGCGACCACCAGCAGTGTCAGCGCCGAACAGACCGCGGCCCACCACGCCGGCCAGCGGAGAATCATCCCGATCGCCACCAGCGCGGCGAGGACAGCCGAGGGAGCGATCACGTCGAACGCGATCGCCCGCCAGAGGTTGCGCCGAACAAGCACGCCGGACAGCTTCCGTAGCTTCGTCATTCAACCGTCACCATTCTGGAGATCAGGAGTTTGCCGCCGACATTGCTGACGTCAAGCAACAGGTTCCAGGGCATCCTCTGCGGCTTGGGACTTCCGTCTTGGCTGACCGATGCGGCAATCACCATGACCGTGTCCGTGCGGGTGGCTTGGTTCGGCGGTGCGGGAGCCGGCGGTGCGGGAGCCGGCGATGCGGACTTCTCGGTGGCAGCGTCATTTTCTGCACGCGACTGCGGGGGTTCGATGGCCACCGCTTCGATTCGCCCGACGCTGTGAATGTGTTTGTGCAGCACTTCGCGATAGGGCTGCAACTCCGCGT
>JGI24721J26819_10002837_pt1 | contig 18843 bp, 12 predicted proteins | sample YelNatPaOPGAMG01_FD_26819 | JGI IMG/M metagenome (IMG submission 26819) | reverse complement strand
GCTGATTTGCATGGATTGAATCTTTTGGACATACTCATCCTGCTACTTGTTAGCGTTATAAGCTTCAGCATCAGCACAATTTTCCGAAACGCTAGAAAAATCTGGTCACTAATTGCTTTCGTCTTATCAGTGATAGCCATAATACTCTTTCTGGCAACACAAATCGTTGGTCGAAGCACTGTAATGCTCGCAGTGCTGATCATTTCATTTGTTATACTTAAGGACAAAACCTTTCGTAAGGTAACTAGTTATGCGGGAATTCTTGCAAGCGTTTTTCTGTTTGTAGGCGACTTAACTGTAGGTGCGCATTCAAACATAATTACTTTCCTTTTTAGCGTTGGGTACATCCTCTTGATCACATGGTTCTTCTTGATTGCCCAGAGTCTTTTTTGGGCTAGGTGATATATTTTGAAAGGAACTGCGCCAACAAACCGTGCACAGGAGGTTGGGGTTTTTACGCGATTTGTGAGCATTTTCCACGCCCAAGCGAAATCCTGCTCTCAAGCCGAATCCATACCCCCGCCAGCAGATAACGCAAGCCGTTGGGCGATCGCGCTATGATAAAGTAAATTCATCGGATCGCTAGAAGGATCAGTGAGTATGAGCATAGGTTGTTTCACTGAGAAAGAAAATCGTCCCACGGAGGCTCAGGTTCTGGAGGCTGTTGGCTCCAAGTTGTCATTATGGCACGATCTCATTCGCGCTGTCCGGGATGGCTATCCCGTTCAGGAAGATTTCAAGTTCTTGTACGGAAAGGCCTATGGCTGGGCTTTGCGCTTTCGAATCAAGGGGCAACTTCTCGTTTCGCTCTTTCCTACCCAAGGCGGCTTCATGGCCCAGGTTAATCTGAGCCCCGATGCAATCGAGAAAGCACTGCGTATGAAAATGAGCGAGAATGTACAGCAAGCCATTTCCCGCGCTACGCCCTACCCCGAAGGGCGGTGGCTGTTTATCCCCATTGAGACAGAACAGGATTTTAAGGATGTGATGCAACTGGTGGCATTGCGAGTTGAAACGATGCATCTTGTAAAAGTGTATTCAGCGAAACGGGATGAAAACCTGTATGATCATTGAGACAGGCAACCTTACCCGCCATTCATTGGCAGGCAAAATTGCTGTCGTCACCGGGGCAGGCGGTGGGATTGGTTACGAGGCTGCCCGCTCCCTGCTATGGTTGGGAAGCAAGGTGGTCATCGCCGAGATCAATCCGAAGACTGGCCGCCAGGCCGCCCAAAGGCTTAGCCAGGAATTTGGCCCTGGCATGGCGGTGTTCGTCCAAACCGATGTCGGCGATGAGGGCAGCGTGAAGAATCTGGCGCGCCAGGCGGAGAGAAACTACGGGCAGGTCGACATCGTGCTCAACAACGCCACCATCGCTCCGCTAGGCGCAGTGAAAGACATGAATATCAAAGCCTGGGACAGTAGTTACCGCGTGAACTTGCGTGGGCCGGTCCTGTTGGCGCGGGCCTTCATTCCGGGAATGGTCGCTCGTAATTGGGGCGTATTTGTCTGTGTGTCTTCCACGGGTGGAGCGTATATGGGGGCGTACGAGTCCTTCAAGGTAGCACAAGTTCATCTGGCCGCGACGCTTAATGAGGAACTACAAAACACAGAAGTTGCGGCGTTCACAATTGGGCCAGGATTTGTCCCCACGCAAACTGCAGCTTCTTCGCTCCCCAGATTGGCAGCCATGATGGGGAAGTCCGAAGAGGAAATGCTGGAAGTGGTCAAGGCGCACACACTCTCAGTAGAGTCGGCGGGAGCTGGTTTCGCCGCGGCAGTGGCTATGGCTGCACGCTACCGCGGGCAGGAGATTTCATGCATACAAGCCTTGGTCGACGCCGGAATCAGCATCCCTGTAGGAGGGCAGAAGGCTGAGGAGAAACCGCTAACCCCTGAACAACTCGAACAAGCGTTAATGTTGTGCCGTTCGGTGCACACAACGCTTGCTGAGCAGTCGGCGGGTTGGAAGGAACGCTCCATTTTCGAGCAGCAATGGCTCATTCGCACCTTTCGACAGAAAGCTTCTCTACCGGTGGATGAATGGCTTCGAGTGCTTGAGCAGTTGGAGGCGGCTTTGCAACATCAAGATTACACCGCCTTGGCGATGATTGACGCTCCGTTGGACCGCTTGGCAGCCTACTATGGCCATCTCCACGAGATGGCCAAGGGGTATGAGAAAGATCCTGTTCGACGCGATGAGCAACTCCGCATGATTAAGGGTTGGCAAACGGAAGTCGAGCTGCTTCATTCGTTATTTAGATAGGGCACGAAAGCTGCTCCCAACCCGCGCTAGCCCCTGACGCCGCTCCGTGGCGCGCCACGGCGCAGGCATGGACAAGATGGACGGGGAAAACGCCGCGCCGGTGAAGCAAGCGGTAAGCTGAAGACCGGGCGGCCAGCGGTCCTCGCCCAGGCCGGATTGTTGGCGGGGGACGAGGCGATCCCACAGATCAGAAGACCGGCCGTGCGACATGGGTCTTGGGCGTCGCTTTTTGCCCATGCTATAATCTCACCAGAGAGCCGCGATGAGATTCACCCGCGTCCCAATAAGAAGCAACGCCTATCGGGTCTTCCTGACCGGCGTTTTATTTGGCCTGCTCGCGGCTTCTTGTGTGGTTTTTGGTGGGCCGAAGCGAACCCCCACCCCGCCTCCCACTTACCCTGTCACCCAGACGGCTACCCCTTCACCGACCTCATCGCCAACCACGGCGGGAACACAACCCGTGTGGGATGGCTTCCCTGGCCCCAGTCTCACGCCGCCCACCCCGATCCCCCCGCCGCTGAGCGGCCTGCACATCGATGAGGATACGCAAGTCGCCGTGTTGGCAGGGGTGGACCGCGAGCTGCCTTACAACGGGCGGGCGATCGCAATCCACATCGTGATTTACAATCCCCGACTGGCCAAGGCCAGCCTGGTGGCGGTACCGATGGATTTGTTCGTCTACCTGCCGGGATTTGGGATGCAGCGCCTCAATGCAGCATATGCGATCGGCGGGGTGCAGATGGTGGTGCAGGCGGTCGCCTACAATTTTGGGCTGCGCCCGACGCGCTGGGCGGTCGCGCATCCTTCCGATTTCATGCGCTTGGTGGATGAGCTGGGCGGAATTCAGGTGCCGGTGTTGATTCCCATGCCGTACGATTGCGGCAACCTGCCGGCGGGGATCATCACAATGGATGGACAGCTCGCCTTCTGCTACGGCAGGGCCCAGGATCCAATCGACCCGTTCGATGTGCTGCGCCGCCAGCAGGACCTGATCCAGGCGATCTTCCAGCGGTTAGTGCGCGGAGGCGCCCTGGTGCGTCTGCCTGACCTTTTCGATGCGCTGGCGCCAGGCATGGATACGAACGTCACCTTGGGCGAGCTGGCCGAAGCGGTTCCGCTGGCGCTCAAACTGGGAGATCCGGGACGATTGGGGTTCTTCACGATCGGCGCCGACCAGGTGGATGTCTGGCAGCTTTCCCCTCAGGCGCAGGTTTTCTTGCCCAGACGGCAGCCGGTTCAGGCGCTGCTGCAGCAGGCGCTGGACGCCGCCCAGTCGCCGGCGCCGCTTTCCGAGATCGTCCAGACGCTGGAGTATGAGCTGACCGTCTCGCCCACGCCCACCGACACGCCAATCCCGACCAATACCCCCACGGCGACGGTTACACCTCAACCCACGGAGACTGCCACGCCCACCGCCAGCGCCACACCCACCTTTACCCCGACGCCGACGCCCAGCCGGACGGCCACAGAGGCTCTCACGCCAACCGCCACCCCTTCACCCACTGAGTCCCCGATCGCGACCAGCCCGCCTTGAGTGATGGGCATCCGATCGGGTATCGGATGAGAGCACATTTCATACTTTTCAGCAGCCCCAGGCTAATGTAAAATGAAATCATCCCTGAATGAAGGGGTAAGAGGGGATGTCCGATTAATCAGAATCGCGCATCTTGAGGATTCTTGTCTTTGAACAGGATGAGGCGGATCAGGCATTGGATCACAAGTCTGGGAGCGGCAGCGCTTCTGCTGGCGATGATGGCTGCCAGTTGGGGGCTGGCGCCGGCCCTGGCTCAGACCTCGTCTCCGCCTCCCGCTCAGGGGCCTGAGCGCAAGACAACCATCAAGATCAACGTGGTGCAGTACGAATGGTGGCTGTTGTTCTGGTCGAACAATCAGCTCGCCTGCAAGCTTTTTATCGAGCATGACGGTCTGCCGACGGCCGAAGACATTGGGCTGCAATGCGGCTCACAATTGCAATCGGCCTGGCAGCAGACCGGCCCGTGCACGGTGGTGAGCAGCGACCAGTCCAGCCAGTGTAAGGGGCTGTATTTGCACCTGGTGGGCAATTACACCCTTCAGCGAGAGATCCCGATCAATCTGCCGCCTCCGGAGGCATGGATTTCGATCACCGGCTGCAATCCGGTACCGCCTCAAAACGCCTGTGATCAGCTCCCGTCTCTACTGATCACGGCCAGGGAACCTCTGCCCAACGAGACGATCATAGACATCCAGGGGCGAGTGGGCGACCAGCCGTTTAGCTGTGGGGGAGCAAGCTGTACGATTCCCCTGCAGCCCACCAGCCAGCAAGGCGTTGAGGTGGAGTTCTGGGCTGATTCGAGTTTTGGGGATTCGACGGCCACCTACTCGGCCCTGGTGCGCGCCGTGCCGTGGGGGGATTTCATGGCGCCGGAGGGTCCGTCTGACACGCACCGCATGTGGTATGTGGGTGTGATCAGCGACCGGTGGGTCGGCGCTCCGCTGGCGAGTTGCTCGCAAACCTGGCAGTCCTTCCCCGACCTTGGCGGCCCGCCCGAATGGCTGACCACTCCATCCGACCCGGCGGGGTTGACCACCGAGGTGCCGTATTACTATCTGGCGGGGGCATTAATCGAGCAAGGTTACGTGGACGCCAGCGGCTGCCCGGATGGCGGGCTTTCCTCGCCGGGCGTGGCCAACCAATGCGGCCTGGAACAGGCCGGTCCACAGGTGGCGGAGTGGCAAAATAAGTTCAACAAGGACATCTTCGATGCGGCTAAGGATACCGGCATTCCCGCGCAATTGATCAAACGCATCTTCAGCCGTGAGAGCCAGTTCTGGCCGGGTATGTACCAGAATCAGAAAGAGGTCGGCCTGGGGCAATTGACCGAAAACGGCGCGGATACGCTGTTAGGCTGGAATTACAGCTTTTACAGTCAATTCTGCCCGCTTGTGTTCTCGCAGGACACCTGCTTGCGCGGGTTCACCACTCTCACAGCCGAACAGCAGGCCACGCTGCGCGGAGCTCTGTTGAGCAAGGTCAATGCCCAGTGTCCCGATTGCAGTACGGGCATCGACTTGTCGCGGGCCGACTACAGCGTCCGCGTCTTCGCCAGGACGTTGCTGGCGAACTGCGAGCAGGTGAGCGGAATCGTCTCAGCGGCCACACGCCAGGCGCCCGGCATGGTGGCATCCTACGAAGATTTATGGCGCTTCACCCTGGCGAATTACAACGCCGGCTCGGGTTGCCTGACGGATGCGATCAATGGCGCCATCCGCGCGGGCGAACGCCTGGATTGGAATCACGTGTCCGCCCATTTGACGGATGGATGCCAGGGAGCGCTGCAATACGTGCAGGACATCACCGGGGAGAACAATTCGCCCAACCTTTCTCCAACGTCAACACCCTGAATCAACGTTTTGAACTTCTCCCGGTTTGCGCCTATCACCTTAACGGGTGCCCAATCGGGCGGATGAGCCTTCAATGGATATAAAGGGAAAGAACCGGACGCCATGACGGGTATCCGGGTCCTTGCCAAGGACGTGAGCGCGCCTGGTGCAAAACTTGCAACGATTACGGGGCGAGCTTTCACGCTCATCGGCCGATTGAGATGGTATGGGCCGCGACTTTCGTTACTCCACCCAATTATCGGCAGAGGTTGCCTGATGTCCCCTTTCAAAATGATGATCAAGCTGCTCCTGGGTTGCGTTTCTCTGATTCTCACAGCATCCATTCTATTGGCTAGCAGGGCCCAGGCTGCGCCACCGCCGCCTACGGGGGGCGAAATTGATCAGCAAAGCGGTGATTTCCAGAAAGCGCTCCAGAAGGCCATTGAACGAAACCCTCAGGCCAAAACTCTGGCAGTCAGCACTTTTGAATGGAAAATCGATCACGTCGACGTGGCCGGATCGAACACCGAAGCCGTGGTGTGGCTGGCCCCGGTGGATGTGCGCACAGGCGAGGTCATCGCGACCGAGCTCAGCCCCGCCATCGGCCGACGAGTGGATGCGAAGGGCATTTTGGCTCCCACCGGCACCTGGGACCTGCTGCTGCCCGGAACGGACGCCTGGAAAGAGGCCATCGCCAGCCTGCCGGAGGAGCTGAACGGGAATTTTCTGCGCAACCTGCTGCTCCCCGAAGAACCCAAAACGGTCTCGCCGGAAACATCCTCCGTGGTGTTTAGCGGCTATAAACTCCCNTGGGCAAAAGGTCTGGCCAAACAGTTGACGGGCAGCATCGGCCATTTTTTGATCTACAATTCCTGTTCGATCACTTATTGCCGGTACGCGTTCGATTTTGCTGATGGCACCATGTTCCCGCTGCTGGCCGCGCGCGGAGGGGAAGTTTTTGCCTATAAATGGGGATGCCCCAACGGTTCGACCACATGNACCAATTTTCTCACCCTGAAAGACAGCAGCACCACACCAACCACCTACCAGATCTACCTGCACATGGCATACGATTCNCTCCCCAGCGAGCTGAGAAAGGTTGGNGCTCAGGTNCTCCAGGGCCAGTACATCGGCAATGCGGATGATACCGGCTACAGCAGNGGTCACCATCTGCATTTCATGGTCGTCACGAATCCTTTCACGGCGTATACCAGCAGCGGCGATTATTACACGTGGGGGGCTTCAGTGGACATCACCTTTGATGATGTTTCCGTGAACGGCGGCCGCCCTCGCACGCGCTATGAAGCGACGAACTGGCCGTCATATGGCAGCCAGTATGTGGATGGAGACGAGTATGTATCCGGCAACCAGGGTACGAACCCNCCNACCGGCGACCTGGTCAGCCCGGATAAAGGCGCGACCATCACCTCGGCCGAGACGACGATCGCAGGATGGGGCAGCGACGACCGCAAGGTGGTCAAAATGCAAATCGTCGCCAATTATGATGGGACATGGCGGCCGATAGGTCCGGATCTGACCCAAAGTCCGTTTGCCGCCAATATCAACTTGTGCGCTTCNGGCGTGCCGGATGGACCGGTCAGCCTGGCGCTGTACGTTTTCGACATGGAAGGCAACCGCTCGTTGGGATTGCCCGGGCTGCGCCAGATCTACAACAATTCCTGCCATTCTCTGCCGCCCCCACCGTGCAATCCCTCTCCCGATCAGGTGGCCATTTACTCGCAGCCCAACTTCAGTGGATTGTGCAAGAAACTGTCCATTGGCCAATATCCGGACGTCTCCTCGTTCAGCCCCATCTCGAATGGCCAGATTGCTTCGGTGCAGGTTGGATCTAACGTGCAGGCGGTGCTCTATCTGAACAGCAATTACGATCAGCGCGCGGAGACGCTGCNGGGTGATGATCGCAACCTGGCAGATAACCGCGCTGGCGCGCAAATATCCACGGATCCCAATTACGTAAATTCGAGCGGACAGCCGCTGACAACCGGGGCGAACAAAGTNGGCTCGCTCAAAGTGGAAAAACGACAGGGCTTGCCCAACGTCCCCATATTGGATTGGCCGGCGGACGGCGAGCCAAATTTGAGCGCTTACGGCTCATTGGGATTGATCTGGCACGATGGAGGCGGGGCGCGCGAGTTCAAGGCTGAACTGTACCGCAATGATACGCTTTATCGCACCCTGGATTGGCAGCCCGGTACGGTGTGGTATCTGGGATCGCTGCCGTGGTCGGGCGGCACCGATACGTATACCTGGCGGGTAAAAGCGCGCAATGATACGGGAGAAAGCGACTGGACGGCCAAGCGTTCGTTCATTTTCACCAAGGGCGATAACAGCATCCCGGTCGTTCGCAGCGTACCGTATACGGAGAGCTTCGAATCGTCCATCACCGACTGGAACACGGGCAAATATTGGGGCTTGAGCACGTTGCGTGCGGCTGACGGCACCCATAGCATGTATGTGCGGGCGGGAAGCACGGTTTACGGCCTGATACGCGAAAACGGGTTGACGTCGCCGGGAATAGCGATCCCCAACGATGGCAAAGCGTACTTCCTGCGCTTCAAATACTGGGTGAAGACGGAGAGTCCGGGNGATCTCTGGGATGCGCGTATGGTGCAGATTGCCCAGGATAACGGTCCTTTTGAGAACGTACTGAGGCTCACCGACGACCAGCCTGCATGGGGCTGGCCAGAGAATGTCTGGCACGATAGCCCGGCGATCGACNTGTCGAAATACGCCGGTCATGTGATCCGGGTGCGCTTCGATTTCCAGACCGGAGATTACGCGGTCAGCAACCTGAACGATTTCGAAGGCTGGTACATCGACGACGTGACGATCAACGCCATCGCGCCAATTGGTTGCGCCACGCCTGAGGAACCCAACGATACGTCGGCGTCTGCCCGGCCGATCAGCTATGGTCAGTTGGTTCAGGCCAGCATCTGTCCATCGGGGGATGTGGATTATTACAGCTTTACCGGCAAGGCGGGAGACCAGGTGGTCATCGATCTGTCTGCAAAGAGTCTCAATCCGCCGTCGGAGCTGGATTCGGTGGTGAGCTTGCTGGATCATGATGGGCGGACCGTATTGGCAGAAAATGACGACCGGCTGCCCGGCAAATTACAGGATTCGCTCGTCACTTACCAGTTACCCGAAGATGGAACCTATTACGTCAAGGTTAAGGATTACAACCATCCGGGTGCGGGCGGCCCGAATTATTTCTACAACCTGATCGTCTATACCCAATCGGTGATGGACGAGCCGGTCGTGTCGCTGGATTATCCCTATTCCAACAGCTACATTGGCCAACATGTCACCCTGCGCGCCACCGCCAGTTCTCCCGGCCAGCAGATCGTTAAGGTCGAGTTTTATTATCACAGCGAGGANTGGGAAAGCGGCAACTGGATATTGGCAGGCACTGACACAGATGGCAGTGATGGCTGGACTGCCGTGCTGAACACGACCGTCCCAAAAGAAGGCGCATGTCCGACGAGCGGTCCTTGCCCTGCGGTGTTCGTGAAGGCGTTCGATGCGGCGGGCAACTGGAGCGGCGCGGTTGCCTGGAACCTGGGAGCGGATAATACGCCGCCCAGCTCGAGCATGACGCCTCTGCCGAGCAGCGAACCAAATGGNGCCTTCCGCATCGGCTGGACCGGTACGGACNCGCTTTCAGGNATAGACGGCTTCGACGTCGAATACAGCCAGGACGGGGGAGCCTGGCAGCCGGTGGGCCATTTCCCTGCCAGCGTGACCAGCACCTGGTTTATTGGCGGCCCAGGGCACTCCTACGGTTTCCGCGTGCGCGGCATCGATCGGGCAGGCAATGTTCAGGCGTTCCCAGCCAGCGCATCGGCCAGCACGCGCACCCTGACCGCATGCACGAACGACAGCTTCGAAGGCGACAACGAGATGGCCAGCGCACGAACGCTGAATTTGGGAGAAAGCCAGACGCACACCTTCTGCCCCGGCGACACGGATTGGGTGCGGTTCACGCCGGTGGCTGGCGAAGAGTATCTAATTTGGGCTGTCCCAACGGAAGGGTCGATCGCAGCGCCGGCTTTTCTGCTCTATGATCGCAATGGCAACGCCATCAGCGGCGCAACGCCGGCGCAGCCCGTCGCCAGCGCAGCCTTCCTGTGGTGGGTGGCGCCGGACAGCGGCCCTTATTATCTGCGCATCGCGCCGGCCGATGCGCGCGTCACCGGCCCGGACGCCCGCTATGTCGTGCGCTGTGGGAAGGGTTACACGCTGAATTTACCGATCATCAGTCGGTAAAGGGTTATTGACTTTAGCGTAAATGTATCATTGGCCGGTTGCATCCTAAAGCTCAGCTTAAGATGCGGCCGGCCAACCGGGTTATCATGCCCGGAAAAAGCCGCGCCGCAACGGGCGCATATCTTCGACAGTCATGAAGGCGGATGGGTCGGATTCCAAGATAAGCTCCTGGATGCGCGAGAGATCGCGCCGCAGGACGCTGCAATGCAGCACGCTGACAGTGCCATCCTTGCCCCGCGCGGGGATCTCGGTGACGGCGAAGCCGGCCTCGCGCAGTTTTTGAGCTGCATAAACCCCGCGAGTCGAGCTGATGATGGTGAGTTGAGCGTGCCCGATGGCGAGCCGCCCCTCTATCCACATGCCGACCACATTGCCGGTGGCGAAGCCGGCGGCATAGCCAACGATGTTGAGTGGATTGTTCAGATGGGTCAGCACCGTGCTGATGGCCACCACAAAAATGATAGACTGGCAAAAGCCGAGGATCCAGGCCACCTTTTTATTGCCGCGCACCACAAACAACAGGCGCATTGTATCCAGGCTCATGTCGCCCACGCGTAGAAAGAAGATCAACAGGGCGCTGAGCAGAGCGGGCACAGTCAGCAGGGAAGGCACTTTAATCCTTCGGGGTTAATGCAGCTTCGGCAGCATGGTATGCTTCCATGGCGGGGAGATAAAGAGAATTCATGTACTCTTTGACCATGCGGCGCATGCCAAATTGGGGCGCGATGGTGCGGATGGATTCCTTNATGCGCGCGATCCATTCCCCCGGCAGGTTGTCAGCCGAACGGCTGCTGTAATAGAGCGGGATGATCTCGTTCTCCAGGGTGTCGTACAGGGATTCGGCGTCGGCTTCATCCTGTTGATTGGGATCCTCGTAATCGCTATCATCGCCGATGGCCCAGCCGTTGTGACCGTTATAGCCCTCCCGCCACCAGCCGTCCAATACGGAGAAATTGAGAACGCCGTTCAAGGCGGCCTTCTGGCCGGACGTGCCCGAGGCCTCGTTCGGGCGGCGCGGCGTGTTCAGCCATACATCCACGCCCTGAACCAGGTAGCGGGCGATGTTCAGGTCATAATCTTCCAGGAATACCAGACGTCCGCCGTTGCGGGCATCCTTCACCGCCCGATAGACTTCCTGGATGAGGAGTTTACCGGGTTCATCGGCTGGATGGGCTTTACCGGCGAAAATGATCTGCACGGGCTGGTTGGGGCGGTTCAGCAATTCGAGCAGTCGATCGTAGTCTCTCAGGATTAAATTGGCGCGCTTGTAGGTGGCGAAGCGCCGGGCAAAACCGATGGTGAGAGAGTAGGGATCGAGCAATGCTCCCGCCGCGATGGTCTGTATGGGATGAACCGTGCCGGTCAGCCATTGTCGTCTGGCGCGCTCGGTAATATAGCCGACCATCTTGCGCTTGAGGTGACGNCGCACCAACCAGAGCTCATTATCGGGTATGTTCTCGATCGCCTGCCAAACGTCCGGGTCATCGCTGTTTTCGAGCCAATCGGGGCCGAGGTAGCGGTCGAACAGCAGGCGCATGCGTCGGGCGAGCCAGGTGGCCAGGTGGACGCCGTTGGTGATGTGAGTAATGGGCACATCCTCCTCGCGGCGGTTTGGCCAGAGAAAATGCCACATTTTACGTGCCACGCGTCCGTGCAGCTCGGACACAGCGTTGCGCTGCTCAGCCAGGCGCAACGCCAGGATCGGCATGCTAAAGGTCTCCGCGCCCCAAGGGGTGACATTACGAGCAAGGTTGATGAAGTCCTCGCGGGTCAGACTCAATTGAGGCCATAAATAGGCGAAATACTTTTCGATCAGCCAGATGGGGAATTCGTCATTGCCAGCGGGGACGGGCGTGTGGGTGGTGAACACATTGCTCGCGCGCACCTTTTCGCTGGCCTGTTCGAAGCTCATTCCAGAAGCGACCAGCTCGCGGATACGCTCCAAAGTGAGAAAAGCTGAATGGCCTTCGTTCATGTGCCACACNGCCGGATTGTGGTTCAGCGCTCGCACCGCGCGCACACCGCCAACGCCGAGGATGATTTCCTGGGAGATGCGCATCTCCGGGTCGCTGTTATACAGGCGGGCGGTCAGCAGGCGGTCAGCAGTGTTGTTCTGCTCGACGTTCGTATCCAGCAGATAGAGAGGCACCCGCCCGACCTGGATCATCCATATGCGCGCGCTGACTTCGCGGCCGGGCAGGCTCACCGAGATCGTAACGGTCTGTCCATCGGAAGTCATAAGGGGAATGATGGGCAGCTCTTCGAACTGGAAATGTATCGGACGGGCTTCCTGCCAGCCATCCTCGGTAATTTTCTGCGAGAAATACCCCTGGGTATACAAAAAGCCGATTGCGAAAAGCGGCAGGCCCAGATCGCTGGCTCCCTTCAAGTGGTCACCCGAAAGGACGCCCAGGCCGCCGGCGTAAACCGGCAGCGATTCGTGGAGGCCAAACTCGAAGGAGAAATAGGCGATTTCTTGACCAACCCGATCAGGGAAATTCTGTTTGAACCAGGTATCTTCCGCCTTCATGTAGGCGTCGAAATTGCGCAAAACCCGGTCGTATGCTTCCAGGTAATACCGATCGTAGGTTACCGCGTTGAGTTTGGGCCGCTCAACCTGACGCAAGAAGGCCACTGGATTATGATAAATGCGTTCCCAAAGCTCTTTGTCGATTTGTGAAAAAAGCCTTTGGGCGTCGGGGTTCCAGACCCACCACAAATTGTATGTTAGATCAGCCAGACGGCTGATGCGCCGCGGCAGGCTGAAGTGATTGGGGATGTCTTTGCGAATAGTCTCCATACCTGTTTTTATTATTCGTTCTTACCAGGGATGATTTTGCTGTTGCCAGAGAAGGACACAGCTTTCCATCCTTCACATTATGTTCTGCATCTCATGCAGAATTAAGTTTACCACAATCATTTTCATCGATGCATACTCTCATGAAAGGGGAGTCCAAACCAACAAGGAGCACAACACCGTATACAATAACACAAACGCTGACAAAATGTTTCAACGATTCGGGGTTAATGTGACAGATATTAAAGGTTTGTGAATATAAAATTCTGCGTTTGGACTCGCAGGCCGCTTTTGGCTGAAACAGGGTAAACGAACGTATAATGCGCGCATATGAGTGAGAAGATTCCGGTCCAACCAGAAATTAGTGATTGGCACATGCTGGACGCAAATGAGGTGCTCGATGCCCTGACGGTAAACCCACGCTCGGGTCTGAACTCGGAAGAGCACGCTGCCCGACTGGCGCGCTTCGGCAAAAATGAACTGGAAGGGGGTCCGTCGAGATTCCCGCTTGGATTTCTCGTACGAGAGCTTATTGAGCCGGCGACGCTGCTGCTCACCGCGGCAGCGATAGGCCTGTTCGCGCTGGGCAACGCCTTCACCGGCGGTATGGTGCTGATTGCTGCGGCGCTGGGTGTAGCAATGGATGCGGCAAAAGGGCATCGCCGCGGAGAAGCCCTGGCGGCTCTCAGGCGCATTGCCCCACCGTGGGCACGGGTGCGGCGCGATGGCAGGGAGCAGCGAGTGCCGGCGGTCAGCTTGGTGCCCGGTGACGTGATCCTTTTGGAGGCCGGCGAGGCCGTGCCGGCCGATGCCCGCCTGATCGAAACGGTCAATTTGCGCGCCGAGGAAGCGGCATTGACCGGTGAAACTCACCTGGTCGAAAAAGTACCCCAGCCGGTGAGAGATGCGGCGGTCTTACCCGGCGAGCGCCATAACATGGTCTACCTGGGCACCTCGATCATCTCCGGCCGCGGGACGGCAGTGGTGGTGGCCACCGGCATGAGAACCGAGCTGGGCCGCATCGCCAGCCTGATGGGTAAGGACGAACCAGGAAGCCTGTCCGGGTCATCTCTTCAGAGAGCCATCGCGGGATTGAAACGCCGGCTGGTGATCGCGGCGCTAGGGGCGGCAGCGCTGGCGGGTCTGGCCGGCTTCTGCGAGGGATATCCTCCATCGCTATTTTTCAGGCGGTGCCATCCATCTTCGTGGCGACCGTGCCGGAAAGCCTGCCCTTATTGGTGACTCTCGCGTTGGCGTCGGCTGCAAGGCGCATCCATCGGCGCAGGGTGCTGGTGCGGCGGCTGCAGGCGGTCGAAGCCCTCGCTTCGGTGACCACCATCTGCACCGACAAGACCGCCTTGATCGACCAAAACCGCTTCAGGGCGACTCTCGTGGATGCCAGCGGCCATCGTCTATCCCTGGATGGGATGCTGGAACGCGGGCGGCCGGTGCTCAATTCGGACGAACAAAGGCTCGAGTCACCGTATGCGACGCACCGGATGCTGCTGGCAGGATGCGCCCTGTGCAATGACGCCCTGCTGCACCGCCGCACAGACGGTTCGGGCGATTACACCACCATTGGCGACCCGAGCGAGGCGGCGCTGCTGATTTCGGCAGCCCGTCTGGGATTGTACAAACCGCGCCTGGATCGCCTCTTTCCCCGTCTCGGAGGAATTCCGTTTTCCTACGAGCGAGAACGGATGAGCACGATTCACGCCGCGCGCCTGACGCCCCATCTGGATGAGGTCGAAAAGCCGGTCGCCGAGCTGTTTCATGCGCGCCAACCCTTCATTGCATTTGCCAGGGGCAGCTTCCCAGCCCTGCTGGACGTATCGGCCTTCGTACGGGTGGATGAAAAGGTCGTCCGCCTGGACGACGCCTGGCGGGCTCGCTTGTGGGAGTACGAACAGGAATTGCTGGAACACGGTCAGCGCGTGATGGCTGTTGCCTATCGTCCGCTTGCCACATTGCCCCCACCATTCGAAGAGCCGCCTGAGGAGCTCAGCGGACTTCCACGCACCGCGGCTGATACCCGCCACGGAGAGGAATTTGCCAGCGTGCTGGAAACCAATCTGATCCTGCTGGGCCTGGTAGGGTTGATGGATTTGCCCCGACCGGAGGTCATCGAGGCCATACGCGCCTGCCAGGGAACGGGCATTCGCCCGGTGATGATTACCAGCGATCATCCATTCACCGCCGAAAGAATCGCCCGACAACTCAATCTCCTGGATTTGAGCGGAGAGGGGCGCGGTATGCTGACCGGAAAAGAAATGGAGAAGCTCACGCTGCCTGAGCTGGAACGGGTGGTGGAAGGCGTGGCCGTTTACGCGCGCATTTTTCCTGAGCACAGGTTATCCATCCTCGAGGCGCTGCACAGACGCGGCCAGGTTGTGGCAATGACCGGCGAGGGGATTGCCGATGCTCCGGCGCTGCAGCNCAGCGATATTGGCTTCGCCATGGGCAACGCAGGCACACCGGTTTCAAAGGAAGCCGCCAGCATGGTGCTGCTGGAAGACAATTTCGCCGCCATCGCGGCCGCAGTGGAAGAGGGCAGGCGCGCTTTCGGGAAAATCCGCCGCGTCATCGCCTATACGCTGGCCAACGCGGCAGGCGGGCTGCTGACGGTTCTCACCGCGCTGGTGTTGGGTATGCCCGAGCCGTTGACCGTNTTGCAACTGTTATGGCTGAACCTGATTGTCACCGGGCTGCCCGGTCTGGCGCTGGCCTGCGGACCNGGCGAGCGGGATAGCCTGCGCCGGCCTCCAATCTGTGCAGTGGAAACGCTGGTCAGACGTTCATACCGGGCGGCGGTGCGGCGCGGTTTGGTCATGGGGCTGGCGGCGGCGGGCCTGGGCTGGTGGGCTTGGATGACGGGAAAGGCGGATTGGGCTGCGATGACGCTGGCTGCGCTGGGTTTTGCCCAGGCTGGTCACGCTGTGACCCTCCTTCCGCGCCAGAGGGAGGCCGGACCCAGAAGCTGGATATGGCCTGCAAGCGGGTTGAGCGCCCTGCTTCAATTGGCGGCATTATATTGGGCGCCCTTACGGGGTTGCTCGGCATACCGCCGCTCAGCGGTGTCGATTTGCTCATCTCCGCGCTGGCTGCCCTTGCTGTCTCGCTTTGGGCATGGCTGGAAAGATCTTTAGGCAAAGGAGATGAGCCCACAAATATCTGATCACCGCTCGAAATCCTGATTCCTCAGCCTTCGGCAGGGAAGGCAATCGAGGACATTTTATCCGGGAAGGAAAATGCGCCGGGGAAATCTTCAGGCGCCTGCTTGCGCTTGCCGCTCCACTCCTCGATGCGGATGCGATAGACGGTTGCCTGTCCAGCCTCATCCATCTCGATGCTGCGATAATCCCGCCCGGGCCGAAGATGGGGGAAATACTTATCCAGGAGGAGCTGCAGGCCGCGCCGGGCTTCTTCGATGTCCTCGACGATCTCGGCGCGTCCGTAAACCACCACGCTGGCAAACTCCACGCTCATGCCTTTGGCCGTGTCGGCGGGCAGCAGGCGACCCATCTGGCTAACAGTGAAGCATACATAATTGTTGGCCTCGATCGAAACACGGGTCAGCCCCTCGTAGGCGGTGTGAAAGTAGATGGCGCCCTCGTCTTCTGCGAAGGCAAACAGATTGGTGTTTACCACAGGCCGCTCGCGTCCTGCTACAGCCAGCACGCCGGTGGGAGCAGCCTGGAGCATGGCGCGGATCCAGGCGTCGTCATTGACCGCGCGGTCCGCTCTGCGCATGGGGGTAAAAGGGATGGCTTTCATACCCCCACTGTACTACAGAATGCGCACCGATGAAAGATGACGTCAGGTCATCCTTGGAGATGCCAGACCGGATTTACCGGCTGAAATCGAGCTACAAGGCCGAGTCGGGCAAACCAATGTGTATTCTGTCCCCCGACTCGGATTGAAGCGCAATCGAACGCTAGCAGCCAGCCCTGGCTACCACCGCCTCACAGGTGGAGGCGGGCATCACCTCAACGCTGCCAGCCTGGCGGAAGGGTTGCATAAATTCCTCCACCTGGCTGGAATGATNGGCTTCCACGATCAGGTAAAGGGTGTGCTGACCATCAACCACGCCGTCGCCGTAGATGGTGACGCCGTATTGGCTGGCGTTGCGGGGACTGAGGTGCTTCAACAGCATCTGGCCCATGTTGGCATCCCTGGCAGGGCAGGTTTCAGCGCTGTGTTGATGCCGAACGACAAACAGAGACATCGCAACCTCCGGTCATAAAGCCATTCGTAAGAGAGGGTTGAAACACGACGGCAACGGCCCCGGTGGACAAGAAAGCCGCGGCAGAAGCCGTGGGTGGGCTGCCGGGCAACTGTCTGCACAGCCGACGGCCGCTCAGCTCATATAAAGGCGGGACCGCGCCGCGCCCGCATCCATTGCGCGAAAGAGAGGGGGATTCGCTGATATTGGCAGGGCGCTGGCGATCAGCCCCACCCGATACAGATGCAGAGCAATATCATGACTCCTGCCAGCGTGAATAAGTGAAATTATTATGAAAGATATTATAAATATGTCGCGGAGAAAGTCAAGAGGGGAAGAGGGCGCCTCAACGGTCCTGCGTGTCCTCCTTGCTCAATGAGGCAGAGCCGATTGGGCGGGCGACGATGATCAGTCGGTGGGTGTTGGAATAATACGGCCAGCAGGTGATGAGGGTCAGCCGCTCATCGTTAGAGGGCTCGATCCATTGAGCGTTGGCCAGGCGCACACTCAACGGCTCGTCGCGCTCTTTGAGGATCATGCGGTTGGTCACCTGGTAGTAAAACACGCGCTCGGTTGAATAAACCTGGATCAGATCTCCCGCTTTCAGGTCGACCAGGTGGCGGAAGACCTCGCCGTAAACATTGTGGTGCCCATCCAAAACTGTATTGCCTGGCAGACCGAGCGTGGCCGAGGTGGGCAGCCAGCCGGCGGCGAACTTGTCTGGCGCCTCCCATTGTTGAAAAGTCTGGGCGCCCCATTTGAGCTGCTTATACTGGGCTTCGACGATGGGCGCATCCAGACCGATAGCGGGGATGACGATGCGCAAGGGGATGTAGACCCGGGAATCCGTTGATGGAGGAGTGGGGGAGGGCAGCTCCTGGCTCAAGAAAGTGTCGCTGGACAGATCGGCTGGCTCGGATGACTGCGTCTGGGGGACAAGCGTGGGAGCGACGGTTGGCGCCGGGTAGGCGGATTCGTTCTCAGCGCCCGGCAGTCCCGCATCGGAAGCCGGGCTGGCCAGTCCTCCGGCCAGCCCGGTGCGAATGTCAAAGAAGGAAGATCCTACTCCAAAGATGGCCAGCGCCAGGCCTGTGATCACTAAAAGGTTGCTCACCCGCAGATACTTTTTCATGCTCTCTACCTCTAAGTAGGTCCGATTATAGCACACCGCNGGGTTGGNGCGCGGCAGCNCATCTCACTCGCGCAGCTTCAGGTACAAACCGTGGGTGACGATGCCAAGACCGATCAGCGCCAGGCCCAGATTGATAAACAGGGTACGGTAGAGGGCCAGCTCGTTGAAGGTGCCGGGCATGTCCGCGCCGGTGACGGGGATGAGCACCGGCGGCTGGCTGGTGGTGGTGGGCGGCGGCGCAAAGGTGGGCGCGGCCGTGTTGGTTGGAGTGACGCCAGCCGGCAGGGTAGGGGTGACGGGCGTGCTGGTGGGCTCGCCCGGCAAAGGCGTGTTCGTGTGCGTGGGCGTCACGCCAGGGGGGAGCGTCGCTGTATTTGTGGCCGATGGCGGCACGCCAGTGTTGGTGGGTGTGGCAGTGGCCGGCTGGAAAGGAGTGTTGGTGGGTGTGGGAGTATTCGTGGGCGTCACACCCGGCGGGAGGGTGGGAGTATTGGTCGGTGTAAGGGTTTGTGTGGGCGTATTGGTCGGCGTTTCGGTGGGCGTGCTGGTAGAGGTCGGCGTCTCAGTAGGCGTGCCGGTAGAGGTGGGCGTCGTAGTGGGGGTGTTGGTTTCTGTAGGCGTAGGTGTGTCCGTTGGCGTAACGCCCGGTGGAAGGATTTCTGTTGGCGTATTGGTCGGTGTTTCGGTGGGCGTGCTGGTAGAAGTAGGCGTTTCGGTGGGCGTGCTGGTAGAAGTAGGCGTCTCGGTGGGCGTGCTGGTAGAGGTCGGCGTCTCGG
>JGI24721J26819_10002831_pt1 | contig 18869 bp, 19 predicted proteins | sample YelNatPaOPGAMG01_FD_26819 | JGI IMG/M metagenome (IMG submission 26819) | reverse complement strand
GCCAGTGCTGCCTGGCCCATAAGCAGGTCAAGTTGGGCTTTGGTGTACTCGTCTTTGGTGGTAGTAAACAGGGTCTGGTAATGGGAAAGTGCGGTGGCGGCCTCCCCGCTGCTGGCATAGGCTTTGGCCAGCTTAATCTCCGTGTTTTCAGAGCTGCCGAGATGCGGAGCGTCAATGGCAGCCTGGTAGGCGCTGATGGCACCGATGTAGTCACCCGCGCTGACCAACACATCGCCGCGCCGCTCCTGAATATAGCTATCCAATACGCCTGGGTTGAGTTGCAAGAAAGTGGCGTAGGCTTCCGCTGCTTCGCTGTAGCGGCTGAGGGCGGTGTAGGTCTCAGCCAGGAAGAAATAAGCATCAGCCTTGTGGGTTGAGCTGGGGAAGCGGTCGACTGCAGCACGAAGGGCGGTCAGGGCATTGGGGTAATCCCCGTTCAGATAATGCACCCGGCCAATGCCCACCTGGGCGGCAGCCTGAACCTCCTCGTCAGCGGCGCCGGCGAGAGCAGCCTGATACTCCTGGAGAGCGCGGTCATAATCGCCCTCAGCCAGGGCTCGATCACCTTCAGAGACGCGGACGGCCGGGATCGGCGTGGGAGTGGGCGTCAAGGTGGGGGTTGGAGTAAGGGTGGCCGTTTGGGCAGGTTGAGTGGTCGATTCAGACGGTATATCCAGGGCAGAGGTGGTCGGCCGAGGCAAGTTACAGGCGGTCAGCGACAGCAGCAGGAGGAGGCGCGGGAGCAAACGTCGCAAAGACATGATCGTCTTATAATGGATGAAAGGGGAACTGTCAATGGCAGAAACTGCGGTTGACTTCTCCGGTCATCATCGCTATAATCCCCATAATCATATAGTCTTTTGCCAAAAGTAGTAAGCCCGCAGTGAACTGACAGAGACGGCAGGCCGTGGCTGAGAGCCTCCCCAGGGATACCGGGCCGAAGTCGTTTGGTGTAAGCGCCGAAGAAATCCCAATTTGGAGAGTAGACCGGCGCGGGTGAGCCCGTTACAGCGAATCCTCGATGCCGGTCGGGGAAAGAGCGCACTGGATGATTTCTGGTGAATTGAGGTGGTACCGCGGAAGGCTCCCTTTCGTCCTCAAGGCGAAAGGGTTTTTTTATTCCTAAGCCATCATAATTTGGAGGAACAATGAGCGAGTTTGACCTACCCAAGATCTACGATTTCAAGGCGACCGAAGAGCGACTGTACGCGTGGTGGGAGGAAAGCGGTTTTTTCGAGCCGTGGAACGATCCACGAAAGCCGGGTTTCGATCCAAGCATACGACCATTCGTGATCACAATTCCGCCGCCTAATGTTACGGGCGAGCTGCACCTGGGTCACGCCATGTTCCTGGCCATGGAAGATCTAATGATCCGCCACCAGAGGATGAAAGGAGTGCCCACTCTATGGGTACCCGGCACAGATCACGCGGGTATTGCAACCCAGCTTCAAGTGGAAAAGGAGCTGGCCAGTGAGGGCCTTACGCGCGATCAAATTGGGCGCGAGGAATTTCTGAGGCGGGCGTGGGCGTGGAAAGAAAAGTACGGCGGGATTATCACCCGCCAGATCAGACGGATGGGTTCCTCGTGTGATTGGACGCGTGAGCGCTTCACCCTGGATGCCGGCCTGTCGCGGGCAGTCCGTGAAGCCTTTGTGCGCCTTTACGAAAAAGGCCTGATCTACCGCGGGCCGCGCATGATCAACTGGTCACCGGGTTTGCGCACGGCGGTAAGCGATCTGGAGGTGGAATACAGTCAGGAGCAGGGGACGTTGTATTACTTCAAGTATGTGCTGGCGGATAACCCCGATGAATACATCCCTGTCGCCACTACCCGGCCAGAGACGATCCTGGGAGACACGGCAGTGGCGGTTCACCCAGACGACCCCCGCTATCAAAAGTTCGTGGGCCGGCAGGTAAGGGTGCCTATTCTAGGACGCATCATCCCGGTGATCGCGGATGCATACGTGGACAGGGAGTTCGGCACCGGCGCGCTGAAGATCACCCCTGGCCACGATCCAAATGATTACGAGATCGGCCAGAGGCACAAACTGGCGATCATCTCCGTGTTGGACGAGACTGCCCATATAAACAGGGAAGGTGGACCCTATGCAGGGCTGGATCGCTTCGAGGCTCGCGAGCGGCTGTGGGAAGATATGCGGGCACAAGGGCTGGTCATCAAAGAAGAGCCATATTTGATGAATGTGCCTCGCTCCCAAAGGGGTGGTGAGATTGTGGAGCCGATGATCTCCACGCAGTGGTTCGTGCGCATCAAGCCGTTGGCCGAGCCGGCGATCGCCGCTGTGCGGGAGGGGCGCATCCGCATAATTCCTGAACGGTTTACCAAGGTCTACTACAACTGGATGGAAAACATCCAGGACTGGTGCATTAGCCGCCAGTTATGGTGGGGGCACCGCATCCCGGTGTGGTACTGTCAGGACTGCGGTGAGATGTTCGCAAGCCGGGAAGACCCGGCCGAATGCCCGCACTGCCATGGTTTACGCCTGGAGCAAGATCCCGATGTGCTGGATACCTGGTTTTCCTCGGGCCTGTGGCCTTTCTCCACACTGGGATGGCCAGAGGAAACGCCGGATTATAAATACTTTTACCCAACTTCAGTGTTAGAGACCGGCTACGATATCCTGTTTTTTTGGGTGGCACGTATGATTATGGACGGCCTGGAGTTCACCGGCAAGCCGCCTTTCCATACCGTGTACCTGCATGGCCTGATCCGAGATGAGCATGGCCAGAAGATGAGCAAGACCAAGGGCAATGTCATCGACCCGTTAGGGGTGATGGACGAGTTGGGCACCGACGCGTTGCGCTTTACTTTGCTGGTTGGTTCGGCACCGGGAAACGACATGAATCTGAGCGTCAAGCGGGTGGAGGCCAACCGCAATTTCGCCAACAAGGTGTGGAACGCTGGGCGGTTCGTGATCGGCGCCCTCAAACCTGTAGCGGCAGAGCCAAAAGCGGCGCCCGAGTGGACGCTGGCCGATCGGTGGATCCGGGCGCGCACGAAGGGGTTGGTAAGGGAGGTCGAGCGGCTGTTCGACGCATACCAGTACGGAGAAGCCGGCCGCCAGATTTATGAATTCTTTTGGAGTGAATTCGCCGACTGGTACGTGGAAATTGCCAAACTGCAACTGGCGGAGGGGGGAGACCGCGCTTTCTACACTGCGCAATTATTGGTGCGCGTGCTCGATACCAGCCTGAGGCTGCTGCATCCGTACACGCCGTATGTGACCGAGGAACTATGGGGGCGACTCAAACGGGCAGCGCAGGTGCGATCCGAACACCTGGCACCAGCGGGGGGGTGGGAAGAGGCTTTGATCGTGGCTCGCTGGCCGCAGGCAGAAGCCGAGGAAAGCTGGGAAGCATCTGCGGTGGAAGATTTCAGCCTGATCATGGAGATGGTGCGATCCATCCGCAATGCACGGGCGGAAAAGAAAGTGACGCCTGGCAAGCTCATCCCTGCCACGATCGCAGCCGGAGGGCGCATAGGGATTATTGGCGAGCAACTTGCTTCGATCATAGCGCTAGCACATTTGGATCGGGCGGAGACGCGATTGGTCGAATCGCTGGCTGAAAAACCGGCCAATGCCATCGGTTTGGTCGTTTCCGGAGTAGAGATCTATCTTCCGCTGACCGGAATGGTAGACAATCGGGCCGAACGCGCCAGGATGGAGAAAGAACTGGCCGAGGTGGAAAGTCAGATAGAACGCCTGAAGATGCTGTTAAACGGTCCATTCGCAGAAAAGGCACCTGAGCCGGTTGTGGAAAAGGAGCGTCAGAAGCTGGCGGCCTTCATGGAAACAGCGGAAAAACTGAAAGGGCAAATTAAATCTTTATCCTCGAAGACCCACATCCTCTGACAGAAAGCCGGGGAGCGCAAAAGGCCAGACGGTAGAAGTATGAGGAATTTCGAGAATGGTTGCCCATTTTCATCTTTCCGCTGAGAGGTATTGTCAAAAGGAAACCGGACGGCGCGGCCGCGATGGTCAGCCGGAATCATCGTTTGGTACGACGGTTGACTGGGGAAGCCTCTTGAGGCCCCGGTTTTCTCCTCGTCTACGAAGAAGGTAGCCGGGTCTGTCATATTCAAACCACCTGCGGTGTTTATTACTATGAAGACCAACGAACCGGAAGCAGCACCTTTGACATGGCCCGAGCTGGACAGCCAACCGGAGAGCCGCACCGGCGGTGATCCCTCAGATTTCGATATGCTGTTTACGGCCTACTGGAACCGGCTGCACGAGCTTCTGGCGCGGATGGTGGCCGATGCAGACGAAGCCGAGGATCTGGCGCTGGAAGCCTTCTGCAGGCTGCATGACCATCTAAAGCGTAAGAAACCGCTCTCGAACCCAGGCGGCTGGTTGTACCGGACGGCGATCCACCTCGGGTTGAACGCCCTGCGTTCAAATTTGCGGCGGAAAAAGTATGAACAGGCAGCCGGGAATGAGAATCTTCAAGGGTCCGATTTGCCTGATCCGCAGCGAACGATGGAGTTAAATCAGGAACGGGAGCAAGTACGACGCATCCTGGCGACGATGAAGCCGGAACGGGCAAGGCTGCTGATATTGCGGGCGCAAGGGTTCAGCTACAAGGAGCTGGCGCAGACCTGCGAGGTCGAAACCGGGTCGGTGGGTACCCTGCTCAATCGCGCGGAGCAGGACTTCGAGAAGCGCTACCGGGAAAGATATGGAGAAGAAAGATGAACGGGCATCTGGATGAGGGCACAATCAGGGCGTTCCTTGATGGTGAAATCGAGGAGGCGGTGGAAATTCAGGCCCATCTGGCGGTGTGCGCTGAATGCCAGGCCAGAGCGGCAGGCCTGAAGGCTCGTCAAGAACAGGTAAGCCGACACATCCAATCGCTCGCTCCGAACATCCAGGTTAGCGCAATTCCAACCGCTGCGGCGCGCGCGCGACTCTCTGCGCGCCTGGCAAACCGAGAAAAGGAGTATACAACCATGTGGAGACGACTGACTGCCCCTGCTTACCGTCCGGCTTGGATCGCCGCGGTGATCGTACTGGTCTTAGGAGTGAGTTTGGCTTTCCCGCCGGTGCGGGCCCTGGCTACAAACTTCCTGGGCATTTTCCGCATCCAGCAAGTGACCGCTGTGCCAGTTAACCCCCAGAATCTGCCCACCAACCTGCAAGGTGTCGGGAGAAATATCGAACAGGTATTCAAGAATGATTTCTCCTACCAGGTATCCGGCCAAACCGAACAGGTCATGACAGCGGGCGAGGCTAGCCAGGCGGCCGGTTTTGATGTACGGCTGCCAGGCGACACGCTGGGCAATCCTGAAATCACCGTACAGCCCTCCGCTCAGGGCACGTTCAAGATCGACCTGGCTCAGATTCGCCCGATTCTGCAGGAGCTCGGGCGCAATGATCTCAGTCTGCCCGACAGCCTGGATGGCGCCGAAGTGACGGTGAGCGTACCGCGCTCAGTGGTCAGCGCCTACGGCGCCTGCCAGAGGGTGTCTTCAGAGGCGCCGATGGGCGTTCCTTCACAGAATCTTCCGTCAGCCTACGTGGGCAAAGACTGCACCGTGCTGATTCAATTGCCCTCGCCGACAGTCAATGCCCCCGCCGATCTGGACGTGAATAAGCTCGGGCAGGTCTTTCTGGAGATGACCGGCGTGCCACCCGATCAGGCTGCGCAAATCAGCCAGAAGATCAACTGGTCCAGCACGCTGGTAGTGCCTATTCCGGTGCAGAATGCCTCCTACAAGGATGTTCAGGTGGACGGGGTGAGCGGTCTACTGATCACGCCGAAATCCTCGGAGGGTTTCGACAACAGCTTATTGCTGTGGGTGAAGAACGGCGTCATCTACGCCTTCACGGGCAGCAATGCGGATACACTGGTGTCTTTGGCAAATTCACTCCAGTAAGGTAAAATCTATTCTACGGGGCAGGGGTTGCGACCAGCCCCTGCCCTTTTTGTTGGTGAGAGGCAGATGAACCAACCATCTCCAGACTTAGCCATCGAGACACACGGGTTGCGCAAAGTTTTCGGCGAGAAGGTCGCCGTGGAAGACCTGACGCTGGAAGTAAGGCGCGGCGAAGTATTTGGTTTCCTTGGACCAAACGGCGCCGGCAAGACAACGTCGGTCAAGATGCTGCTCGGTTTGGTGAGCCCTACGGCGGGGGAAGCTCGGGTGATGGGATATCCATTGGACGAGCCGGCTGCAAGAAAGAAGGTCGGCTTTCTGCCAGAACATTTCCGCTTTCATGACTGGCTCACTGCGCAAGAATTCCTCGAGCTTCACGGCGAGCTTTACGGACTGACGCGCGATGACCGGCGGCAGCGCGCAGTCGAAATGCTCGATCTGGTGGGGTTGGGCGGCTTTGCCGGCCAGCGACTGCGCACCTTCTCCAAAGGCATGTTGCAGCGGGTGGGATTGGCGCAAGCCCTGATCAATCGTCCCGAGCTAGTTTTCCTGGACGAGCCCACCTCGGGATTGGACCCGGTGGGGCGGCTGCGTGTGCGCGACATCATTCGCAACCTGCGCGAGCAGGGAACGACCGTATTCCTCAATTCACACCTGCTGAGCGAAGTGGAGATTACCTGTGATCGCGTGGCTTTTATAAATAGAGGTAAGGTCGTCCGCATCAGCGCACTCAAGGGACTCATGGATGGGGGTATCACGCTCGAAGTGCATGCTCATGGGCTGACGCCGCCCATCCTGGCAGGCCTGGCGCGTTGGAGTCAGGATGTGCGCGCGGACGGCGAAAGCCTCACGTTGACCATCGAGGGCGAAGGGGAGATCGCGGCTATCAACCGCTATTTGGTGGAACAGGGCGTTGAGGTGTACGCGTTGTGCCCGCAGCACGTTTCGCTGGAAGACCTGTTCGTGCAGGTCATCGGCACGGAAGGGGTGTTATGAGCCGCGTGTCCGTGTTCGCCAGGCTGACTTTCCGGGAAGCCTCGCGCCGCAGAATCCTGATCGTTGCTTTGCTGCTGGGGCTGGTTTTCCTTGGCCTGTACGCTTTGGGTTTTTATATGATGCGGCGCAATTTCCTGGAGGACTCAACCACGCGCAGTCCGGTGATCCTAAACGAGATGTCCAACTTCATCCTGATGGCCGGATTATACGCGGTCAACTTCCTGACGGTGATGATGGCTGTGCTCACTTCGGTGGACACGATTTCAGGCGAGATTTCCTCTGGAACGATCCATACACTGGTATCCAAGCCGATACGGCGTTCGGAAGTGTACCTGGGNAAGTGGTTGGGGTTCATCTTCTTGCTGACGCTGTATCTTATTCTGATGGTTGGAGGGGTTATCGGCATTGTGAAATGGATCGCCGGTTACGCGCCGCCAAATCTGCTGTTCGGGGTCGGGCTGCTATGGCTAAACGCCGTGTTGTTGTTGTCGGTCTCCATGCTGGGGGGAACCTGGTTAAGCACACTGGCNAACGGGGTGCTGGTATTTGGATTATATGGAATCGCATTCATCGGCGGTTGGATGGAGCAATTCGGAGCCTTTTTCCATAACCAGACGGCGGTGAATGTGGGTATTCTGGCCAGCCTGATCATGCCGACCGAATCGCTGTGGCGGCGGGCGGCCTACGAGATGCAGTCCCCGCTGACCAGCGCTTTGGGAGGTTTCACTCCTTTTTCCTCTGTATCGGTGCCCAGCCCGGCCATGATCGCCTACGCAGGTATTTATATCCTGGCGGTTCTTATCCTTGGATTGCGCGCGTTCAGCCGTCGAGACCTTTAACTCAGCTCATTATTCCAACCCCAATTCATGAGCATTGTGTTTTGGAGGCCTACAAAATAAGGAGGATTTATGCTTAAAGTCGGATACATAGGTTTGGGAGTGATGGGGAAGCCGATGGCGCGCCACATACTGAAGGCGGGGTTCCCGCTGGTGGTATACAATCGCAGCCGGGCAGCCGTCGATGAACTGGTTGGTGAAGGAGCAAAAGCGGCGTCCACTCCGCGAGAAGTGGCCAGCCAAGTAGACGTGGTGTTTACCAACCTGCCGGATTCACCTGACGTCGAGAGGGTGGCACTGGGCGAGGGTGGAATCATCTTCGGAGCCCATGAGAGTTTGATCTACGTGGACAACTCGACTATAAAGCCGTCGAGCGCTCGGAAAATCGCACAGAAATTCGGTGAGGTTGGGGTGCCCTGTCTGGACGCCCCGGTGAGCGGCGGTGATGTGGGCGCGCGGGAAGGTACCCTGGTGGTCATGGTAGGCGGGCCGGCTGATGCATTGGAGAAAGTCAGGCCGGTAATGAGCACCTTTAGCAAAACCATCACCCACGTGGGCGAGGCGGGCTCCGGGCAGATCGCCAAGGCGGCCAACCAGATCATGGTCGCGGCCCAGATGGTGGCTATGGCCGAGCTGTTGATTTTTGCACAGAAGGCCGGCGCAGACCCACGCAGAGTGGTGGAAGCGATCCGCGGGGGCGCGGCGCAGTGCTGGACGTTGGACGTCAAACCGCCGAGATTGTTCGCGGGGGAACGCCGACCCGGCTTCCGCGCTGCGTTGCAGGCTAAGGACCTCAATATCATCATGGAGACCGCACGTGAATATGGCGTAGTGTTACCATCGGCGGCGCTTGACGCACAGCTTTACCAGGCCATGCTGGAATTGGGAATGGGGGATCAAGACAATTCGGCTGTGATCGGGGTGATCGAGAGCCTGACGGGCACCCGGTTGCGGATCGCCCCGTAACGCCAGGGAAATCGACTTTCAGAACACTGCAAATTTACTCATCCTGCGTGCCGGTTTCCATCGGCTCAGGGTGGACGGTAACGTCTGCGCCAGGCAGGATGTTGTGGATGGCATCCGTGACCTGCTCGGTTAAATCATGGGCCTGGCCGAGGGGCAGGTCTGCCTGCATCAATACATGCACATCTACAAAATAGAATGGACCGGAAGGTCGTACACGCACGTGGTGGGTTTGAGAGACACCCGGCACTGCGTCGACGGCAGCGGTAATCTTTGCCACCACGCCAGAGGGTGCGGTATCCAGCAGGGCCATGATGGTGCGCTTGCCAAGCTGCAAGCTGATATAAATAACAATGAAGGCGACACCTACGGCAGCGACCGCGTCGGCCTGCTTGAGAACAGTCAGGCGGGGGAAGGCAGCGGCCAGGCGAACACCAATCAGGCCAAGAATGACGACTGACGAACTCCAGATATCGGTAGAGAAGTGCAACGCATCCGCTTCAAGAGCCTGACTGTTGTGCCTGCGAGCTGCACGAAAGAGAACGCGCGAACGCGAGTAATCAACAGCGATCGAGACAAACATGACGACAAAGGCCCACACCGAGGCATCGACCTCGACCGGGTGGAAGAACAAGCGCTGTACCGCTTCGTAGATGATCCAAATGCAAGTGACCAGAAGCAGGGCGGTCTCAAACAGGGCAGAGAGGTTTTCCACTTTGCCGTGGCCATAGCGATGCTCCTCGTCGGCGGGGCGGCCGGCGACGCGTACAGCAAAAAAGGTGACCAACGCGGCTGCCAGATCCAGAGCTGAGTGGGCTGCCTCGGCCAAGATGCCCAGGCTGCCTGTGGCCAGGCCGACAATCAGCTTGAATGAAGTCAGGACGATCGCGGCGATGACTGAACTGAGCGCAGCGGTGTTCTTTTCACNTTGCGCGGTCTGGTCCAGCTCTTTTGGACGGCTGTGTCCCGCGTTTGGGTCTCCTTCACGTTCCTGCGGAGTTGTGTCGATTTCACTCACATTTCACCCCGGGTTTTTCTCCCCGCCGTCTGTGGGTAAATAAAAAGCCGGCACCCGGCCGGCGGCTTAAAAGGTCAGCGAAACAGGCGGTGTCGGCGCCCCGCCTTGGAGCCTATTTTTTCTCCTTCTGGGCAGACGGGCACAATTTTATCATATTTCCTCGGCTAAAATTTCGGCGAGCGAGGCTGCTGATCGCTTTACAGGTGTAGAAAGCCGGGAACCCAACTCATCTTGCAGGGGCTGGATGCCAAGGATGGCCACGCGGCAACCCAATTCGCGCGCAAGATACTCAGCGAGGACGGCGAAAGGAAGCGAGTGAGTCGCTGAAGTCAGTCCTCCGGTTTGGCTGGCACTCAGCCAACGGACTTCACCCGGGTCTGCGTCCAGTTGGGCGGCGTCGACCAGCAAGACGTGGCTGGGAGCGAAGCGGCGCAGGGGAGAAGTGAAATTCTCCGGCACGCCGCCGGCGTCGATCAGCAGTAAGTCGTCCCGGTGTGGAAGGTAGCGAAGAGCTTTTACGACAGCGGGACCTGCGCCATCATCGCCGCGAAGCTCGTTGCCGACGCCCACGATGGCCAGACGGAATGCGGGGTTAATTTTCCGCGCTTCCGTCCACCAGGCGCGAAAATGGTCGCGCCAGGACCGATTCGATATCGGATTTGTTTCCATAGTATAGAATAAATTGATCCTTGTCTGGGGAAGCCAGCTCCCAGACTTCATTGGTCATCTTCAGGCAACCGAAGCGGCAGCTTACCACGCATTGAGCGCAGAAGGTGCAGCGATCCACGTGGTAGCGCAGGACGAAACGCTTTGCGGCTTTATCCACCACGATCAGCTCCAGTGCGTTGGAGGGGCAGTCACGCACGCANAACTGACAACCTACGCATTTGGTCGGATCATAGCGCAGCAAGCCGCGCAGGCGTTCTGGAGCCGCTCGTCGCTCGAAAGGGTATCGCTCGGTGGCGGGGGGTTTAAAAAGCGACTGAATCACGTCGCCAAGCATGGTTCCCATCTTCATTTTCACACTCCTCTAAAGATGATCAATACCAACAATTGTGCCAAGGCCAGTAACGCACCATACCGCCACCACAGCCCAACGGTCTGATCGATGCGTAAGCGGGCGAAGAGGGATTGCAGCCCGGCCATGACGAACAGCAACCCCAGGGTTTTGAGCAGGAAAGCCAGTGGGTTAACCAGACCGCCCAGATAAAAAGCCGCGACCAGGGTCAGGCCGATGAACAATTCAGCATTCTTGCCCAGGCGGAAGAGCGCCAGGCCGCGGCCGGAATATTCGGTTAAGGCTCCAGAGACNATCTCGGTCTCGGCCTCGGGAGCGTCGAAGGGGGGTAATTCAAGCTTACCCATCAATCCGACGATTGCGATCAGGAAACCGACTGGCTGGGTGAGGAGGAGCCATGGGTGTGACTGCGCATAGAGGTGAATCTGGTCGATGCGCCAGGTTCCCGCCACGATAGCCGGACCCAGGAGTGATAGCAGGAAGGGAGCTTCGTAGGAGAAGAGCTGAGTTAAGGTACGGGTGGCGCCGATGAGTGAAAAGCGGTCGGCGGTGTTGGCTCCGGCCAGGCCTGTGCATAGGGTCATCAGACTGAGCAGATACAAGGCCACGATCAGGTCGCCGGTGAAGCTGAAAGCCGGCTTCAGGCCTGCCATGGGGACATACAAGGCGGCGGTAAGAGCGCCTGCCAAAGCCACTAAGGGAAGTCCGACGAACAGGCCAGCGTGGACACCGTCCGGTACGATTTCCTCCTTGGCCAGCAGCTTGGCTACGTCGGCCAAGGGCTGGAACCAGCGAGGACCGATGCGATTCTGGAAGCGAGCCACCAGCTTGCGGTCGACCCACTCGTACGCCAGTCCGCCTGCCAGAATGAACAGGCCGCCGGGGAAAAAAAGCAGGACGAGCAGCGGCGAAATCGCGTTCATCGATAGGTCTCAATCCCATGACGGACCAGGTCTTCCCAGGACCACAGGCGGGAAGCACCGTTCTGGTCAATCACCTGAACCATGCGGTCGTTGCAAGAGAAGCATGGATCGATGCCAGCCAGCAACATGGGCATGTCTGCCAATTTGTGTCCGATGGCGGTAGCGACGACAGTGCCGAAATTGCACAGGCTGGGGGTGCGTACTTTGATACGCTCGGGTTTGTCTGAACCGTTGGCCTTGATGAAGTAGAACAGTTCACCGCGAGGGGCTTCCACCCGGCTGACGGTCTCGCCTTCGGGGATGCGGCGTGACACGCGCACTTCAAGTTCGCCCTGCGGCAGGTTATCCAAAATAGTTCGGATCAAGCGGTAACTTTCAAACAGTTCCTGGATGCGCACAACGAAACGCGCCGCCAGGTCGCCAGCCTGGGCCAGGACGATGCGGACATCGACGGACGGGTAATAGGCGTATGGAGCGTCCACACGCACGTCGCGGGCGACGCCAGAGGCGCGGGCAGTGGGCCCGACAGCGCCCAACTCCTCGGCTTGGGCGGCGGTCATAATACCGATGCCACGCGTGCGCGCCAGGAAGGTGCTGTCGGTGGTGACCACGTTCAGGTAATGACGGGTGCGTTCTTCAAGGAAATTCATGCCCTTTAGGATGGTATCGCGCAAGGCGTCGTTCACATCTACTTTCACGCCTCCCAGCACATTGACAGAGTAGTTCACCCGGTTGCCGGTCAGGCTTTCCAGGATGTCCATCACCGTCTCGCGGTCGCGCCAGGAATACATGAACAGGGTGTCGAAGCCGGCCTCATGGGCAGCCACTCCCAGCCAAAGCAAATGGGAATGGACACGCTCCAGCTCGGCAGTCAGGGTGCGAATGGCCTGAGCGCGTGGGGGCGCATCCACTCCGGCCAGCCTTTCCACGCCGAGTACGTAGGCCATTGCGTGAACATGAGAGCAAATGCCACAAACGCGCTCGAGCAGGTAAAGGTTTTGAACCCAGGTACGCCCTTCGGTCGCTTTTTCGATGCCGCGGTGCACGTAGCCCAGACGTACGGAGGCTCCGGTGACGATCTCGCCGTCGACGGTAAACTCGAAGTGGCCGGGCTCTTTGAGAGCCGGGTGCTGCGGCCCAATCGGAATAATAAATTTAGAACCTTTTTGATTGGCCATGATACCTCCTTACCCTCCGATCTCGCCAGCTTGCCGGGAAGGCGAGGATTTACGCAGCGGGTAAACCCCCTGTGGCCATTCGTCGGGCAAGAGCAGGCGGTCATCGTTGGGCGTGCCATCCACACGGATGCCGAACATCTCCTGAAGCTCACGCTCGTAAAGGGTGGCAGAAGGGATCAAATTGCAAATACTGGGCACGGAGGCATCCTCAAGGCTGGGAGGGTGTACGCGCAGGTTGAGCACGGCGTTCCCATTGCAGAAGTGGTACAGGACCACGAAGGAATCACCGGTATGAGGCGGAGCCGAGTGTATGTCAACTTCGTGGGAGAGACGGGACCACTGCGTTTCCTCATCGGCGGTTTTGGTTAATCCTGGAAGGTGAAGACCCGTAATGGCGGACAGGTATCCCCAATGAGCTTCGCGCAGGCGGGCGACACACTGCAACAGGTCGCGGCGTGAGACGGAAACGGTGAGGATATTGGATTGTTCTCGCCGACACCAGCGCGTCCAGGGCTTCAGTAGATGTTCTGCTTGAATGAGTAATTCCTCGGTTTCCATTCTTAAACCTCACTTTTGACCGTCGCGGCGGTTCTGGCGGCCGACCTGCTCCTGGCTGGAAGTGCGTGGCTTTGCTTTAGCTTCTCTATGAGCACGAGTACGCCGTGGATGATGGCCTCTGGACGGGGAGGGCAACCGGGGACATAGACGTCTACGGGTATGATCGTGTCAATACCACCTAATACGTTATAGCAGCCGGCAAAGACTCCTCCCGATAGCCCGCAAGAACCGACTGCAATGACAAACTTGGGCTCGGGCATCTGCTCATAGATACGGCGCAGACGGTCACGTGACTGGAGAGTGACCGGACCGGTGCAAATCAACACATCCGCATGGCGCGGGCTGCCTTGCAATTTAATACCGATACGTTCCAGGTCGTAGCGCGGGGTAAGGGTGGCGAGAATCTCGATGTCGCAGCCGTTGCACGAGCCGCTGTTGTAGTGGATAGCCCATGGGGAGTTGGTGAGCGCCCACAAGCGAACATCATCCAGGACGGATTTCCAGGCATCATCTATTGAATGCGTCATGGCAACCTCTAATCCTAAGAACTTCCTATATTTCGAGTGACAATTTATTTGAATGTATCACGATCACAGCTTCTTTCATGTNTAANNANACAAGACCGTCATCCCAAAATCAGTCCAATCAGGGCCAGCATGAGGCCCAGCAGGTACACCGCGACCGTCCAGGTCAATCCACCGGTGGACAGCACCAGCACGCCGAGGTGAAGGACAGCAAAGAAAAAAGCTACCCGGAAGAATGGACGGTACCCTGGGGCGGCAAGGCTGCGGGATGCCTCTTCGCCGCTCGCATAAAGGCTGGTTTTCGTCTTCGTGGCCTTACCGCCAGAAGCCATGGCCCGCCCCAATAACAGAATCAGAGCTACCAGGAATGTATAAGCCAGGAAAGCGAGCGGAGGTGAGAGCAGCGCGTTCATAGTTTTCGCACCTTATCCTCCTCCTCCGAGGACGGCGAGCAGAGAACCGGCGGCTGGCGCAGTCAGCCAGGTGGCCAGGTTGGGCAAAATGCCGAGCACAATCACGGCCAGCGCAAGCAGAACCAGCGGGATGGCCATGATNGCTGGCAGCGGATCGCCCTCCAGAACCCGTGGGCTGGCCTTATGCCGGTACATCCGGTTGACAATGGGGGCGTAATACCCCAGCGAGAGCAGGCTATTAAGCGCGGCAAAGATCACCAGCGCGTAAATCCGGATGTCATGCGTCTGGAAGCCGGCCACGAAAATCTGCCATTTGGACATGAAGCCGGCCAGCGGCGGGAGGCCGCCCAATCCCAAAACCGCCACGCTCAGAGCGAAGGTGGGGAGTGGATAGCGGCGGGCAGCGCCGGCCAGATCTTCGACAGTCAGAGGGCGGTGCTCATCATGGGCGATGTACAACGCATAAAGCAGCGCGCCGGCTGACAGGAAGGCGAGCGCTTTCATTAGGCCATGGTTGAGGAGGTGAAAGAAAGCACCTTCCGCGCCGTTTGCCAGGCCGAAGGTCANACTTACCCCCAATCCGAGGAGCATATAACCCACATGGGCCAGGCTGGAATAGGCCAGCAAGCGCTTGACCTGATTCTGGCGCAGAGCCATCAGGTTTCCGAAGAGCATATTGGCGGCACCAAAGACCAGCAACAAAGGGCCCCAGATCAGCGAGACGCCCATCAGCGCACCCAATGCACGCAGCATAGCGATCAGCCCGGCTTCGATCACCACGCCGGAAAGCAGAGCGCTGATGCCGCTTGGCGCCTGGGAATGGGCGTCCGGGAGCCAAGTATGAAGGGGAACCAGGGCGGCTTTGACGCCGAAGCCAACCATAAAAAGAGCACCGGCGCCAAGGAGAAGAGGCGATGACCGGGCGACAGTGTGTATGCGCTCCAGGTCAAGCGCTCCGGTGGCTGCGAATACGGCAGCGATGGCGAACACCACCAAGGCAGAACCGACCGCGCTTTGGACGAGGTATTTCACTCCTGCCTCGAGCGATTCCGGCCTGGCTTCGTAAAAAGCTACCAGCACATACGTCGACAAGGCCATGGCCTCGAACCACACCCACAGGTTGAACAAATCGGCAGCGCAAGCCAGGCCGGAAATCGAGCCCACGAGCAAAGCGAGCAAGGCGTAGTATTTTTCCTGGTCGTCTTCCCCGGCCAGGTAAGGTCCAGAAAAAATCGCCACCAGAAATCCCAGGACGAGAGCCAGGCCGGAGATAAGCAACGCCAGGCCATCCAGGCGCAGATTGACGGCGCCCAGCGTGAAAGTCTGGATGCTGGTTTGGTTAAAAGTCAAGGCTGACTGAACGAAAACCACCCCGGCAGCCAAAAGGATTGCTGCGCAGACCCAGCGGGCCAGGCCCGGGCCGANCGTTCCCGGCCNTCGTAAGATGCCGATCCGACCAAGCAGGTAGATCAGGGGAGCGCCGGCCAGCGGCAGGAGGATCATCCAGGTGAAATTCACGAAGTTCACAGCACACTACCCAAAATGACAATTGCCAGGACCAGGACGAGCGCCCCAGCGATGGCGACCACATTCCAGTTGAGCTGGCCGGTTTGCGTGGAGCGTAATGCCTCCCCCGCTTCCTGCGTCAGCGTGACCACCTGGCGATTGAGCCATTCGAAGCCATAGCTATTGGAAGCAGCCTGGGCCAACCCATGAAAGGCATTCGCCACAGGCGATAAGCGTTCTCTCCAGCGCCAGGCAGCCAGGCCAAGTGCGATGACAGCCAGCGCCAGAAAGGTCTGGGGGGCGGACAAAACCTCCACGGCCATTTCCCAGGTCGGCAGGAGGTCCACTTCGTGGAAGGGCAGGCTGGCTGCGAGCATGCGAGAGAAAGGTCCGGCCAGCAGCCAGGTGACCAGAGCGGCGATGGCCAGCGGATAAAGGGCTGCGCGCATGGCATACCCTGCGTCGTGAGGAGGAATTTTGCCATGCGATGGGCCGTAAAACACCAAGTAGAGGCAGCGATAGGTGTACAGGGCAGTCAGACCGGCAGTCAGTATAGCCAGCAGGTAGGCCCATAAAGGGCCGCCCAGAAATCCGGCCTCCAAAACCAGCTCTTTGCTCCAGAAGCCGTTCAAGACGGGTATGCCGACCAGCGCCAGGGAACCGATGATGAAAACAGCGCGGGTTACGGGCATTGCCCTGCCGAGGCCGCCCATCAAGCGCAGGTCGCGCGTACCGGTGGCGTGAATCACTGCGCCGGCGCCAAGAAAGAGCAGCGCCTTGAAGGCCGAGTGGTTGAGCAGATGGAACTGGCTGGCGAAGATGCCGCCCGCGCCGATGGCGTATACCATGTAGCCAAGCTGGCTGACCGTCGAATAAGCCAGCACACGCTTTAGGTCGTTAGAGACCACAGCCATGCTGGCGGCCATCAGTGNGGTGATAACCCCAATGGAGATCACGGTAATACGCCAGGCGGGCACTGCGGCGAAGGCGGGGTAAAAGCGCGCCAGCAAGTATACGCCAGCGTTGACCATGGTAGCAGCATGGATCAACGCAGAAACCGGTGTAGGCGCTTCCATCGCATCGGGCAGCCAGGTCTGGAAAGGGAATTGAGCCGACTTGGCCGCCGCAGCAGCCANGAAGCCAAAGGCAACTGTAGCCAGCGCGCCTGCTGGCATCTGGCCAGCATTCTGAAGGAACAGGCTGATGTTGAACGTGCCCAGGTAGCTGTAGGCCAGCAGGGCGCCGGCCAGCAGGCCGATGCCACCCAACCCGGTAATGATCAACGCCTTGATGCCCCCTGCCACCGCCTTGGGATCATCGTTATGAAAGGAGATCAGGGCATATGAGCACAGAGCGGTGATCTCCCAGAAAAGGAAGACAAGAAACAAATTGCTGGCCAACACCAGGCCAGCCATCGCGCCGACGAAGAAGAGCACGAAAGCGTAGTAGCGGCCAAGCTGGTGTTCTCCCTTCATGTAATCCAGGGAGAAGACCACCGCCAGACAACCGATAATGGTCGCGATGACCGCCAGGTAAACCCCGAGGCCGTCAGGGGCAAACGTGAAGCGACCGAAAGCTTCACCAGCATCGAAGACGGAAAATTCGTAACCGCCCGTCGCGTAAGGGATCAACGCCAGAGATACCAGGCCAGCGGCAGCCGAAAAGGCCACAGCCAGAGCNGACTGCAGACGCGANCGCGCGTCGCCGATGAGCCAGACGGCTAAGGCCCCTACCCACGGCAGGGCGATGGTCATGAGGGTNAGAACGACAGCCATGGTTTATTTCTTCAGCCTTGAGAGGGCGCGTACGTCGAGCGTGCCGCAATGGCTTCGCACCTGCACCGCGAGGGCCAGACCGACCACAGACACGATGGTGTCCGCCACGATTACCGTCAGCGCCAGGCTCTGACCCAGGGAGATCTGGTCCTGAGCTGCGCCAGCGGCTACCAGAGCCAGGATAGCGCCCTTGACCAGAATCTGCATGGCTATCACCACTTTGATCAGATTGCGAAGGACGAGCAAGCCGTACAGACCGACACCCAGCAACCCCAATATCCCTGCAAGGACAATCACGCCGATGTTCCAGCTCATGCCGCTCCCTTATGCTCACCATCGGTAAGCAGCCCCAAAATGCCCAACACGCCGCTGAAGATCAGTGCGATCTGCAGCAGCACGTCAAGGAAACGGTCGCGCCAAAAGGTCTGNACAAAGCTCGCCGTTTGTGGAGCGGGGGAGATCAGGACGCGTGGCCAAGTCAGCCAGCCCAACAAGAGCAGAGCCAACGCGACCAGCCCCCACGCCAGCGGGCGGTGAACCAGCGGTCGGACAGCGGCGCTTTCCTCTCCGGCGATGTTGATGGCGAAGACGAAAAGAACGGTTACCAGGCCTGCCCCAACACTCAGTTCGATTACGGCCACCTCGGGAGCGCCAAGGAGATAGATGAGCAGAGAGNCGAGTGCGCTGGCGCCCGCCAGCCAAAGAGCCGAGACCATCAATCTTCTGGCGTGGACGGCCAGCAGCGCGCATGCCAGCATACCCAAAACAATCAACGCATACACCATCAATCCTGCCTCCACGGGCTTGGTTGGATCGCAGCGAAAGAGCGGATCCTGCAACAAGGCTTTATACCCCGGAAAGGCGAACCTGTCATGTGAAAACTATCACAAAAAAAGAGGGTACTATGTCCTTAAATTCATATCTTGTACGGACAGCCGATTATACGAAACACGAAGCATAGACCCCACTACAGAACATTTCAACCCGGCCCATATCATCATTTTCATTCACCTCACGTGTGATGCCACTTGACTTTAGAATATATGTTCTAGTATAATGGGGATGAGAAGTCGTTGAAGAGGTGAAGCAACCATGTCTTTATGGCAGCAATTGATGGACAGCTTGGGAGGGCAACGCCAGGCGCGCCTGACCCTGCGCGCCGACCGTGCCGTGGTGCGCTCGTTGCGCGAACTGGCCGAACGCGAGCGCCGCCCGGCGGGCGAGCTGGCGGCCGAGCTGCTGGCGGCTGGCCTGGCTCAGCGCCA
>JGI24721J26819_10002829_pt1 | contig 18879 bp, 16 predicted proteins | sample YelNatPaOPGAMG01_FD_26819 | JGI IMG/M metagenome (IMG submission 26819) | reverse complement strand
AGTAACCCAGCTTGTGAGGAACACCTGATCCCTTCGGTGACAATTTCAATAAGTTAACTCATGTTTTTGACAGCCCATGTGTTACTTGTGAAAATAAAGTTTGGAAATGGTGACGATTAAGGACATCGCTCGATTGGCTGGGGTTTCCCCATCCACAGTATCTCGAGCTTTAAATGATTCGCCGCTCATCAGCCCGACCACAAAGGCTCGGGTTCGCCAGATCGCTGAGGAACTCGGTTATGAACGGAATGAGCTCGCTCGGGGTCTTGTAAAAGGGACATCTAGAGCATTGGGACTTATTGTCCCTGATATCACCAACCCCTTCTTCGCAGAGATTGCTAGAGGGGTGAGCGATGTAGCTCATGCCCAAGGTTATGGGGTACTTCTTTGCACTACTGAAGGAGATCTGTCTCGGGAAAACGAATATCTTCGATTTTTGCGGCGGAAACGCGTAGATGGGCTGATACTAAGCGCAGTTACTATGGATGACCCTAACTTACCTGAACTTTTGCATGGTTCTATACCCTTCGTTTTGGTTTCAAGACTAGTCCAAGGTTTGGATGCTCCATTTGTTGTGGGGGATGATAAAACTGGTGCACGTTTGGCAGTGGAACACCTTATCCAGTTAGGGCATGAACGGATCGCCTTTATTGGAGGGCCTGCAAACGTTCAATCCAGCCGAGACCGTATGGAAACTTATCAAAAAGTGCTTAAGAAGCATGGGTTAACAGCCTATACAAAGTGGGCGGTGTTTGCCGATTTCACCCAAGCCGCTGGTCGTGAAGCCGCACAAAAGATGCTTCGTGGGCGTATTCGTCCTACCGCAATTTTTGCGGCTAACGACGTAATTGCCCTTGGCGTGATGGAGGCTGCTGAAGATTTGGGCCTGTCCATCCCTCAAGATCTCTCTCTTGTGGGTTACGATGACATTAGTTACGCAGCTCTTCCTCGAATCCAACTTACTACTGTAGCTCAGCCGACTTATGAAATGGGCCGGATTGCCGCGGAATACCTTTTGGCAATATGCGAAGGGGAGAGGCGGGAAAAATTGCAGCGCGTTCTCACCCCGCGTCTGGTTGTGCGGAAGACCACCGCTCCACCAAGGAGGATGACCAATGCCACGTGCTGAATCGCGTCTGCAAGAGGCCTTGCGCCAAAATTTCTCTAAACTTACAAAAACCCAAAAACTTTTAGCACAAAAGTTGATGGATAATTATGAGGATTATGTGTTTTTGAGCATTGAGGAGGCGGCTAAGGTTTTAGGGGTTCATAAATCTACCCTGGTGCGTCTAGCGCAAAATCTTGGGTATTCCGGTTACGGAGAACTTCGGGCGGATCTTCAGGCTTTATATCGTCAAGAAGTTTCCCCCGGCAAAAAACTAGGCCGAACGCTCGCGGAGATCCGTGACGACAACATTTTGCAGCAAGTGGTGGAGACAGAAACTGCTTACCTTCGGGAGGCATTGAAGATGATTAGGCCCCAGGACCTGGAAAAAGCGGCTGAGCTTATTTTACAGGCCCGCCGAATTTACATATGCGGGAGAGGACCGCAAGGCCCCCTTGCCGAGCTTTTGGCCTTTCGCCTCCGCCGATTCCATTTGGATGTGCATACTATTACGGAAGAGGGTCGGGCTATTTTAGAGAAACTTCAACTTCTCACCAATAAGGATGTGCTTATCATCTACAGTTTTCTTGCCATTCCCAGGGAATATCAGATAGCCATTGAACTGGCTTCGGAAGCAGGGTGTCCAGTGATTCTTTTTACCGATACAGTGGCCAAGGAAATGGTCAATGGAGTCAGTTTGGTCTTGGCCGCGCGGCGTGGGCCAGCCACTATCTATCACACAGACATTGTGCCCATGGCTATCCAAACAGCGCTGATTTTGCAGATCGCCAAGAAAAGACCCTCTGAGGTTCTGAAGCATCTCGAACGGCTTCAGGAGTTACGGCGCCGCTTCGGTTTCGCCTAGCCCTTGACATTCCCGGGTCTTGGGCATAGACTAAGCAACGATGGTTGCTCTAAAGTGGTAGTTGAGCAACTAAGGGGCGACCGAATGGCGGGGAAGCGCAAGGTGGTTCTGGCCCTAGCTTTGGATGGAAACGGTGTAGTTTACCGGCGTAGGTATGAAGTGGTGGATGCAGTGGTAGAGGCCCTGGCTAGCCAGGGCCTCATTTTTTCTAAGGAACAAGCGCGTTCGCTTTATCTTGCGCTGCAAGCACGGACCTTTAGAGGAGAACTTTCCTACGCTGAAATGGTTGAAGCATTCCACCGCCAGCTTGGAATTGGATCCCATTTATCTCCGGCTCAGTTGGATCAGCTTATCCAAAAATTTAGTGCAGAAATTGAGATTGATCCCGAACTTCCGCATGTTCTTCAGGAGCTGCGGTTACGCGGGATCCGCGTGGGCATGCTCACAAATTCCATTCATTCGGCAAAAGTGAAAATGGAATGGCTGAAAAAAGCCGGGGTAAGGGACTTATTTGATCTTATCGTTTCTTCTGTGGAAGAGGGGTGTCAAAAGCCATCCCCTGAGCTGTTTCAGAGGTTTGCTGCCCGTGTCGCGCTTCCTCCAGAGCGTTTAGCCTTTGTTGGGCATGACCCTGAGGAGGTGGAAGGCGCTAAAAAAGCAGGTTTCGTAGCCATAGGTCTAGGTTGTCCCATGGCTTCCGCGGATTTTCACATCCGGAGGCTTGGGGAACTTCTTGAGCTCCCCATTTGGCCTAATAAAAAGGAGGTTGCATGAGGCGCGTAGCGTGGATTGCGGCGTTGCTTTGGCTTTTTGTTGTTTGCGCGTGGGCCGAGGGCCCGTGGGCTATCCATCTATCCTGGCAGCATGACCCAACCACCACGATTACCATCATGTGGCGGACTTCCCCAGAGATCACCGAAAGTGTGGTAGAGTATGGTTTAACTCCGGAATACGGCCAAACAGCGTACGGTAGCCGCTTTAGTTATACAGCTTTGCGCCAAGAGATCGTTTGGCACGTTGTGGAGCTGACCGGACTTTCTCCTAACACTACTTACCATTATCGCTGTGGTGCTCCAGGGTATTGGAGCGAGGACTATACTTTTACTACCGCTCCTCTTCCCAATGATCCTCGCGCGACCTTCTCTTTCGCTGTATTGGGTGACTCCCGCGGTAACTATACGACCTGTGGACAAATTCTTCAGGCTGTAAAGCAGCGAGGTGTGCGGTTTGTCATTTTTACGGGAGATTTCACGAATGGTGGCGGGCAATCTGAATATGATATGTGGTTTAAAGCCGCGGGAGACACTCTTGCCTTCCTGCCACTTATGCCAGTTCATGGTAACCACGAGATGATGAAAAACACATACTTTGACGAATTTGCTTTGCCCGGAAACGAGATGTGGTTTTCCTACGATTACGGGCCAATTCATTTTGTCCATCTTCTTTCCCACACTGAAGACTATGCCCTTCAACAGCGCGGCTGGCTTCTTAAAGATCTGAAAAGCACAACGCTTCCCTGGAAGATCGTAGTTGCTCACCATCCCGCTTACTCGGCGGGCAAAGAACACGGTTGTACCGACTTTGTTCTCGATCACTGGGTCGATCTATTCGATCGGTTCCACGTGGATCTTTACTTCTGCGGGCATGATCATGATTATGAACGCACTTGGCCCATTCGCGAAGGGCGGATTGACGGGGAAGGAACTGTTTACGTCGTAACTGGTGGGGCGGGTGCTCCGCTAGTCGAGGTTGGGCGTGAGTGGTGGACCGCGGTCTCAGAGAGTGTTTACCACTACTGCATAGTGGATGTCCAAGGTTCCCAACTTCGGATAACTGTCTACCGCTTGGACGGCAGCGTGCTTGATTCCTTCACCCTCACGAAATGAGGAAGAAAGGAGGTGATTTTCGAGGCAGAAAAACGTTTCAGAAGCAATGGGAAAAGGCTCGGTTTCATAAAAAGAAAGGAGGGAGAAAATGAAAAAGGTTTTGGCGTTCTGCGGGTTGTTAGGCATAGTTTTAGGCCTGGTAGCATTGGCTGCGGAGCCGTGGACTCAAGGTCCGTCCCTTAATGTGGCGCGTTATAAGTGTCGAGCTTTAGTACTGGATGGAAAAATATACGTCATCGGGGGGCGCGACCCTAAAAATACGGCTCCGATCGAGGTCTTTGATCCGGCATTAGGTAAGTGGGAAATCGTTGGGCCCTCTCCCGCTAACGCTTGGGAAATGCCTTGTGTTGCCGCTGTTGGTGGAAAAATCTATTCCCTTGGTGGTCGTACTGCCGACAAAGTGCGCACTAAGGTTGGTTACGTTTGGGATCCAGCAACTGGTAAGGTCGAATGGGTCCAACTCCCCGGCGCTGCAACTCAGGGGCATGGAGACGCCGCATACGCTGTCATTGGCACGAAAATCTATCTCATAACTGGTGAAGACGATTCCTTTTCTAATGACGGCTGGGATTATGGAAAAGCTGTTGATGTTTTCGATACCGCCACTTATACCTGGTCTTTAGCTTCTCCCATCCCCTTTGGCCGCGAGGATTTCGATGCCGTTGCTGTCGGTAATAAAATTTTCGTCTTTGGTGGCCAAGGAGGAGCGGAAAGCTCAGCCGTGGCTTGGTTAGATATCTACAATGCCGAAACGGATTCCTGGACCCATGTGGAAGAGGGGTTGCCAATTCCTTGGGAACAACCACGAGTGGCAGCCATTGGCAACGATATTTACATTATGACCGGGAAAGGGGATGCCGCTTTCTTTGCGTACAAATTCGACACCTCTAGTCTGACGTGGACCGAGATCACGCCTCCGCCGGTGGCCATCTTTGAATGTGCGGTAGTGGCGCTGAACGGGAAAATTTATGTCATTGGCGGCCAGGATTTCAATGGGAATACCTTGGCCACGGTGTGGGTCTATGACCCAAGTTTGGATAAGTGAGGGGGTGTCAAATGAAGCGCGCTTTGTTGTTGGTAGGCTTGGTGCTTTTTGGGTTGGCTGGAGCAGCACAAGGTCTGTCTCCGGCGCAGGATGCCTGGCTTAAGGCTGCTGGCCTGGGCCCTTATCAACCAGCAACAGAAGATTGGCAGGCCATCTATGAAGCCGCCAAGGCCGAAGGGAAAGTCGTTATTTACTCACTCTCTTCCCGCATTTATCAGGTGGTAGATGCGTTCAAAGCTGCTTACCCAGGAATCGAGGTCGAAGCCTATGACATGACCGATGTGGAACAGGTTGAAAAGCTCACCCGAGAACAAGGTGCTGGTATCTACAATGTGGATGTGCTTTTCTTGGCTGGAATTACCGCCATCAAAGAGCTTCTGCCCAAACATCTCATTTGGAACTACGTTCCGGACACAACTTATGATGGCAAGCCTGTAGCCGCGGTCATTCCTGCGGAATTCCGCGAACCGCTTTTGGTTCACAGCCTGGAATCCAAGATCGTTTTCTACAACTTTGGGGCTTTCCCTGAGGGTTGTCCGATTGATACCCTTTGGGATCTCACGCGGCCGGAATTCAAAGGCCGGGTGCAGATGAAGGACCCGATGCTTACCGAGGAGAACATGGTTTTCTTGGCCATGCTTGTTCAGCACGCTGATGAAATGGCCGCAGCTTATGAGCGCGAATTCGGCCGTCCGTTCCAACCAACCCCGGATGCCCCCAATGCCGGCTACGCTTGGATTAAAGCGATGGTTGAAAACGGGCTTGTGCTAACTCAATCCGATGGCGACGCTTCAAAGGCAGTAGGCACTGCGACTGGTCCAACTCCGCCTTTCGCTATAAGTTGTTCATCCTCCAAGATTCGCGATAACGAAAAAGGTCAAAAGCTCGCGGTTTGTTGGGATCTATTGCCGGTAGCTGGCACCACCAAGACTAACTTCCTTGCTATTGCTAATCTTGCTCCCCATCCTAACGCTGCTAAGCTTCTGATTCGATTTATGCTTGGGGATGCCAATGGTGGAGCTGGCTTTGCTCCGTTTTTCGTGGCTGGGCAGTGGTCACCGCGCATCGATGTGCCCTCCAAACTTCCAACTCCGTCTACCCTGCGTTGGGTAACAAGCTTGGACGAGCTTCGCATCAAGACTTGGTTCTATGACTACGACTGGCTTTATACCCACATTCCGGAGGTTCAGGACTTCTGGCTCTCTTTGCGTTAGGTTTGGTTGGGGCTGCGGTGGCGTTGGCTACCGCAGCCCCGTATTTTTGGGTTTGTTTTGATCATGATGACAAAACTTAAGCAACGAAGCATAAGGCTCTTGCGAAGGCCTGAACGGCTATGGGGGGTTATTCTTCTCCTCGCCCTTTTAGTATTCGTTGTGATCCCCCTCGTTTACATCGCTATCGGTTCTTTCCAATATGATAGCTGGGGACCTCGTTATGTCCCCGGAGCCGAACCAGGTAGCCTCACCTTCTTTTATTGGCATCGTGTGCTGCTAAGCCGCATGTCTACCTCTATCTTTTGGGAGCCATTTCTTCACACCCTTCTCATCGCTGGTTTAGTGGTTCTGATTTCGATTCCATTGGGGGCCCTTTTCGCCTGGCTTGTGGTTAGGACGGACCTTCCTTTCAAAAATTTCTTCAACTCCATCCTCATCGTACCGTACATTCTTCCAGCCTGGACGCTGGGTTTAGCATGGCTCACGGTTTTCAAAAATCCCCAGTTCGGGGGACAGCCCGGGCTCCTTTACGGTCTTTTTGGGATTGAACCGCCTGTTTGGGTTAGCTATGGATTTTTGCCCATCGTTATTTCTCTAAGCGTCCACTATATTCCTTACACTTTCCTTCTTCTCAGTGGAGCATTGGCCACGATTGATGCGCAGCTTGAGGAAAGCGCGGAGATTTTAGGTGCTAATCGGGCGAAGATTTTAAGAAAAATTACTTTTCCATTGGTGCTTCCGGCCCTGGGATCCGCGTTCATCCTGACCGTAGGTCGTACCCTTGGAGCATTCGGTGCCCCTGCTTTTTTGGGACTTCCAGTGCGCTATTACACCTTGTCTACCCGCGTCTACGCAGCTTTTAGCAACCGCCAACAGGCCGAAGGCTACGTGCTCACAGTTTTGCTAATCCTTTTCACCACTTTGACCGTTTTCGTCAACCAGAAACTTTTAGGCACAAGAAGGCGATTTACTACCATAACCGGAAAAGGCGGAAAACAAAGATTGGTAAAACTGGGTCGATGGAAGGCCTTGGCTTTGCTTTGCATGTTTAGTTTTGTCGTGCTTTTTGTGTTTGCTCCGCTAGCTCTTGTTTTGCTCGAAACTTTCCTCAAAGTCGAGGGGCAATATAGTTGGGACAATCTTACTTTGCATTATTGGATTGGCCTTGGTGTGCCTGAATTAGCGGAGGGGCAGCCTGGCATCTTTCGAAATTCTGTAGTCTTGGGAGCCATTAAAAACACGGTGTTTCTTGCTTTTATGACAGCTTTGATCAGCGGTGTGGTTGGGGTACTCATCGGCTACACTGTGGTGCGCAATCGAGGGAAACCAATCGCGCGGGCGTTGGAATCCCTGAGTTTTGTGCCCTATATGATCCCTGGTATCGCTTTTGGTGGCATATATTTAAGCTTGTTTGCCCGTTCATGGGGACCATTGCCAGCCCTATATGGAACTATGACCATCCTAATTCTCACTTGCACTATGCGAAATCTTCCGTTTGCAGCTGGTTCGGGTGTGTCTGCCATGCATCAAGTCGACGTGGCTTTGGAGGAAGCCGCGGAGCTTCACGGGGCTCGTTGGGGCAAACGTTTCTTCCGCATCATCTTGCCCTTGACCAAATCCGGTTTTCTTTCCGCTTTTGTCCTTACTTTCATCACTGCGATGCGTGCCTTGGATGAAATCGCTCTCCTTGTAACCCCACAAACCCGCACCATGACCTCCATCATCTTCCGCTTTCAACAGCAGAGCTTTACCCAACACGCCTATGGAATCACTGTGCTTATCGTGGGTATAACGCTTTTCGGAAACTACCTTGCCCGCCGGTTAGGAGGTCGAGTTAGTTTTTAAGGAGGGAAGATGCCAGACATCGCTATCCATGCTTTAACCAAGAGATTTGGCCATGTGCTAGCGGTCAAAGAGATGTCTCTTGAAATTAAAGACGGAGAATTTGTAACTTTGTTAGGCCCATCTGGTTGTGGTAAAACTACGACCCTCAGGTGCCTTGCTGGTCTTGAGGAGCCAGATCAAGGCGAAATTTACTTTGGCCAGCGCTGCGTGTTCTCTAGCAAAAAAGGAATAATGATTCCACCGGGGGCTCGCGGTATTGGCATGGTCTTTCAAAACTACGCGCTCTGGCCACATATGACAGTTTTTCAAAACGTCGCTTTCGGGCTTGCGCAAAAGGGCATGCCTAAGGAACAGATCCGCCGTGAGGTGGCGAGCATTCTCGAACTTGTGGGCATGCCGGGATATGAAAATCGCTATCCTAGCGAGCTTTCGGGTGGGCAGCAACAGCGTGTGGCTTTGGCTCGAGTTTTGGTTACGCGTCCTCAAATTGTCCTTTTCGATGAACCGCTTTCCAACCTGGACGCCAAGCTTCGCATGACCCTTCGCGCTGAGCTGAAACGCTTGCATGGCGAGATCAAAGCGACGTCAGTGTACGTAACTCATGATCAACTAGAAGCCCTCACGCTTTCTACAAGGATTGCGGTGATGAAGGATGGAGTGGTACAACAATACGGATCACCCCAGGAAGTTTACCACTTTCCTTCCAATCTCTTTGTTGCGGAGTTCATGGGGAATCCCACTACGAATCTACTTCCTTGCATAGTGAAGGTGGCTGGGCCTTCTCCGGTACTAGGCATTAAAAACACCTTACAAAATGAATTCGTTTTACCCGGCGCCGAAGGCTTGGTAGAAGGGCAGGAGGTGATGGTAAACGTGCGGCCGGAAGACGTGGTGTTTTACACAACCCCTCAAGATGGAACCCTTGCCGCTAAGGTTTTCGCATCTTTGCCAACCGGAGCGGAGTGCATCGCCTACGCAAGGCTCCAAGGAAGCGATATGGAAGTGGTGCTCAGAGGCCCCGAGGAAGAAATGCAGTGCCTTCACCTTGATCAGCTGTTTTGGCTTGGTTTTAAGCGAGGCAATATTTTTGATCCTCAAAGTGGACGCCTTCTGAGCTCTTTCGGTTTTTCGCCTAGAAAGGAATGAGGCATGAGCGTAAAAGAGCTAATCATAGGAATTGCGCCAGGTCGGACTTTTCCTGGCAGTTGGTGGGATATGGTCGAAGTCTGTCAAAGGTTAAGGTTGAACGGTGTAGAGTTCAAACACGAGCTCCCTTTTATTCTTCCCGAGCGTTGGTCTTGGGAAATGGTGAAGCGCATCGCCGCTATTGCCAAAGAAGAGAAGTGGTTTTTATCGCTGCACGGTCCATATACCAATATCGGGTTTCTTTTGCCCAAGCGTTGGCGAGCTGCGGTGGACGAACATTTGGAGGCTCTTGAGGTTGCCCAGGCTCTGGGCGCTCAAACCTACACCATCCATCCAGGCTGGGTAGAAGAAAAGTACTGCACGCCCGATCTTCTCCGCCGCTGCAGGGATAAGACTAGTGAGGCCCTGGCCGAAATCCTTGCCCACAGCGATGGAATAAAAATCTGCGTTGAAAATCAAAATCCAAGCGAGAGGGATAAGGCTAAGGCAGGGGTGAGTCCTGAACATCTTCATTATTTAGTGCGCGATTTGCCCCAAGCAATGTTCACTTTGGATATTGGACACGCTTATGTTTTTAATAAGGCCCCTGAAAACTTTGCGGCCTTGTTAGGCCCAAAGCGCATCGGTCTTATGCATATTCATGACAACCACGGTGCGGAGGACTCCCATCTCCCCCCAGGGCGAGGATCTATTGATTGGAGAAATTTTCTTAGCTATTACCTAAGCCAGGATTGTGAATCCCCTCTCTTTTTGGAGACGATAGGGAGTGAGGCCGAGTTCCGTGAGGGGCGTGACTTCTTAATAAAAATTTGGGAAGAGGCGCTGGTCAAGGAGGGCGCAGATGAACGACGTTGACGTTTTAGCTATTGGCCATATCGATAAAGGGCGAGTTGTAGTAGCTGGAAAATCACAAAGCATCGCCGGAGGGGCTATCCACTTCGGCGGAATGGTCCTTCTTGCTTTGGGGCTTCGGGTAGGAGTGGTGACGAGGGTTGCAAAAAATGATCTAGACCTTCTTTCTGATCTGCGCAATGCTGGAGCATTGATCTATCCCGTGTTTTCTTGTGAGACAACAGCCATTGAAAACGTTATTCCGAATCCCAATTCCGATGAGCGGCGATGCTTTTGCCGTGGGTTCGCCGGGACCTTTCGAACCGAAGATTTGCCCCCTATTTCCGCAAAGCTCTACTACCTGGGCACTATCATTACCAACGAGATCGATCTTCCCTTTCTTAAAGCGGTGGCGGAGCGAGGGCCAGTGGCCTTGGATGCCCAGGGGTGTTTGCGAAAACTTGTGGGAGATGAACTCATAACTGATGGATGGGATTGGGCTGATGAGGCCTTGCCTTTGGTTCGGTTTCTAAAAGTTGATAATAAGGAAGCTAAAGCCTTGACCGGAGAGGATGGTCAGAAAGCACTAGAGATCCTTGGCCGCAAAGGGCCGGAAGAAGTGGTCCTTACCCATCGCGATGGAGTCCTGGTTTGGGCGAAAGGAGAAATTTTTGAAGCCCCCTTTAAGCCTAAATCCTTAGCTGGGCGCACTGGGCGTGGTGATACGTGTTTTTCTGCGTATTTAGGCCGGCGATTATTGGGGGATTCCCCTAAAGAAGCCACCCGTTTCGCCGCTGCCCTCACCACCCTCAAGCTTGAGCGTCCAGGCCCCTTCCGCTCCTCTTTGGACGAGGTCTATCGTCTTTTGAATAGCTTGTATTCTTGACCGAAGGCAAAACTTTCTCTATTGAACAAAGTGGGGCTTGCTTTTCCCGTTGTTTACCCTTGTCTTGACACGCTAAATTAGGTAACCTACAATGCTTTTCGCAAACGCTTGAAGAAGGAGGTGGTGAACTTTTAGTTTTTCAAACATTCCTATTCCTAGGAGGTGGTTTTTCATGTCCAGGTGGTGGCTAGCTTTTTTGGTTTTGGCGGTGGGGCTGTCGGGACTAGCAGCGACAAAAGTGTTGCATATCTACACAGCCTTGGACGTTGATGAGGCGAAAATTTATATCGAGGCCTTTCAACAAAAGTATCCCGACATAAAGGTTGAATGGGTGCGACTATCCGCAGGCGAGGTGCTGGCGAGGCTCCGGGCCGAGGCCGCGAATCCCCAGGCTAGTCTTTGGTTAGGTGGCCCAAGCGATACTTTCATCGTGGCTAAGATGGAAGGCCTTCTTGCCCCTTATAAGGAGTCCTTGGGCTGGCAATACCTTCCGGCTAAGTTTAAGGATCCGGATGGGTACTGGGTTGGTATTTACACTGGTTTTATTGCCTTCGCTAGTAATAAGGACTATCTCGAAAAGAATGGGTTGGAACCCCCGACTTCATGGTATGATCTCTTGCGGCCAGAATTTTGCGGCAAACTCTCCATGGCCTTCCCTTACACCTCTGGAACCGGATATACCCGCCTAGCTACTTTGGTCTTCCTCATGGGCGAAGACAAAGCCCTGGAATTTGAGAAGAAGCTCTCGGAGTGCATCCATCACTATACAAAAGCTGGTTCCGCTTGTGTTACAGAAGTTGGTCTAGGTGAGGTTGCTGTAGGAGTCGCATTTTCTCACGATGTGATCGCTAAGGGTATTGCTAAAGGGTATCCTGTAGTTCTCTCCTTCCCCAAGGAGGGCACGGGCTATGAAATCGGCGGCATGGCCCTCATCAAGGGCGGTCCGGAGCCGGATCTAGCGCGAATTTTCTACGACTGGATGCTCTCTGCCGAGGCTCAGTCCCTATACAAAGCTTGGTATCGTGTCCCTCTCAACCCCGAGGCGGAATTGGCTGAAGGGGTAATCACTGCAGATATGGTGAACCTTGTGAACTATGACGCCCTCTGGGCCGCTGAGAATCGTGATCGCCTGTGCGAACTGTGGCAAAAGGTAACCGGCTATTAAGCCGAAAAACCAAGGGGGCGAGTTATCCTCGCCCCCTTTTTTCTCTAACCCGCTCTCCCGCAGGGCGGCTTATCCATGACCCTGTTTTGTTAGCGGTCATTCTCAGTGTTTTCGCCCTCATCGGGTTGTTTGTTGTTTACCCCTTGGTTCGCGTGTTCATTGCAAGCCTTTTCCAACACGGGACGTTTACCCCTCGGTATTTCTTGTACTTTTTTGAGGGCCGCCCCTATCTTCTTCACCCATTTTTAAACAGCATAACCGTTGGGGTTTTGGTGGCCGTAATTGGTACAATCGTAGGCTTTTTATATGCCTATGCGATCATCCGCACTGATATTCCGGGAAAATCTTTATTTCGCTGGATTGCTACTTTTCCTATCATCTCTCCTCCCTTCCTCTTGGCTCTTTCAGCGATCCTTCTCCTTGGTGAAAACGGACTTATTACGCGGTGGCTNTTCTTCCCGCTTTGGTATCCGTTGGAGCATTTATGGGTTNCCCGGGTTAGTCCTCACCGAAACTCTTGCTTATTTTCCGTTGGCTTTTCTCACGCTTGAAGGCGTCCTCTCCGGAATTGATCCGGCTTTAGAGGAATCCGCGATGGATTTGGGAGCTTCTAAGCTCCGGACTTTCCTTCGGGTGACCCTGCCTTTAGCCACCCCCGGTTTAGCCGCCTCTTTCCTTCTCCTTTTCATTCGCTCTCTGGAAGATTTCGGGAACCCTGTGGTCATTCAGGGTCGGTACCCTGTACTTACTGTCCAGGCCTACTTAGCCATCACCGGAATGTACAACCTTCCGTTGGGAGCAACTTTGGCCATTATCCTTCTGATTCCAAGCGTTTTGGCCTTCATCCTTCTGCAGTTTTGGGTGGGGCGGCGTTCATTCGTGACTGTAACCGGTCGCCCTTCCACAGCAGGGCTCCATACCACTGAGCCCTACGTGAAGTGGCCGCTCTTCGCTGGTTTAGTGACTATTTCCGGGGCTATTCTGCTTTTGTACGGCATGGTATTTTACGGGGCTTTTACGGAGCTATGGGGAGTAAATCATTCGTTCACATTGGATAACTTCCGATACGTTTTCAGCACCGGGGCTTCTTATCTTGTGAACACCTTAAAACTCGCCGGCGTTGCCACTCCTTTAGGGGGGATTTTGGGCATTATCATCGCTTATCTTGTCACAAGGAAGGATTTCCCTGGTCGGCGAACATTGGATTTTGTGGCCATGCTTAATTTTGCTGTACCGGGAATAATCGTAGGTATGGGTTACGTTTTCGCCTTCAATACCCCGCCCATCCAATTGACCGGGACCGCAGCGATTATCGTACTTGTATTTATTTTCCAACGTATGCCGGTTGCCATCCGTGATGGAGTGGCCATGCTTCAGCAAATTGATCCAGTGATCGACGACGCTGCTTCTGATCTTGGCGCTGGTTTTTTCCGATCTTTTTGGCGTGTAACCCTCCCCCTTGTGGCACCGGCGCTCATGGCGGGTATGGCTTATATGTTTTCCGCTTGTGTTACCTCTATCTCTGCAGTGATCATGGTGGTCTCTGCGAAATGGCAGCTCGTGACTGTGGCTCTTCTGCATGAAGTGGACAATGCGGATCTTTCTCAGGCAGCAGCTTACGGGGTGGTGATCGTGCTAGTCGTTTTAGGGACAATTTTCTTCATGGATTTCCTCGTGCGGAGGGTTTTGGGAAGGTGGAGGCATGCCCGCTGAGCTCATTTTGGAAGGCTTAACCAAAATCTTTCGGGGACGTGGCAAGCCCGTAGTAGCTGTGGATCACGTGGATTTGGAGGTAGGAAAGGGAGAACTTCTCACCCTTCTTGGCCCTTCAGGCTGTGGAAAGACCACGACGCTCCGCATGGTGGGCGGGTTTGAGATCCCCACCGAAGGGGAGATCTATTTGGGTGGGCAACGTATCACCCATCTCCCCCCGCAGCGCCGGCCAACTGCCACGGTTTTCCAATCCTACGGGCTTTTCCCGCACATGACGGTTTTCGAAAACGTGGCCTTCGGCCTCAAAGTGCAGCGAGTTCCACGGGCGGAGATCCGCCGGCGCATACAGGAAGTTCTCCAACTGGTGGGGCTTGCGGGTTTAGAGGATAGACCGCCCGGAAAACTTTCAGGCGGGCAGCAGCAGCGAGTGGCCCTAGCCCGCGTTCTCGTAATCCGGCCCCAGGTGCTACTTTTCGATGAGCCTCTCTCTAACCTTGATGCCAAACTTCGGGTGGAAACCCGCGAACACATTCGCCGCATCCAAAAAGAGCTTGGAATCACAAGCCTTTATGTCACCCACGATCAGGCCGAAGCCATGGCTATTTCCGACCGCATCGTTGTGATGAACCAAGGCCGAATTCAACAAGTAGGAACACCCCAGGAGATTTACCTCCGGCCAGCCAACGCCTTTGTGGCCGACTTCATCGGCCGCGCAAACTTTCTTACGGCAAAAGTTGTAGGTAAAACCGCCACGGAGACAGAGGTAGAACTAACGAGCGGTCTAAAATTGCGGATTCCCTATCCCTTTGATTTTTCCTTGGGCGAGACCGTGAAAGTAGTGGTCCGGCCCGAGGCAGTGGATCTCCTGCCCCCATCGGAAGGGGAGTTGGTGGGAACTGTGGTGCTAGCTCAGCTCACCGGATCCCTGGCCCACTACCGGATTTTGTTGGATTCCCAAGAAGTTTTGGAGGTCGAAGTTTTGGGGGCTTTGGAAAAAGGNCTTTTGCCTTNGGGTACCCCNGTAGGTTTGCGGNTCCATCTCAAAAATTTACACCTTTTACCCGCATGAAATATGAGCTTTTTGCCTTTGACCTGGATGGGACTTTGCTTGACCCTAGCGGCCAGCTGCCTCCCACTACTCTCGATTTCCTAAACATCCTAAAAGCCAAAGCCCATTTCACCTTGGTTACCGGCCGCTCTTTATTTTCGGCCCGACCTTATATCGAGGCTTTAAAGGTTGAGATCCCAGTAGTGCTTTACCATGGAGCAGTTATTTTCCATCCAAGCGAGAAGAGGGTTTTATATGAGGCTCGGCTTCCCTCTCCCGTGGCGCAGAAGGTTCTAGTGAGGGCTCAAAATTTCCCGGTGGACGTACAACTCTATCGATCTGTGGATGATCCATGCATTTATGTGCGGCAAATTTCTCCACAAATCGAGGAATTTGTTAAAAAGGAGGGGCTTCCCGTAAGAGTTGTCTCTGACTGGGAAAAGGTTGTGGGTGGCGATCCTCTTAAACTCTTGTTTATTGGTCAAGCCGCGGTTCTTTTGGAGCTTCGCGAAGCCCTGAAAGGGCTTCCGGCTACGGTAGTACGTTCAGAACGAAACTATTTGGAGGTGCTTCCGCCTGGGATTTCCAAGGGAACGGGCTTGGTTTGGCTTTGCGAGTGGTTAGGCATTCCGCTCGAACGAGTTGTGGCTGTGGGCGATCAGGAAAGCGACGTTTCCATGTTTGAACGCGTGGGTCTAGGAGTAGCCATGGCCCATGCTCCTGAAATTGTTCGACGCAAGGCCCACATCACCATTGCTGCCATTCCTGAACTCCAGAAGCTTTTAGGAGCTAATGCAGCCTCTTGACAAAACCGGTTGGTTACGCTATAGTATTATTTATGCAAACGTTCACAAACGAGCAATGAAAGCGGGCTGTAGACCGGTGATGGTGTGGGTAACGTTCTTAATTCTTTAATGCATGTGGCCGACAAGAAGAGCGGAGGTGAACGTTGAACAAAGTCAGGGTTGGAATTATCGGGGCAGGGAGGATTGGAAGACTGCATGCGGAGAATTTGGCGCACTATGTTCCTGAAGCTGAACTTCTTTGGGTCGCTGATGTGGTAAAGGAACCTGCAAGGGAGACCGCAGAGAGACTGGGGATCACCAATTGGACTACTGACTACAGGGAGGTGCTTGCAGATCCAAAAGTGGAGGCAGTTCTGATCTGTACCAACACAGATACCCATGCCGAAATTATCCAAGCCGCTGCTGCGGCACAAAAGCACATATTTTGTGAAAAACCATTGGCACTGAATCTATCTGAGATCGAAAAAGCCTTGCGCGCAGTAAAAAAGGCGGGTGTTCTTCTACAGGTTGGCTTTCATCGTCGGTTCGATCCACACTTCCGCCGCCTAAAAGAGCTCTTAGAGGCAGGAGAAATCGGAAAACCTTGGCTTCTTAAAATCACGAGTTATGATCCAGCACCTCCGCCCATCTCCTATGTTAGGGTCTCCGGTGGGATTTTTCTGGATATGACCATCCACGATTTTGACATGGCTCGCTTTCTTCTAGGGGATGTGGAGGAAGTTTATGCTGCCGGTGCAGTTCTTGTAGACCCCGAGATTGGAAAAGCTGGGGACGTGGACACAGCAGCCGTGACCCTCAAATTCAAAAGTGGGGCCCTGGGCGTGATTACCAATTGTCGAAAAGCAACTTACGGTCACGACCAACGGATCGAGGTCCTTGGGGAAAAGGGCGGGCTTTTTGCTGAAAATCCTCTTCCTCACGCAACCCGGGTAGCGAACGAAAGGGGGTATCATACTGCCCCCCTTCACTACTTCTTTGTGGAGCGTTACCGTGAGGCCTACATTGCTGAGATAAAAGCATTTGTAGAGGCGGTACGGGAAGGGAAGGAACCTCCGGTCACCGGTCTAGATGGGAAGATTCCCGTAGTCATAGGGTACGCTGCAAAAAAGTCGCTTTTGGAGCGAAGACCTGTGCGGCTTGGGGANATCGACCCCTCTCTGNCCTGATTAAGGGGGAGGGAAAGCCCCTTTGTTGAGATCCGAGAGGAGTGTATAATCGTGNGCTTTCAAACGTTTGCGAAAGGAGGATGGTGTGAAAGCTCTGGTTCTAGAGGCTAAGTGGGAACCGCGGCCCGGTTACCAGCTCACGGAGTTCGAGCGGAAAACCGGTAAGGCTATCGAGGGCGCTAATGTCTGGCGCTATCCTAAATTGGAACTACGAGAAATTCCCCAGCCCAAACCTGGACCGGGGGAAGTTCTTGTGCGTGTTCGGGCCTGTGGAATCTGTGGATCCGATATCCACTTTTACGAAACTGACAAAGATGGCTACATGCTCTATCCCGGCCTGACCAAGTTCCCCACCGTAATTGGCCATGAATTCGCCGGCGAAATCGTGGAAATCGGTCCAGGACCTGAGGGAAAGACCTTCAAGGTGGGCGATCGGGTAACCGTCGAGGAGATGGTGTGGTGCGGCTATTGCCGGGCCTGCCGCGATGGCTATCCCAACCAGTGCCAAAACCTGGAAGAGATCGGGTTTACCATTCCGGGAGCTATGGCTGAATACATTGTTGTTCCCGCTAAGCTCTGCTGGAAAGTGGACGCGATCTTCGAGCGCTATTCCGATGAAAGGGTAGCTTGGCAAGTGGCAGCTACTACCGAGCCCACCTGTGTAGCCTACAACACCATTTTCGAGTGCGCTGGCGGCTTTCGACCCGGAGCGTATGTGGTGGTATATGGTGCTGGACCCATTGGGCTTGCGGCCATTCAGCTCGCGAAAGCTGCGGGTGCAGCCAAAGTCATTGCCTTCGAGGTCTCCAAAGTGCGGCAGGACCTGGCGAAAAAGGTGGGCGCCGATTACGTTCTAGATCCCACGAAAGAAAAACCGGCGGAAGCGGTAATGGAAATCACGCATGGCGAGGGTGCGGACCTTTCCGTGGAAGCCGCGGGCGCGCCGGAGAAAACGATACCGGAGATGGAGAAAACCCTCGCTATAGGTGGAAAGATTGCGGTGGTTGGGCGCGCCGCCCAAAGGGTCCCCATGTACCTTGAGCGCTTCCAGACAAGGAAAGCCAAGCTTTTTGGGGCCCAGGGACACTCCGGGTACGGCATCTTCCCCTCGGTGATTCGCATGATGGGCGCTGGCCTCATCGACAACTCCCGCATCATCACCGCGACCTTCCCCTTGACTCAAGGAGTGGAGGCTATTAAGCGGGCCACCGAGCGCCGCGATGGGAAAATCATGATCCTTCCCTGAAAGGAGAAAAAATGGCGAAGGCAAACTTTTGGATTACTACGGAACACCCCGCTATCGTTTTTGAGGATACCGAGGTTGGGCGTCTAAAGAAAAAAATTTGGGACGCCTCTGAAAAGGAGATCGACCGGATACTTGCGGAATTCGAGATCCCCTCTCCGCCAGAGCTAGGGAAACCCGGAAGCTATATCCAAACCACCGTGCGGGCTAAGGTCATCGAAAATCGTAGGAAAAACGACATCGTCCTCATTCCCGTGGGTTGTACAGAAAATCACGGATTGCACACAGTTTCGGGCTTGGACACCTTTATGGTGACCCAAATCTGCGAGGCTGTTCGTCGGTATACGGAAAAACAGGGACGACCAGTGGCACTGGCCCTTCCACCCTTGAATTACGGTGCTCATCCCTACCATCACATCGGTATGCCCGGAACGGTGATCATTCCGGAGGAGGCGGTGCGGGAGACCTTGATTGCCGTAATGCTTGGGCTTTGGAACGATGGATTCCGCAAGCAAATCATCATCAATAACCATGGCCAGCTTTGGGTTTTGGAGTCCGCCCTGCATGAGTTTATGTACCGCTATCAACTCCCTGGGGTCTTCCAAATCCTCGATTGGCACCGAGCGGTGCGGGAATTCTTCTATCCTGCGGGAAGACCGGACTCTTTGGAGACCCATTTCGTGCATGCCGATGAGGCTGAGACCTCTGTGGCCTTGCTTCTTTTCCCACCGGAAATGGTGGAGATGTCGTTAGCCCAAAAAACGCAAAGCGAGAATCTTTTGCCCGTGGGGCATTTTGACACCGCTGTAGATGCCTTGCGCCGTCCGCACAAATGGTCTGAAGGGGAAGGGCATATTGCTATCGAGATCGCCGCGACGCCTGAAGGAGTTGTAGGCGATCCCACACGAGCTTCCG
>JGI24721J26819_10002823_pt1 | contig 18900 bp, 14 predicted proteins | sample YelNatPaOPGAMG01_FD_26819 | JGI IMG/M metagenome (IMG submission 26819) | reverse complement strand
TGGTTTTGGGAAGAGCTTCTTCATACCTAGCCAAGGAGCTTCTTACAAAGGATGAAGAAATAGTTATAGTCAACGCAGAGAAGGCTGTTGTAACTGGGAGAAGAAGATTCAGTATTGAACACTACAAAATGGAGAGGGATGTTGGGTCGGTGAGAAAGGGGCCCAGGTTTCCAAAAGAACCTGATAGAATTTTCAGGAGAACTGTAAGGGGCATGCTGCCTATGAAGAATTCTAAGGGNAAGGAAGCTTTTAAGAGGCTGAGCGTATACATAGGCGTACCGATAGATTTAAGGGGAAAGGAGATTGAAAAACTGGATCAGTTCCAAAATAAACACATTGCAAACGTTATCACTCTTTATGAGATCAGCAAGGAGTTAGGATCAAAGGTGGTCATTGATGGTAATTGAGACGAGCGGTGCCAGGAAGACTGCTGTTGCAAGGGCAACTATCCGGGATGGCAACGGAAGGATACGGATAAATGGAATTCCTATAGAAATATACACTCCAGAACTGGCAAAACTGAAAATGATGGAACCAATCATTCTGGCAGGGGATAGGATATCTAAAGTTGATATCTCGATTAATACAAAGGGAGGGGGTGTTGTTGGCCAGGCTGAAGCGGCGAGAACTGCGATGTCAAGGGCAATTATCGATTTCTTCAAAGATCAGGAGCTTGAGAAGACTTTCAAGGACTATGACAGGACTTTACTCGTGAACGATGTAAGGAAAAAGCTACCCAAGAAACCTGGCGGAAAAGGGGCAAGAAAGAAGAAGCAGAAATCGTACAGGTGAAAAAAATGATAATACCTGTCAGGTGTTTTAGCTGTGGAAGGGTCATAGGATCCGATTACGTACGCTTTACAAACAGGGTAGAGGAGATAAGGAAAACAAAGAATAGAGANGCNACTGCCGAGGAGATATCTGGAATTCTCGACGANCTGAATGTAACGCGGTACTGTTGCAGAAGAATGATTCTTTCTAACGCTGATCTCCTAGAGGAAATTCTACCATTTGACTGAGGGACCGTAGGGTAGATTGGACCATCCTACCAGCTTGGGGTGTTGGTGACCCGAGTTCAAATCTCGGCGGTCCCACTTAGTTAACTGTTTCAGTGTATCATTTACGGACGAGACCACCTGTCAAATATTAATAAATCTGCTCTTGCCATTGATCAAATCGGGACCGAGACCACCTTCTTTTCGTAGTATAACCCCCCTAATTCACATTCCTCTCCTTTTCCCAGTTCCTTATAATTCTGTAGTAGATGAAAGAACCGGATATCTGAATGATCCCACCTATGAAAAGAGGGGACGGGAGGTAGGTATCCATAAGGTAACCGGATAATCCGGAGGTCATTTGTGACCCCCTGGTTGCGATACCCTGTATACTTGATGCAGCTCCGTAGTCTTCATTGCCTATCCCTCTCACACTGATTGCACTCCTCATTGGAGCACCCATTCCCGCTATTCCGCTTCTCAGTGCATACAATGAAAACGCAATCAGAACAAACGGAGAAAATGCTATTGCGATAAAAAGTAAACCCTGAAAAAACCTTGCCACTGAAGATACAGCAATAGCGCTTATCTTTTCAGAATTCAGATATCTTCCCGATATATACGAACCAAGTGCTGTTGCCACATAGGCNAACGTGAATATNTCCCCCACAAATGACACGGAAACATGAAATCTTAACTCAAACCAGAGTGGTAAGAGAGGGATTGCAATTCCTATTGCGCTNCCGTTTATTATGTTAGGTATGATTATTCTTAACGAGTATGATAGGCTCTCCTTTTTCATCACCGTGCTTGTCTTCCTTGGTCTCCGCCTTTCCTTTAGAAACAGGAGGGAAATGACAGATACGAGAAGGATTACGAACGCAATAGCAAAAAGTACCCTGAACGTTCCCGCAGATCCGTAGAACTGATAAAGGTAACCGTGGGTTATCAGAAGAAANCCNCCTATAATTGATGATAAGGAAGCAACAATGTTTANTTTTGCAAGTTTGTCGACCCTGGAAACCTCTCTTGGCCAGTTGCTTGCAATGAAGGCGGTAGAACCTGGAGAGAATGCCCCTCTGAGACCTCCCGCGGTACCTGAAATTCCACCCAAAATTGCAGAAAATGCTATGATATAAATGTTGGTCGAGATGGCCAATCCCGCGAGTCCGGCTAAGGGAAAGAGTTCTCCTATAATAAGAGCCCTCGAATACCCAATCCTATCCCCTATCATTCCGATTGCCAACGAAAGAAACACGTTGAAGAGGACGATGATAAGATATAGTAGTCCTATGAAAATGAGGCTGTAGCCCAATACATTAAGGTACAAAGAAAATGCAAGCGATACAAAGACGAGCGCTATGCTCCTTGATGATCTTGAAATGAGTAAGTACCTAAAGGAAGAATCTATCTTCTTCTGGGAATCACTGAACATTGAATTTGAAAATTACCACAGAGTATAAATTGATATGGACAGCCCACACCGCAATGTATTTTCTTACCCAATAATTTATCGAATATTTGAAAACAGAAGGATAGATTAGCCATTTAGCTTTAATTCTTAAAAAAGGTATGACCTCGTATTAAGCGCTATTAGTGATTAATTGGTTCTTACATACTGNCAATAAATAACTGCAATTCTATCACAGCGCTAAAATACCGAGATTATGTAGAAAACTAAGGCAGAAGGTGTCAATCATGAACCCATTTATGTCCCAACAAGATTAATTTGCTACTCCTGCCGCTTCCAGTGAGGGGAGANAATTGTAGTTTAAAACTTGCGTATTTAACCATAAATGAAACGATAATTTCTGATTAGTCACAAAAGTTCCGATAATCTAAGATTTCTAACGTATAGGGATTGCTCATAATCATGTCGCGAAGCGGTGATCCGGACAATCTCGCAGCTCCCCGTTCCATGAAAAAAATCACAACTAAACCAATCAGGTATTTTAGACCTAACCGGTTGAGTGAATGATAGTTTGGAAATAGCATTTCACCATTCAAATGGCAGCTTCGTTGAAGATACAAAGAAAAAAGCTAAATTGCCTGTTTTTTATGAAGAAACTCTGCATCCGGAAAGCTAGTAAGATCCTGAATTGACTGCGTCGAAGAAATTCTTACTTGAAACACTTTCAAACTTCTTGCCGATCTTGATTATTTCTTTAACCTTCTCTTCATCTTTCATTATCTTCATCCCTTTTTTCTCGAGGTCTTTCCAGTCAAAGGGGTTTTTGAAGTGGCCTTTTGGAACCTTGACTTCCTTGTCTAACTTTCCAGATTTAGTCGTGATTGAAATCCTGACAGGCAAGAATTCAGGATAGAGTGAATTATATTCTTCTGTAACGTTGAATTTCATTGCATCAATGAGACTCAGTATTGATGGATCATTCAGATATTTCGGATCAAATGAGGAAATGCCCGGTTCACCGTATAAAAGAGTGAAAGCAATAATGTACGGGAGGCTGTGATCTGCAGTTTCCTTGGTCTTAGGTCTGAGTTTTTCCGGATCCTTCACGATGATTTTATGTGCAACCGAAAAAGTATCTACTTCGACGCTTCTTATTGCCTCACCATTTATCTGATCTCTTAACCATAGAGCTGCCTCTACAGCACTCATTGCATGGTACTCAACGGGGAAATTCTTAATCATTGTTCTGAGTATCCTGTTCCTTACAAGATCGAGTTTTATATCACCTGAAACCTGTTTAAAGAAGCCCATTTCCCCTTCGAATATTGGGGAGGGCCCCGTAAACCCCACACTTGCAAGAAGAGTTGCAAAAACAGAATTTCTTGATGCATTGGCGGCAGTGCAACCCTTCCACATGCTCAGTTCACCAGCCCTCGTCTGCCTTAGCGAAATGTTGTTGTTTATCGCCAGATTGAGTGTGTTTACAAATTTATCTTTCCCGAATCCGTTCAAAGTTGCCAGTCCTGCCGCAGATGATATTGATATGTAAGTGACGTGATCCCACCCTTTGTCCCTGATTGAAAATGCATCTGCAAATGACCCAACTATCTGATACGATGATGCAAGGCTCTTTAAGACCTGGGTCCCGTCCTCATCAATTGCATTTGCATAGCTGAGAATAGGGGGTATGTTATCTGAGGGGTGCAACGCTTCTTTTGACAAATATGTGTCATTGTAATCAAGGTATCTCGTCATGCATCCGTTCAGGTATGCTGCGATATCTACAGACGCTGTTCTTTTGTCAAAATAAACTGGAGAGTTCAATTTACCGGCCGATGGCAAAAGCGCTTCCTTCGATAACCTTACAGCATCGGAATTCCTGGCACCGTGAGAGACAAATATTGAATCAACAATTCTCTTCTTTAGCTCATCTTTTGTGTTGGCATCTTTGAGTAACTCGTCAATATCCGTGCAATAATAGTAAATCTGCTCTGCTAGATTCAATGCTTTCACCTGAACCGGATTTGATTCTAATACAAAACTGCTATCTTTCGGTTGCATTTATGCTGCAATCTGCTCTTTCATTCATTCTGAGTGTTTTTAAAAACAGGTGCAATTTCTCTGCGCCTGGGTTTAGTCCCCAGCTGATTCCAGCACAATCTAATCTAGTTCCGGAATTTCTTATATACTTAGGCATACGACCTTCACACTTCTTGGAGGTCGCAGGGACAGACGCATAGAAGATAATCCTTTCTCACTAGGAATGCAACTGTGGAAACTACCTTCCAGTTTCTTAGGATTACTGTGGCTATCTTATCTTTGCATATTCTATGGTAGGTGTCAGAACTTCCCACCACATAAGGCATATTTGCTGGGACATTTGTCTTTTGAAACAGCAAATATAACTACATTCATCTTCTGCCGGAATGAATAGGTATCAGGAGCAAATCTTCAACTCTATTTCCTTCTTCTCTATCTCTTCCTTGATATCTTGAATGAACTGCTCAAGGTCTATCATGTTTTTCTGCTTGTCCTTTCTATCTCTGACCGAAATTTTCTTCTGAGAGGCTTCCTTGTCCCCTATTATCACCAGATAGGGTATTTTGCCACCGTGAGCCATTCTTATTTTTTTGTTTATGGTGTCGTTAGAAAGATCACCTTCTGCCCTTATCTCATTGGCTTGGATCTCTCTGAGCACCTGTTCACCGTATTCTCTGTTCCCTTCTGAAATGTTAAGCACACGTACCTGTACAGGCGATAGCCACAACGGGAATGCACCAGCGAAATGTTCGATAATTACTCCCATGAACCTGTCCAGCGTTCCGAAGATCGCCCTGTGGATCATGATGGGCTGTTGGGGCACGTTGTTCTCATCTATGTATTTGAGATCGAAATGTTCGTGATCTGGCATGAAGAAATCAAGTTGGATAGTGGATAGCTGCCAGTACCTTCCGACTGCGTCCCTCACATCGACGTCTATCTTCGGCCCGTAAAAGGCAGCTTCGCCCTCCTTTATCTCATAGGCAAAGTTCCTTTTATCCAGCGCGCGTTTAAGGGCAGCTGTTGCCTTCTCCCATACCTCCGTGGAACCAGTGAATTTGTCCCTGTTATTTTCGTCCCTCGTACTAAGCTTGTACTTGACTTCTGGAATCTTGAAAGTTTTCACAAAGACCTCGCCGACCATATCGAGGAGATTCCCTACTTCAGATTCAATTTGATCCTGTCTCACGAATGCATGGCCGTCGTCCTGTGTCATCGATCTCACTCTGAGGAGACCACTTGTTACTCCTGATCTTTCATACCTGTAAACAGTTCCGAATTCGCTGAACCGCACAGGCATATCCCTGTAGCTCCAGGATTTTCTTTGGAAAAGGAGAATATGGCCGGGGCAATTCATAGGTTTCATCCCATACTGTTCATTCTCCACTTCCATTAAGAACATATTATCCTGATAATGGGCCATATGACCAGACTTTTCCCACAACGTTGTTTTGAAGGCATGGGGGGTCCAGATCTCTTCCCATCCAAACTTCTTATTGAGCTTCTTCATGTAATCTATCAGTTCGTTTCTGAGAATCGTTCCCTTCGGGGTGAAGAGAGGAAATGCTGGCCCGTATTCGGGCCTCATGACGAATAAATCTAACTCTGTGCCGAGCTTCCTATGATCCCTCTTCTTAGCTTCTTCAGTCATTCTCAGATATTCCTTCAGGCCATCCATCGTTGGGAAGGCAGTTCCGTAAATCCTAACGAGGCTGTCATTTTCTTCTTTCCCCTTCCAGTAGGCAGTGGATGTGGAAAGAAGCTTGAACGCCTTCAAGAAACCGGTAGATGGAACGTGAGGGCCACGACAGAAGTCAATGAAGTCGCCTTGTTTATAGATGGAAGAACTGGTATTGTCAGGAACATTTTCCATGATTAGTTCGGCCTTGTACGCGTTATTTTTGAAGAGAGCGAGGAGGTCCCTTTTAGGAAGTTCCTGTCGTTCAATTTTTAGGTTCTTCTTTGCCAGTTCTCTCATCTTTTCCTCTATTCTCCCTAGGTCTCCCTCCGCTAAGGGTTCCATTCTTATGTCATAGTAAAATCCAGGAGGATCATCTACGACCGGACCGATTACAACCTTGGCATCCTTATAGAGCTCAGTGATTGCCTGTGCCAGAAGATGGGCACCAGAATGTCGAAGTATGTGAACCCCCTCATCGCTTTCCACGTCAACAGGGGATATTGAACCATCCTCCCGTATTTCCCTGTCCAAATCTATGAGTTCTCCATTAAATTTAGCTGCAACTGTAGTACTGGCAAGAGAACCAAATGATTTCAGAATGTCGATTGCCCTTTCGGGTCTATCAAAGTCCTTCTCCTGTTGTACTTCCTTTGTCTGCAGCTTGATGTGCATAGAAAATGCAATTGTCTCAAATATATCTAATTTGCTAAGATTTCGCCCTGATTGTTTTTTCTCCTTTAAATCTAATTCTAGTTGTTCCTGAAAATAAATTTATGATACTTAGACATTCATGGCGGTGAATGTTGGAAAAAGATTGGTCAGAAGTTCCGCTCTTTCATATCTATCTTATTTCCTGATTCTTTTAGTTTCTGTTGTCTATCTAGCACTTGGGTTGAAATATGGATTGAAGATACCTCAACGATCAAGTGGACTAGTCAACGTACTATTCATAATACTGATATTTTCTTCCATAAGTCTCTGGGGTATGGTTGCAAGGGCCAGATATTCTTTTTATGTAGGCATTTCGACACTTGTGGCAACGGTATTATTCCTACTATTACTCTATGGTTTCACCCTTCCCTACCTCTACCCCCTCCTGATAATATCAATCATTTCCATTTATTTTCTGTCAAGGAATTATAAGTATTACAGTTTCCCATCAAGGCTGTTCGATAGGCCGGAGGTATCTGTTTCAATTGTCATCATTTTTCTGGTCTTGTTCATAGGAGTTATCGGTAGTTTAGTCCTTGGAGATCAGTTCAGACCGAAAATTGACAGTGTTGAGACTGCTCTTTATTACACCGGCGAGATCGTTACCACACTTGGATTTGGCGACATCTTACCAATCACGAAAACAGCTCAACTTTTCAGCATTGCGATGTCCATGCTCGGAATAGGCTCCTTCTTCGGTGCCGTAACAGTTATAGTCGCCCCATCACTCTATGCAAGAGGAAAGAGGGTGGTTGGTTTTATGCAAAAGAGTGAAAGCAGTAGAATGGAAAACTACATCTTTTTCGTTGACTTTTCAGATCTTCTGAGGCCGTTGCTTGATTACCTTATTGAGAACGACGAACTTGTAGTGATAGGAACAGACGACAGGTCCAGGGAGGAAGACTTCAGGGACAAAAAAGTGTTCGTTGAGTACGATAACAACATTGAGAAGACTATATCTTCATTCGATCTCAGAAGAGCCAAGAGGATCATCCTAGGTAGCAAGGATGATGGAAAAAACATAATGACGGCTCTGTTCATTAGGTCCGTATTTCCGGAGGAAGAAATAAAGAAGAAGATCATAGCAGTGGTGAATGTTTCATCTAATTCCCTGAGACTTAAACCTCTTGTTGGGGAAATAATTAATCCTGCAGAACTGATTGTAAAGAATTCAAAGGAGCTTTTCCAGGAAGCATAAACCATGAAATACTGGTTCCGCGCTGAGATATCATAGCTTTCATGACTAATCCTTCAATAATTTATTTGCTTCAAGAAAGTCGTTAGAATTTTCTATTTGATCATCTTTACCAATCAGTTGATCACTCATGAAATTCTACCTTGAGAATTACGGCTGTACTTTAAACCAGGCACAGGGGGAAATGATATCCAATTCCCTGATTTCTCAAGGCAATCAGATGGTGGAAAGTATCGATGCTGCTGATTCCGTTCTTCTTTCAACCTGCATTGTAATTAAACANACAGAAGACAGAATGCTGAAAAGGATAGATGAGATAAAGAGTGAAGGAAAGGACGTAATAGTATCTGGGTGCCTCACGCATCTCCCTCTGACGAATGTGAGAAAGATAGATTTCTCCTCTTCCCACGGGAAACTCCCGATTCTTAAAGAAGGAAATCTTGCAGTCGGGATACCTATTGCTGAAGGATGCGATGGTGGCTGTTCATTCTGCATATCAAGGATTGCGAGAGGAAGATTGAGGAGCTTCTCTGAAGAAGAGATAATTGAAAGCACAAGGATGATGGTCGAAAAGGGAGCGAGGGAGATAAGATTGACCGCTTTGGACACCGGTTCTTACGGCCAGGATCGGTCTTCAACGCTTCCTGATCTTCTGGATAAGGTAACAGAAGTTCCAGGGGAATTCAAGATAAGAATTGGGATGATGGAACCTGAGAATGCACACTCCATAATGGATCGCTTGCTTGAGACTATGCGTTCTGATAAGGTATACAAGTTCTTGCACATTCCATTCCAGAGTGGAGATCCACTTATACTCAGGAAAATGGGCAGGCAGTACAAAATCGAAAAGTTCATAGAAGCGGTGGAGAAATTCAGAAAAATATACCCTGATGGAATGCTTTCTACTGACGTAATAGTCGGTTTCCCTCATGAGACCCTAGACGGACTGAGAGCTACTGTTAAAGTTGTCAGAACAGTCAGACCGGAGATATTGAATATAACCAAGTATTCAGCCAGACCTGGGACGGCTGCGTATTCGTGGAAAACCCCCCCGAACAACCAGACCGCGCAGTGGAGTCAGATTATGAGTGAGATTCATAAAGAAATTTCTGAAGAGTCCATGAAGAGGTTCGTTGGTAGGCGGATGGATGTNACACTGATGGAGGAAGGNAAAAATGGAACTTTCATCGGAAGGGATGCAAATTATCACCCAGTAGTAGTGCGTAAGGGGAAAATCGGGGATAAGAGAAATGTGAGCATTTTAGGCAGCTCTTCTTTCTACCTNATTGCAAACTGAAATCCCCCCTGAAGATCGGAGCTTTCCTGCTAATATCTTTGTAACCCTGGAATTAATGAGTCCATCTAAATGTGCTATCACAGATGGGCGACTGACAAGAGAGAAACTATTATTCCCCTCCTGGATATTTTAAAAAGTGAGATTGAACGTAAGGGTGAGGAGGGGGAAATGCCCCATTGAGGAGAAGGAAGGGCTAATTATCGTCTGTTCAAACGAAAAGAGGGAAAATAACAAGGCCAATCTGGATGTAGCGAGACAAATAGCAAGATTCTACTCAGTGCCGCCGGCAAATGTCAAGATAATAGCTGGCCATAGTTCAACTAGAAAAATTGTGGAAATAGAAAAGGATTGATTTACTGTTTCCCCACATCCACGAATTCTCGGACATAAGGACGGATATCACTCTATGTATAGCCTGGCAATTGTGAAATGCCTTTTGGCAAGCATAAGTGCCGTCTTGAGGTTCTTAGCTTCCTTCCCAATAGCAGATGCCTTGTAATTTGGGTCAACTTTCACGTTTACAACGTATCCGCTTTCCCCCGCGGTGATGTTGAGAGAGACAACCTTGTACCTGTAGAACAGATTCCTGAAGAATTGCTCTGGCTCCGGGGCATAGTCAAGAACATTGACCCTTTTCTTCGATCTTTCCTTTATCCTTTCGAGTGCCTTTTTTTTGTCGTCGCTAGTGAACAGTTTGTATGTTCCACCTTTCTCAAGAACGTAAAATATAACGTCCTCCGTTTCCATTACGTCCTTAACCGGCAGACCAACAGACTGCTCAAAGAGCTTTATCAGGTCTAGGCTCCTAGTATCTAAGGTTATTTCGCCCAAGTTTACTCATTCTCCTTGAACTGGGAGCCACCAGAGTCTATCACCCCGATGACGGAGACTGGGAACGGTTTTCCAAAAATATTCCCAAGTTGAATTGAATTGAGCGGGACTGAATATTTAGGCGTTTTAATCTCTTGGTAGCGAGCTCTAAGATGGGGCTCATCTGCATATATCACAGCCTTTATTTCCCCCTTTTTTGTTAGCTTTGCAGTTGCCCTCTCTCCAAGCACGAATTTTCCAGTCTCTTTTAACCTACCGAGTTCCCAGTTATGGTCCATTTAGGCCTTCCTCCTGTATGCCAGTTTGACAGCACCAGTACCGAGGGTAATTGGTTGTCCCACTATAATATTTTCTGCGACCCCGTTAAGCCTGTCCACCTCTCCCGTGAGACCTGCGTTGAGCAGATGCTTGCTCGTAATTTCAAAAGCAGCTCTAGCCAGGACTGAGGCCTTCTTCCCAGATATTCCGTGCCTTCCTATTGCCTCTACCGTACCCGTGAAAGTCATCATATCTGCAACAAGCATGAGGTGNCTGATGTCAGTGTTCAGTCCAGCATTATGGAGAGTTGAAGTGCTTTCCTCTATTATTGCATCCCTTGCTGCCTCTATTCCCAGAACCTGTGAAATTTCAATTATGTCGTTTGTTTTCGTCCTGGCATAATCAACATCCTTCAATTCCATTACGCCTGCAAGATTAGATCCCTGTGTATAGATGACCCATTCCTTTGCCTTCTGGTCATACTTAACTATGGCCCTCTTAATTCCATCCAGCCCCTTTACCTGGAATGTTTTCAGATTTTCATACAGCTGATATATTTTCTTAAATGAGGGTTCGTCAAGCGAGATCTTTATTTCATTTTCCTTCTCAGTAATGGTTGTTTTCGGCATCCTTATCTTTCTGAGCTTCGGAAGAATCTCCTCCCTCTTGAGACCCCGCTCCTGGAATTTTTGCTTGTCAAGCATTATGAGGACGTAGCTTTCAGTGGTATTCACTTCAATGTCTGCTATGTCCAGAAGTGTCGTAGATTCTATGGATCTTGCAAGAGAAACCGCTCTGTCCTCGTTCCCTCTCGCCTTCTCAGTGAGATAAATTGTCATTGAGGGCGTGCTCGGAGTCTTCCTTGCGTCAACTATCTCGATCAACCTTGGAAGACCAAGGGTGACATCCATTTCCGCGACACCTGCGAAATGGAAGGTCCTCATAGTCATCTGCGTTCCAGGTTCCCCTATACTCTGTGCACCGACTATACCTACGGCCTCAAAGGGATCCACTTCAGTTTCCCTGTACTTCTCAACTGTAGCCTTGAGGAGCTTTTCAAAGTCNTTTCCCTCTATACCATAGTGCTTCTTAGCTTCCACGAGTTTCTCCGCGATCCACACTGGAAGCGTCTTCCCTTCAATTTCAACCTGACGGAGAACGCTTTTAATTTCTGGACTGAGTTTCCCCTCCATCGGTTCCCTCTGCTCTATTTTCGCTTCCTCCTTATGTGACAGAATTGCAAACGAAAGTACCTTGTCTATTGACCCCCCGGAGATCTCCTCATAATTTACTATATCATCCTGAATTTCCTCTATTTTGTCAATCATTATGCAGGTTTTCATTTGATCTTTTTTCCTTCTCAGGAAACCCTTCTCATTCTTGTATGGAGCTATCTTTGAAATTTTTGCCCTCGCTACGAAAGTTTTGCCTGATACTGTAATGAGACCTTCCTTTATTGCCTTGTCCTGGGGAATATCATAACCAAGACAGTAGCCAACAGGAGCCTTATCTATTAACTCCTTCACTTTTTTCATGGTATCTTTCCACGCAAGTATTGTCATTGTTTCCCTCCATACTTCTTCCCGAAGATTTCTTTGACNAGATAATCGATGTCTACAGACTCNCCTTCGAAGGATCTCGACGGGTCAGTCCCGTCTTCCCCATACTCGAGTTGTATAACTGAATCTTCAGTGTCCATGACCTTCCCTTCTTCTGAGACCTTTAAGTCTTCAAGAGCATTTATGAGTCTTCTCTGCATGTATCCTGATCTTGAAGTTCTGACGGCAATATCAACAAGACCTTCCCTCCCTCCAGTTGCGTGGAAGAAATATTCGGTCGGATTCAACCCCTCTTTATAGGATGAACTTACGAACCCTCTCGCATAAGCGCCTATGTCGCCTTTCTTGAAATGNGGAAGCGTCCTGTTTGTGTAACCCCTGTGCTGCCTTTGCCCTCTTATACTCTGCTGNCCTATGATTCCGGCCATCTGGGCTAGGTTCATCATGTTTGCCCTTGCTCCAGACCTAGCCATTATAACTGTTGAATTGTCCATTCCAAGGTAATGTGACGCTATTTCTGAACTCTTTTCCCTTGCTTGAGACAGTGCCTTCATGACCATGGATTCCAGTGTATCTTCAAGTGTCTTTCCGGGCTCCATACCTATGAGACCGTTCTTATAGCTCTCTATAAGCTTCTCTACCTTCTGAACCGCTTCGTTGCCAACCTCTCTCAACTGCGCCTTTGCCTCCCCCGGAACGTCTTCATCATCTATGCCCGTAGAGAAGCCAGTAAAACTTATAACGCCCGCAGCGAGCCTTGTAAGATTGTCCAGGAATTTTGCCCCTTCCGCATTTCCATACTTCCTGAGGACGTAATCCAGTAAGACACCTTTCGATTGACCGATTGCATTCTCATCTATTGCACCGTTCAGGAGCTTGCCGTTCTCTATCTTTATGAGGCCCTCGGTTCCGTTAGGATCAAGAGACTTGTCGCTCAGTTTTCCCCTGAATTCGATATTGACTCCCTTCGGAAGTATTGTGGAAAATATGTCCCTTCCCCTGAAATATTTTTTTCCATCCTTCTCGACGGTTTCAGGGATTTCGTTTATGTCGACGTAAGACATCATGTGCATTCCAGCTTCCACTGGTATAAGCGGATTCTTGTATGTCAGCATAAAAAGCGCAGTGATATGGTCGTGAATTGCTCCCATGATCGGCCCTCCGAACCTGGGTGAGAGAAAATTCTCCTGGACCTTCATCAGGATTTCTGCTTCTGCCCTAGCCTCCTGGCTCTGAAGGACGTGAAGATTCATTTCATCGCCGTCAAAATCAGCGTTGTAAGGTGCGCATACAGCCAGGTTGAACCTGAAAGTCCTGTATGGAAGGACCTTGACTTCGTGTGCCATCATTGACATTCTGTGGAGACTTGGTTGCCTATTGAATAGAACTATGTCGCCATCCTCCATCTGTCTTTCCACCTGCCAGCCAAGTTCCATTTTTTCTGCTACTTCCTCTGCATTCTTTTCGGATATCTTTATCCTGCTCCCATCCTTTCTGTAGACGTAATTTACCCCGGGTCTGTAGACTTCTTCATCCTTACCCGGTCCGTTCTTTACCAGTTGCTTAAGTTTCTCAAAGTTGTTTTCTGTCACCGTTTCTGTCACTGTAAGTTCCCTCGCCGCCTTTGCAGGAACGCCAACTTGATTTATGGAAAGGAACGGTTCTGGGCTGATAACTGTCCTGGCAGAGAAGTTAACCCTCTTTCCTGAAAGGTTGCTTCTGAACCTTCCTTCCTTTCCCTTGAGTCTTTGCACGAGCGTTTTCAGTGATCTTCCTGACCTGTGCCTTGCAGGGGGGGTACCAGGAGTCTGATTGTCAAAGTAAGTAGTGATATGATATTGTAGCAGGTCCCACAGGTCCTCGATAATCAGCTGTGGACTGCCCTGGTCCCTGTTCTCTCTGAGCCTTTGATTTATCCTGATGACATCCACAAGTTTATGGGTCAGGTCGTCCTCGCTCCTCTCACCGGTCTCCAGGGTAATTGTCGGTCTTACATTCACAGGGGGGACTGGAAATACGGTCAGTATCATCCATTCTGGCCTCGCCACTTTAGGGTCCAGACCTATCAGCGGCAGGTCATCGTTCGGTATCTTCTCAAATCTCTCCCTTATCTCCTTCGGAGTAAGTTTCTTTCCCTCTTCCCTGAATGTTGTTGGTTTATCAAGGGAAATCTTTTGATTTTCAAAGTGACAGTGGGGACAAATCACGACATCTGAAGCGTCTGATTCCACCTCCGACACAATGTCATCGTACTGGATGTCGCTCAAGCCGTTCCCTGCTTCCTTCATCCTGTCAAAGTATTCCTTGATCTTGTCGTCAGGCAACTTTATTCTTCCGCAGTTAGAACACGTGCTTGAGAGAATGGAATAAATTTCTTTTATGAAACCTATGTGAACAACTGGCATTGCAAGCTCTAAATGCCCGAAGTGCCCGGGACACTGATCCACCTTGCCTCCGCACGTCTTGCACTTCAGGCCAGGTTCGATTACACCCATAGACGGATCCATAAGTCCTTTTTCTATGGGATATCCGTCGTCATCGTAAGTATCCGGTGTAATAACCTTGACCGCAGACATCCTCCTTATCTCTTCCGGCGAAAGGAGAGCGAACTTAAGTTCTTCAATTCCCTTTGAGACTTCAACCTTCATTTGAGATCACCCAGCCTCAGTCTCATCACAACACCAAGTGACATCAGCTCATCCCTCATGAGTTTGAAAGCATAACTTGTCTCCACTGGCCTGATGTTACTTGTGTTTCCACATACGGGGCAGCGCAGCTGGTGGGTTTTATAGTCATAAATTGCTACATGCCCGCAGTCCGGGTCTCCACACACATAAACCGGGAAGCCATCGCTCTGATCTAGCAGTCTGTCCTTTATGGCCATGGCGGCTCCGTGGCCTATGAGGGTATCCCTCTCCATTTCCCCGAACCTCAACCCTCCCTGCCTGGATCTTCCCTCAGTTGGTTGTCTGGTCAGAATCTGGACTGGTCCCCTGGATCTTGCGTGGAACTTCCCAGCAACCATGTGATGGAGTTTCTGATAGTAAACCACCCCGATAAAAATGTCTGCCCTGAATTTTTCTCCCGTGATACCGTCATACATTGTCTCCCTTCCTGAGTACTTGAATCCATTCTTTTCCAGGCCCTCTCTCAGAGCTTCCTCCGGTTCTCCGCCAAATACAGTTCCATTTATGAACCGTCCTTCCATCGCTCCTACCTTTCCTCCTATCGTCTCCAGAAGATGACCGACGGTCATTCTGCTTGGAATGGAATGTGGATTGATGATCAGGTCCGGTATAACGCCGTCCTCTGTAAAAGGCATATCCTCCTGCGGAATTATAGCACCTATGACCCCCTTTTGACCGTGCCTGCTTGCAAACTTGTCTCCAAGTTCTGGAATCCTGTCGTCCCTGACCTTCACCTTCAGGAGCCTGCTATTATTTTCAGATACGGTTAAAATGACAGAATCTATGTGACCGCTTTCCCCGGGTCTGTTGGTAATGGAGCTTTCCCTCCTTTTCTGGATCGATATCTTTTGCTCCTCCTCCATGAATCTTGGCGGGGAGGTTTTACCCACTATCACATCACCACCGGTAACGTAAGTCTCGGGAGAGACCATGCCATTTTCATCTAGATTCCTATACGACTCTTCACTTCTTACCCCCCTGACCTCAGGAGGAGGTATCTCGAACTTGTCTTCCTGTCCACCAGGGTACCTCTTCTCTTCTGCCTTGTAAGTCCTGAAGAAGGCAGACCTTCCAAATCCTCGTTCGATCGAAGCTTTGTTGACAATGACAGCATCCTGGATGTTATAATTGTGATATGAAATGAGTGCGACAACAGCATTTTGCCCTGAGGGCCGGTCATTAAATTTTATGTAACCTGCTGCTCCAGTGGTAACAAGTGGTTTCTGCGGGGTGTGTAGCACGTGCCCCCTCGTATCAGGCCTAAGCCTGTAGTTAGAAGAGGATAGGCCTAGCGATTGTTTGGTCATGGCTGCACCCATGGTTACCCTTGGCGACTGGTTATGTTCCGTGTAGGGAATGACTCCGACGACCACTCCCTGAATCATCATTGGGTCAATTTCCACATGAGTATGTTCCTGGCCGTAACTCTTCTTTCCATCGAAGACGGTGTTGCACTTGAGACATTTGAGCTTCACTGTCTCTTCGCCAGGATTTGTCCATTCGATGAGATCGTTGTAGAGATATGTTCCACAGTGAGGACATTTGAGAGGTTTCTCGTATGGATATATTGCAACGTATGCGTTCTCCTCTTCTTCTGCGTCGAGCCATTCGATGACGCCGTTTGATACTAGATCCTTTATACCCATTTTTCCGGAAAGAAGATTGTCCCTTACAGTCGAGTTAAATTTCATCTTCCCATTATAAACAATAAGGAGAGGCCTCCTTATCCTTCCTTTGTCCGTGTTTATTATGACTTCATTAGTTGTGTCATCAAATCTCACGTTTACCTGACTGGAGATGTTTCCAGACCTCCTCTTCTTCCTTATCTCGGAAACCACGCTTTGACCATCTTTGTGATATCCGATCAGGTTTCCGTTTACGTATATTCTCGAAAGACCAGGTTTCTCTCCCAGAATTTCTTCGAGCCCCATCTTCTTTAGTAGTTCTATTATATTTTCTTCCGGATAGCCTTCGGTGATATCTATTACGAGAGAGGCATTTTTAACCAACCCGCAGTTCTGTCCTTCAGGTGTCTCGTTGGGGCACATTCTTCCCCACTGCGTAGGATGCAGGTCCCTTGCCTCAAAATGTGGTTGGGATCTAGTCAGAGGCGATGAGATCCTTCTGAGATGCGAGAGTGTCGCTATGTAAGAGGTCCTTTCAAGTAGCTGCGAAACACCCGTCCTCCCACCTATCCAGTTTCCAGTAGATATCGCGTGCTTCAACTTCTCATTTAGAACGTCCTGCCTTACTGCAGCATTGAGCCTAATCCCTCTCTTCCTGTTATATGTCTTCTCTAGCTGCCCTTTAAGATCCTTCAGGAGTGCCTGAGCCGAGCTCCTGAAGAGCTCNTCAAGCAGATCTCCTGACANTTTTATCCTCTTGTTTGCAAGATGGTCCTTATCATCTTCCCTCCTCACNCCAAGATACAGTTCCAGAAGCGCCCTTGCCATTCTGCCTAGATATATGCCCTTCTTTGTCCTGTCCTGAATGGAGTCTCCCAGATGAGGAAGNAGATTCTTGTCAAGTATCTGGGACATTTTCTTTTCCCTGAATTCCTTTGCCTGACCTGCCGCGAATCTCTTTTCCAGATAATTTATCGCGTCCTTTTCACTCATTATTCCGCCTGGGGGATACAGGTCGGAACTTTCTGAATCCTCTATGTTGGCATAGACGATAGGGATCATCCTTTCATCGGTAACTATTGAATCGTATACGTCTTTGTCTTTATCTACTCCTAAGGCTTTCATCAGGACCACCAGAGGAATCGTACCTGCAATTGAGGGTATTGAAACCGTCAGGATCCCGTCTGCCTTTCTCTCCACTGCAATTAATGCCCTATAACCTTCTTTCTGCGAGAAAATTTTTGCTACCTCGACCCTTGAGTCGTACTTTTCCTCATATTCAACTATGATCTTGTTAGGGGCTAAATCTTCCATTGAGATTAACGTTCTTTCCGTCCCACCGATGATAAAATATCCTCCGGGGTCTTGCGGATCTTCCCCGAGAAGCTGGAGTTTCTTCTCATACGGAAGGGACAGAAGCTCTTCTTCTGTCATTCCCCTTATCTTTTCATCTTTTCTCAGATTGATTCTTCTAATGAATTCATCAATGTTGTTTTTATGAAGAATGCATATTTTAGACCTTACCATTACAGGAAACTCCCCGATTTTGATCTTCTCGCTCCTCACTTCCTGCTCCTCTTCAAGAACTGAGAAATCAAGGAACAAGGGAGCCATATAGTTGAGGTCTCTGAGCCTTGCTTCCAGTGGTGTTATATAATTCTCAGAACCAGTAGGTTCCCTTATTTTTGGAAGTTCTATTGATACTGTTGGTCCGGAATTTTCTGCACCTTTTTTCCTTCCGAATCTTATCCTAATATCCACTCCTCCAGTCTTTGACCTGTCAAGCTTCATTTCTCCAGGGATGTCGTCCTCCGTAACTCTTAGAGTGTCGAAGACCTGCTGCATTCCGGAATCTGGATTGTCCTCTGTGGGAATAAAATCGTTGTAAGAAACAAGTTGATGGTTTACTACTTCCATTTCTTTAAAGAAAGAATTTAGAATACTATTCATGCTTCACTCTCCTATTACGGTCCTATATATCTTTGCGATTCCCCTCGTTCTGCTCTTTCTCACAATCTCCACGATCCTGCCCTGTTCAATCTGCCCTTCGACCTTCTCTAGCGCCTTTATGACTGGGTCAGATTTCCTAATCTTGGGAAGCTGGGCTTTCGAGACCCCAAGAGTCTTGAGGAGCTTCTCCTCATCTTTCACGGGAACAAGCCAATGTTCCGGAACCATCTCGTGCATTAATATATTATATTTAGCCGTAAAAATCTAGCCTTCCTGCAATCCAAAGACTCTGGCCACTGCAATTTTTAAATTTTGATACAAAATCATTTTTAACCTCTGGAGTTGCCTTACCTTATCTGTTTATTATACTAAGTTTTTGTGCTTCGGAATGGTGTGGGACACTATTCTTTGTCCCTCACCTCTCCCTTTGATTTCGTGATTATCACATAACTTCACACTGGAGAATAGGGTAAAGCTCCTCCTGATAAAGCAGCTTGTTGGAGAATTCAACAGGATGTCCTCCAGCATGCTAGTGATATTCTCCATGCTCTCAGACATCGATGTTAGCTACAAGAGTGTGGAAAGACTTTATTCTGACATGGAAGTGATTCTTGCCATCCACAACCTTCACATCCTTCTACTGAAGAAGAAAGGAATGAA
>JGI24721J26819_10002817_pt1 | contig 18909 bp, 9 predicted proteins | sample YelNatPaOPGAMG01_FD_26819 | JGI IMG/M metagenome (IMG submission 26819) | reverse complement strand
TTGTCGCGACGCAGATTGTTCAACGCGATATCCACGCGGAGTTTATGCAAGCGCTGGCGCTTGTCGGTGCTTCAATTGAGAGATGGGCGACAGAGTTCAGACACCTCCAGAGAACCGAAGTCCTTGAAACCGAAGAATATTTTGCCAAGGGACAAAAAGGCTCAAGCGCTATGCCGCATAAGCGAAATCCAATCACTTTTGAGCGTTTAACAGGTTTGGCAAGGGTTCTGCGCGCAAATGCCCTTGCAGCGCTGGAAAATGTGGCTCTCTGGCATGAACGCGACATCAGCCACAGCAGCGTGGAGAGAATCATATTCCCAGATTCCTGCACATTGCTTGATTATATGCTTGTAACACTCACAAAAATGATGGATGGCTTAAATGTCTATCCGGAAAATATGAAAAAGAACCTCGCGTTATCTTTGGGGATGTGGAATTCGCAAACAATTTTACTCGCTTTAATCAGAAAAGGTCTTACCCGTGAAAAGGCTTATGAATTAGTCCAGCGTAATGCAATGAAAACATGGGAGGCGAAGCATCAGGGCAGAGACGATGCCGATTTCCTGCAGCAACTTCTCAAAGATGAAGAAGTGGCAAAATATTTCAAGCCGGGCGAACTGGAAAAACTTTGTTCCCTCGATTTCCATTTCAGAAATATAAAAGGCAAGTTCAAAAAACTTGGTTTGTTGAAATAATTTAAACAATACTTAAAAGGTATAAACGGAAAGATTCAAGGGTTTGGGATAAAATTGTTACCATTAAAAACCCAAATTTTTTGAGGTAAAGGTTTCTACGTCATTTCACCTCCAGATTAACTGGATTGATTGGAGAATTACTATATTTTGAGAAATGTTAACAATATATTTGAATAAAAAATGAATACCTCTTCCTTAATCAACTACTTTAATAGTCCGCTTATTCAATAGCCATTGCAGCTGTTTCCTGAAACTCGCGGCGTATATCCGAAGCGTCGGCGTTTGGAAGTTTAGAGCGTTGAATCATAAGGATATAAATTACGCCTTTCTGTGGGTCAGCCCAACTTTGCGTTCCATAGGCGCCGCCATGTCCAAAAGTCCCTTTTGAAAGCATAGCGGTAACGCCCTGCGGTTCTTTCACAACTGCAAAGCCGAGACCAAAACTCATTCCGTCTGTAAAACCGGTTTTTAAATCACCTGTTTGAGTTTGTGTCATTTCATTCACTGCAGACTCTGAGAGGATTCTTTTTCCATTGAAAACACCTTTATTGAGCATCATTTGATAAAAGTTACATAAGTCTTTTGCCGTCGAAAACAAACCCCACGCCGGGAATGGTGTTCGTCTCTTGTCTGTTAAATCGCCCTGAATTAAAAAAATCTGGGTTTCTTTTAATCCGCCTGATTCTTTGTCGGGTTCATAAGATTTGGCAATCCTGCTAAGGTTTGAAGCAGATGGCCAGAAAGTTGTNTTTCTCATTNCGAGCGGTTTGAAAATCCGCTCCTCCATAAACTGCTCATAAGGTTTCCCGGAAACCACCTCCACAATCCTTCCTAATGTGTTTATACCGGAATTTGAATATTCCCATCGCGAACCAGCGGGGAACTTNAATGGTAATTGCGAATATGCCATAACCAGTTCAGCCAGCGAACAATGAGCCCGAGGCGGTGTTATGTCATTAAGTCCTGATGTGTGTGTCATTAAATCCTTAATCGTAATTGGACGAGGCGGCTTCACTAAAACCAACTGGTCGTTTGTTCGCTCTTTAATCATCCACTGGTTTTTAAATTCAGGCAGATATTTCTCAACGGGGTCGTTTATGTTTAATTTCCCTTCATCCTGAAGCATCATCACAGCCACTGCTGTAATAGGCTTTGTCATTGAGGCAATCCAGAAAAGATCATCATCCCGCATTTTCCTCATACTCTTTAAATCCGAGTAGCCAACCGCTTTACAAAATCTGACAGACTTACTGTCAGCAACAAGCGCCACTGCCCCCGATATCGTCTTATTATCAACATATTTCTGTAAGACCTGCGGTATTTGGTTTAGTTTCTCTTGATTAAATTTAACTTCCTTAGCGGCTAAATTTGCGCAAAGAATAACCGCCAGAACCGCCTGTGTAATGGAGTAATTGATTTTTACAGTTTTCATATAGCCTTTTATATATAATCCTGATTGTTTTTAAAAAAGAAAATTCAGCAACCACAGAAAATGATTATCCCTCAATTATATATCCCATTGGTTCTATTATTTTTCCGTCTGACAATTTAAATGGTTTATCGCCAAAGTTTACTGTAATTTTAACTCCGTTGGCGAACTCAGTTTGCTGGACATCTCTATCCGGTGTCAAAAACCGGTGGTTTACCATTTCATAATAACCAACCCTGCGAACCGTCGGACAAATAGTCCTATAACTTTTTACAAACCTCTCTTTATTTTGCTCCCACATCTGACGATTGAACATAAACATTGGCGGTGTGCCGTAAAGTAGATTAAACAAATCTCGTTTATCCCATAATTTTGGCAATTTATTGTTGTAATCTCCCCAATACCATTGAGCGACTACGCAATCATGATAAACAAGTTCCCACAACGGCAAACGATAGCGATGACCGAGTTGGAATTTTACGACGTGTTCCGGGGGGTCGTCCCAGATTTTCTGGATATTCCTCCCTGCATCGGGTACTCGATAAGGACCTAAACTTAACATTCCTTCAAAATAGTGGAGATAAGGGACAGCCGCTTCGTGTCCTGTTTCTGAACCACAAACCAGTTTCATATCTTTCGAGATATATTCGAGAAGACGCATCTTGTAGATTTTACTCTCGGTTCTTGTCATTGGATGATTTGTGTTGTAACACTCACGCCACGGCGACGCGGTTGTTGTATCTATGAAACGGCATTTGTAGGGGTGTGTCTTTAATTCGGCAGGGATTCTTTTCTGAGCATAATCAAGACCGCGTTTGTCGCACAACACTCCGCAATAATACCACTGACCGTTCGTTCCTTTTACACCCCAGCCGCGAACCCATCGTCCCTTAGCGTCAATTACAATATCTTTGTCCCAAGCCTCTGTTGTCCAATCTGAATGAACGCCGCGAAGATATTTGAAATTTGCCGGATCCATTACATCCTGATAAATATCATATCTACTTGTCAGGACGCCGAGTTCGTTTAATTGCCGTAGAGTTTCAGGCGGTTGACCGTTACTCCACAATATCATTTCAATTCCCGCCTGTTTCAGATCGCGAACCATCTTCACGGCATCGCGTTCCCAGCACCAAATATTTACTGCACCAATGAGTAAATCTACATTCGGGTTTTCCTTTTGTTTCTCCTTCAACGTCTTGAAATTTCCAATCTTCTGCGTGTATGCGCGGTATCTCTTGCAAATTCCCACATGTCCTCCACTATCAAGAAAAACATAACGTAACCTACGTGCATAACCGAAATTTCCTTTTTGAGATTCCCAAACAGGATGGACTGCAAGTTTACCTTCGACCCTTAAAATCTGGATGGAGACATCATCCGGCGTCTCAAGAATCGCCATCTGTGATGAATTGCCATCTGTCACTCCCCAGAATCCCATACATATTCCATGCCCGCCGTAGGCAATTAATCTCATCGGATTTATACTCACATCATCAACAGGATAGGAAATCCCCTCGTTCATCGGAATTACAAGGTAAGTCCCATTTCCGGAAACAAACGGGAACGGATAATTTATGTTTTTTTCCAGTTTACCTTCTCCAGCGAGTTCAAACATAATTTCAGGAGACTCATCTTCCAGATGGAGGGTCCCTTTCAGCGAATTCATCGTGGGCAAGTGGAAAATATTAAATTCAATAATATCCCGGTTGGTTTTGACCTTGATAAGAGATACCTCACCATTAACTACACTTTGTTTCCAAAGGTTTTTGGTTCGTTTATCGAAAACATTAAAGATGGAATTGGACGGATAAAAATCCACGCTGAGAAAACGGTTTTCAAGTTTAATAACAGGCGGCAGATTTTCATCAGGTTTAACAATTGGAGCAATCTGTTTTAGTGATATGTCATCTGCCCATACAGTTGCCTTACCACTACCAATAATCCGGGGAATTATGTACTTTGCGTTTTTCTGGAAAATAAAGAACTTGTTTTGCAAATGAGTCCAATTAGGAGAATTTCTAATCTGAACCGCTCCATACGACCAGTCAAGGGCATTGCCTACTTCGTCATATATGGCAACGCAAAGAATTGCATCGCCTTCACCTTTAATCTTTAACCAGCCCTCAATTTCAAACCAATCACCATATTTTACATTTATCCTTCGGGAATAGTTTAGACCCCAGTCCAATTCACCACTGTGGACAATCTTTACACATTTAAGACCAGAATGCTGATCTGAACTGTCCAGAATACATTCGCCACTATTCGGTTCTCTTGTCCAAAAAGCTGACCATCCGGTTAGTCCCTCTTCGAATCCGCCGTTAATAATAAGATTAGTCAGCGTAGTCTGGGCAGATATAGAAAAACTTAATGTTAGGAGCGAAATAAAAATAAAGGCAGTGCTGCCATCAAAGATTTTCTTAGTCATATTTACCCTCAATCCAGTTTTTTCTGATTTGACTTAATTTTTCGACGCTTAATTCACTGCCGCTGACAACTATCAGGTAACGTACTGTAAAATTATCGCCCTTTGAATAAACGAGTGGTTTTTATTAATCCCTTGAGTGGCAGAAAGATAAGCAAACGGGTCTATCATGCAAAAATAAACTGAACTCCCGCGAACATCAGGATGTGTGAACATAGCCGTTGTTACGGGTTTGTCCCCAAGCTTGGAATAGACTCCAGCCCAAGGTGTTTCTATTAAGTCATGTTTCCCACCAGTGGGATACGGCAAATTGGCGGGGTTGAAATGCTTAGCCACTTTATCGAATTCACGGACAAACCGTAATCCAAGACCATGATAATCTGTGCCGGACAAAGTTACTTTTTCCGCAAAATCCCCCACTCTAAAATTTCCTGTCCAGTCAACCATTAACACATCATTTTCTGCATCAATAATTAATCTTAACTTGCGGTTCTCAATTAGAAAGGCGTTTTTTACATCACTGGCGGCAAATCTGTTGCTCCGTGCTACCCAGTAAATTTCATTGTTAAATTCGGCATATTTCAATCTGTCATTAGCAACGGTTTTATTACCATATATTCTGACGGGATACTCTACTCCTGAAGTCGCAGTTTCCTCCCAGAAATTGATACCATTTACTGTTATGGCGTACATTAAACCGTGATGATGCAAATGGTCGGGTGGCGCGTCCAAAAGGATATTCCGCCCATCTAATGTATAAAGTTCTTTTATATAGGGCTTAAGTTTATTTGTCTCAAAATTATACAACAATACCCGTTTTTGGTTATAGAGAATTTCGAGGTTATCGCGTGTTTGCTTTAAAATTATTTCCTGAGCAAACACACATAAATGCGAAATTGCCAGTATTGCGAAAATGACAATCAAAGATATTATACGGGATTTCATGAGTCTAATTATAAAATCCCGTATAAAAAAATCAAACCTGAATTACCGTATCCTTGCTTTTTTTATTCCTTTTGAAATTTTTTGATTCAGGATTTATTACAAACAAAATAACCCATGGCAAAACAGCGCCAATCAAGGCACCAAGATACGATATCGCAATGCCAATCTTTCCGACAATGTTATCAGATTTGAAAAGCAGGTCTGGATTTCCATAGAAAATTTTCCCGAATAAAATGCAAATTAAACTCCCCAGCGCATATCCNGCCATTATTGTAACAGGCATAATGAGCGCCGTGATCATCCCTCTTATAAACTGATTTCTTTTCTCCGTTTGATGTCCCATTGTCAAAAAATAAATTTTTTACTGTAGAATGCAATAAGCAAAATCCTTGCCATAATAATAAAAAATCGCCTACGTGAATTTTCTTAAATTTAAAAATTTTAATAAACTTGGGCTTGACTTAATTTTTTGTTATTTATAAAAGATGGGCATGATCCACATAGGTTTACACACAGATAACTGGCGTCCATTGAGCAAGAGCTTCGAATATGCAGTCGAAAAAATAGTTTCCTTTGGGGTAACGCATATTGAGTTTGCCGTGATCCACGGACAAAACTTCATTCAGGCGTTAGGATATGACCCGGGGATTTCGCTTCAATCAAATCCGAGAGCGCTTCGCAAATATCTCGAGAAAAAAGGATTGGTTGTTTCTCAAATTGACGGTTCTTATCCGATGATGGGACCGAACGGCTCAGCATACGGTGTTCAATACGTTCAACAGTCAATCCGGTTTGCCGCCGAGCTGGGATGTCCTATGGTGGATACGGTGGATGGCGCATTTGAGACTCCCGGAATGACTATCGACGAGGTTTTCCGTGTAACTTGCGATAATTATAAGCAATGCCTGTCATGGGCTGAAGATTACGGAGTCATAATTAATGTCGAACCACATGGACCTTATACGAATAATATCGAATTTATGCGGAAACTTTTTAAGTATTTTGATTCCGAATATCTGAGACTAAATTTCGATACCGGCAACACGTTCATTGCGGGACACGACCCTCTCGAATATTTAAAGGCCCTCCGTCCTTATCTTACACATTGCCACATAAAAGATGTGAGTCCNGAACTTGCTGCCACAGTNCGNGGCGAGGAAACCGGCATAGGCAGTTCGATCGTCCCAGTCGGAGGTGGTGTTAATGCGGAGAATATAAAACGTTGTATCCAGTATCTGAAAGAAACTAACTGGGACGGAGCAGTTTCGATTGAATGTCACGGTTCGGATGAAAATACAGAGGCAAGTGTTAAATTCATGCGGNAAATCGTTGGCAAATAACCTCAAAATAATGAAAGGACTATGAAAAGACTAATTNCTTTGGCAAATATTCTGATTCTTATCGGCTCAGGTATCTATGCGAATGCTCAGGAACCTGTTCCCAGACGCGATGCTGTTCGCCTGGCAACATATCTTAATTTTGACCTATCNGTTTTCGATACAACTCCGATACCATCTGATGCCGACGTTAAACGTCCTGTAGCCTATCGCGAGGGCGAATATGCGGCGCTGATTGTGCCGGAATCAAAATTAAACCCAGAGACCTTCGTTAATGCAGGGNGTAAAGCGATTGTTCCGGTTGGACAAATCTGGATGCATAAAATTGTACCCACGAAAAATGGCGAGGCAATTTCTGGTGATTCTTTTAAGACAATGCCGGTTACAATCCGTGATGAAACATACAATGTCATGCTATGTCTGCTCGGAGCAAGAAAGAAATCCGATAATACGATGGAACTGTTGATATTCGGTAAGGATAAAGAACCACTGTTGACAGTGCCATTAATAAAAACGGAATCGAAACAGGATTTTCCAATAGAAGCTGATGTTCAGCGGGGCGATAATTCCGCAAAAGTTACCTTAAAAATAGTTGGAAAATATCAGGCAACTTTTGAAGTTACATCTTTGGAATAAATAAAAACCGGTAAATAGAACCTTATTCTAATAACCGCGAGTTACTTTTACAATTGTTCAGCAACCTTGCGGAAATGTAAACCGATTATCGCAAGCTCAATAGCATTGCGGAATTTTGCTGGTTGAGTCAGCAGCGTTGACCAGAAGAGTTTCCAGTATTCTTTCCGACCTTCTTTATCGCGGACACCGAGAAACCAGATAGACTTTATAAATGCAATAAAATCATCATACGAAACCCTTATACCAGCACCGGTAGGTTTGTATTCATTCAGAAATACTCTGATTCTCTTGTAGTAGACTGATGGTGAATACAGATTCTTCATTAACTGACGGTAATTATTTTTAAGGAACTCTTTATTGAGTTTTGGTATAAAGTTAATTGCCGATTGCGTATTGTCGCCTGTGGAATCTTCTGTGATTCTCCCCTCTTTAAAAAGACGCTGATAAAGTTTTGTTTTAGGCAATGCAGTTAAAAGTCCAACCATCGCTGTTACTACGCCGGATTTTTGAATAAACTCAAACTGGCGTTGGAAAATATCAGGAGGGTCGTTATCAAAACCAACAATAAAACCACCCATTACTTCGAGACCAAACTGATGGAGTTTCTTTACAACCTCAACAAGGTTACGACCCTGATTTTGCATTTTACGGCATTCTTTAAGNGCTTCATCAGACGGTGTTTCAATACCGACAAAAACCTTTACAAAACCCGCTTCGACCATGAGCTTGCACNATTCAGGATCATCGGCAAGATTCACCGATGCCTCAGTGAGAAATGTCATCTTCGTTTTCGTCTTTCTGCGCCAGACAATCAATTCCTTTAATAGTTCCCGCGTTTGTTTTTTATTTCCGATAAAATTGTCATCAACAATAAAGACTGTATCTTTCCAACCAAGTTTTCGCAGTGTCTCAAGTTCAAGAATAAGTTGAGCGGGCGATTTGGTACGCGGAACACGCCCGAATATCGCTGTTATATCACAGAATTCACAATCGAACGGACACCCTCGTGAAAACTGGACGCTCATTGCGGCATAATCGCGCATTTTAATTAAATCCCAGCGGGGAATCGGAGTTTTTGTTAAATCAGGTTTTTTATCTGAACAATAAATTCGCTTTAAATTCCCTGATTTTAAATCCTGTATAAGTTCTTCGATTATGTTTTCCGCCTCGCCAAGGACAAAGTGTTTTATTTCTGGATATTTTTCATAACTTGTAGTAAAAAGCGGACCGCCTGCAATAATAGTTTTATTAAATTTTAAACATTTTTGAATAATCTCTGATACAGATTCCTTCTGGACAATCATGGCGCTAATCATCACATAATTTGCCCATTTAAGGTCTATTTCGGAAATCTCATTTTTCACATTAAGGTCAACAATCCGTAAATTCCACTCGCGTGGTAGCATTCCTGCTACAGTTAGTAAACCGAGAGGGGGATATGATGCCTTTTTTGAAATGAAATGTAGAACGTATCTAAAACTCCAGAAAGTTTCGGGGGTCTTGGGACTTATCAATAAAATATTCATGCTTTCAACAGTTAATTCAGTTCAGGTAAAATCTTTCTCTTAATTTCCTTGAAATTTTAAAGACACAAATCCGAAAGAACTTCTTTTAAAAGAACAGGCTTTTATTTTTCTATATCCAGTTACTCTTTTTCTGTTATTCATTTTATTTCTTTAAATATACACCAATTTCGGACTTAAGCAAATTAAATAACCATACGCTGTAAATTATTTTAAACATTCATTGACATAAAAAGAGCGGCGGCTTTTGCAGCCGCCGCTTCATGGTTAATTGTTACTCTCAAGGATGAACTGACCTTTGTCAGCCATCCATCCTATCTTCACTGCACATTAATCGTTATCGTTACAGTGGTCGGACAAGTGTCCACTCCGCCATTCATCGTACCACCACTGTCCTTCAATCCTATCGTCAATACCGCCGTGCCAGCCGCCTTCGCCTTGAACGTCAACGTTCCATCCGCGCTTATCTTCGGCTGCACAGCAAATATCCCAGGATTGCTGTTCGCTACTGTGTATGTCAATAACTGCTTCGATTCATCAGCAGGTCCAGCACTCGCACTGGCTATCACCTTTGCACTAAACGCCTGCCCAACAGAAGCGCTTATCGTACTATACTGCTCATCCAGCGCAAAGCTCGGCGCATCATTCACAGCTGTCACCTTCAATACCGCACTCGCACTCGCACTGTTAGTCCCATCACTCACTGTAAACGTCAATAACGTCGCACCATTTCCATCAGCAACAGGCCTCACCCTCACTACACGCTGCGTAGGATAATCTCCCATCATCACCTCTATGTTCTCAGGCGGCACTAACCCAACATTCGTGCTCGTCACACTCAATACCAAGTCCTCAGGCCTGCTCTCCAAATCATTCACATTCACCACAAACATCGTCTCACTACCCTCAAGTATCGTCTTGCCAGCTACCTTCCCTATCACAGGCGGATCATTCACATTCAATACCCTCAACACAAAACTCTTCACCACTGACATGTTCGTGCCTCCATTGGCTGTACCACCACTGTCCATCATCTGAACAGTTACCGGCGTCTCCCCATACACATTCTTCAATAATGTGAAGCTCAATACCCCCTTGCCGTCTATCTTCGGCAAACCATAACCTATATACGCCCCGTTAGGATTCGCCGTGTTCGTCGCCCACTTCACACCAGCAAACATCAACGCCTTATCACCAGGCACNCCAACAAGGAACTTAATCGCCTGCGCACTCTCATTAGCAGGCCCCTTCACTATGTTATACGCAAAGTTCGGTATCTTAACAGCACCACTGTCCTCANGTACCTCAACCANNTNACTCGCCAATTCAAACGACGGCTGATCGTTCACAGGCAATATCTTTATCGTCACTCGCGCTAACTTGCTCGTCTTAACACCATCATCAACATAATAGTCGATTATATCATTGCCAAATGCATCCGGCTTCGGCATGTAGTGCAGCACAGGTCCTACAACAGAGTTCGTCGCTACCACAACCCGACCAGCCACACTGTCATCATAATACGCACTCGTTATCGTGCCATTCGTAGGACCTCGCACTATTATGTAGTCCAACGGCCCCTGCGTGCCTTGCAACGTAATGTCTATCGGCGTGTCCTCACGCGCTATCACACTCTGCTTGTATGCCACTGGAGCATAGTTGTTCAGTAACACACTCACTTCCCCACTACCATAGTTGGCTACCGCAAGGTCAACGCTGAAGTCCTTGTTAACATCACCCACCGCTATCCCTATCGGAGTCTCTCCTACCATATACATGCTACCAGGATCTCCCCAGTAGAACCCAAACGTTCCATCACCTTTGCCTAACATCACTTCAACCGCCCCAAAACCACTAAGCGTTATCGCTACATCAAGGTTCTTGTCACGGTTAAAGTCACCTAACACTACCCCTCGCGGCATCGCTCCAATTGACTCCCCAACACCAAATGTACCTGCCACCTCAAAGGTACCTTTGCCCTTGTTGGTCAATACGGTTATGTCATCACTACCACCATTGACTACCACTATGTCCAACGCCTTGTCGTTGTTAACATCACCTACCGCAATAGCAACAGGCATCACACCAACATCATACGCAACAGCAACAGCATTAGAAAATCCTCCCTTGCCATCGCCAGGTATCACTACCACCTTGTTGTTCACACTGTCGGCTACAACCAACGCCTGCTTCATCGTCTTAAATACATCACCAGCACCAACAGCACTCACAACACCACCAACATTAACATCAGCACCATTAACCCAACCACCAGCCTTGTTAAGCAATACCTTAACAACTCCACTGGCATCCCCTACTGCCAAGTCAAGCCTCAAATCTTTGTCAAAGTCAGCTGCTACAATCGATGTCGGACTACCACCAACCGTCAGCGTCGTCTGTCCACTAAACGTGCCAGCATTGTTGCCATAAAGCACTATCACCTGTCCATCAGCTGTCAATACAGCAACGTCCATCATCAGGTCTTTGTTGAAGTCACCACTCACCGACGCTATCGGCTTGCCACTAATCGCCACAGGCGCAGTATTGGTGTCTAATGCAAAGTTGCCTTTGCCATCACCAATCAGCATCGCAACATTACCGCCACCTTCAACTTCATTGACAACGGCAATGTCTAACTTAGCGTCTTTCCGGAAGTCTGCGATTGCAACAGCAACCGGTGAACCGCCAGCAGGATAATTAACCGCTTGATTGAATGTATACGGACGAACGTCGTTGACAGGCGCAACCACTACCTGAACNGNGCCAGTCACCACACTCACTCCGTCAGACACTGTGTATTCAATCGTGTCAACACCGTTAAAGTTCGGNGCAGGAGTGTAAACAAGGGTATTCCCTTCCAGTGAAATTTGTCCACCACGCAACGATGTTGAAGAGGTCAGATTGAACGTTACAGGCAAATAATCAAGGTCAACCGCGTTCAGTGCAACCTGCAACGAACTATCTTCTGCAACATCAACAGTAATTGGTGTAACTACAATGCCATCGGTCACATTCTCAATATTTAATTGTATTATTGCTGGAGCGCTTGACGTAATTCCATCGGAAGCAACAAATGTGAACGAATCGGTGCCATAATAATTAGTGTTTGGCGTGTAGAACACAACATTTGTTGCAAGAGGCACTCCGAGCATATTTGTAGTTATTTCAACGAGATTAGTTATGCTATCTATATATCCCTGCAAAGTGCCTTTTGCCGGTAAAGTATCAATCGCAAATACAACACCCGGACTTTCAAGGTCAATGCCCTGCAATGCTATTGCTACTGTATTATCTTCCTGCATATTGATTTGTTGAGGTTGAGCCACAGGGATGGTGTTAATCAAAAGGGTCGAGGTCAGNTTTGTTGTATTACCTGAAGAATCNGAAACGCTGATTTGTATCGTGTAATTTCCGGGCTGAAATTCAGTGCCAGCCGGCGGGTCTTGTGTTATTATGAGCGTTGCATCGCAATTATCTGCAGCAACAATTGCGCTTGCCACATNAGGNGCAATTCCGATTCCACCCTGCGGAATATTCTGAACATAACTTGACTGATATGAAACGACCACAGGCGCAGAAACATCAACTACTGTAACAATGGTAGTCAGATTTGTTGAATTATTATTCGCATCCGATACAATTATACTAACGGTGTGTTCGCCTTTCTCAAGTAAGGTTCCAGGTAATGGCATTTGAGTTATTGTAACAGCGCCTGATGGGTCTGTTGCAACCACTTCAGCAGTCAAATCAGGCAATTCCGCCACACACTGGTTGTTAACCGCCAATTGCAGTGTTTCAGGATAAGATGTGATTGCTGGCGGTTGGGTATCAACTACAGTTATTACTGCAGGTTCGCTGGTAACCTGCCCGTAGAGATTCGATATTGTAACTGAATACGAGCGACCTGAAATTGCCATTGTTGCGCTACCTAAGTTCAAAGTAGCGTTAGTCGCCCCTTGAATCGGTTCTGAACCATCATACCATTGATAAGTCATCGGAGCCGTACCAACAGCAGTAACAGAAAGTACAGCGTTTGAACTTAATTCTATCGTCTGAGTGGCGGGCTGAACAACAATTTGTGGAGCGCCACCCTGCGGTAAGACTTGTGGTCCTTGCAGATAATTCTGATAGACTGCCTCAGGCGTTAATGCACCGCTGTAGATTCTGAATTCTTCAATTGCTCCGTTCAGATAAGGATCAACAGCATAAAGTGATTTACCGATGAAAGAATAATTATTGACGACCTTCGAAATTGGCATATCAAGATCGTTTCTTGAAGCTACAAGTGTGCCGTTGACGTAAACTCCCATAAAATGATCCGGCGGGTCAACAACACAAACAACATGCACCATCCCCTTGTTGTTTAAGGATGTTGCGCCCGGAGTATCTACTACAACTTCGCCATTGCCGCCCGGGTCTGAGTCCGTAATCGCAAGGCGTGTTCCGTTCCAGTGAGTATTCGGGGCAAAGAAGAGATATGTCCTACCCTGATTAGCGGCATTAATATCGCCAAAATCAAATACGCGTGTCCATGCGCCATTATTGCCAAATTCGCCCCAGAACTCTATTGTTACCGCATCGAGGTAGTCAATCATATGCGGCAGCAATTCAATATAAGAATCCACACCATTGAAATAAGCCTTGCCATTCTGAACAACGGCGCCGCCCCTCAATGTTCCATCAGCAATACCCACAGAATCAGAGGCATCGAAATCAAAAGTATAACGATGCAACAACGCAAGTCCGGTATCGACCACTGTGATAACTGCGACATCGCTCTGCGCCTCAACAACTACATCATTTACCTTGTTATATGCTTTGCAGAAGAACTGAGTACCATTATCAGCGGCATATAACTTTTCAGTAACGTAAGTCATGTTCGTTGCACCTTCAATTGGCACGCCATTTTTGAACCACTGGTAGGTAACAGGCGGCTTGCCATAAGCGCGAGCAAACAAAACCACCGAGTTGCCTTCGGATACCGTTCTGCTCTGCGGTTGTTCCACAAATGCAACCGGACCGTATCCTATTTCCGCGTTCGGACCATTAGAATAACTTAAAGCGATTTGCGCATCAGACAAAACGCCATTGTAGATTCTGAATTCATCTATTGAACCATTCACGTAAGCGTCTCCTTCATAAAGCGAACGCCCAATCCATGAATACACATTATTAATTTCAGTTAGTTGGATTGAAATTCCTCTTTGCGCTTCCAGGACGCCGTTTCTGTAAAGTTTCATTACACCCTTTGGCGGGTCATATACGCAGACAATATGTTGCATCCCGAGATTATCCAACGGATTTCCGTAGCCAAGCGCCTCTTCACGGGTGTATCCTGCATTGTCACCGGAACCCGCGGCAATGCTTACCCTGTGGTCTCCCGGTCCCGTATGTGGTGAGAAGAAGATGTATGTTCTACCGAGATTGGCNGAATTTCTGTCACCGAAGTCGAATACACGTGACCAGCCACCATTATTTCCAAAAGTTGCCCAGAATTCTATCGTAACATTAGTGTAACCTGAAATTATTCCGGAAGGTAATTCGGCATACTGCCCGCCACCACCTAAAACCAACATACCATTTTGGATGTAAGCGCCTCTACGTAAAGTTCCATGCGCTGTTCCAACGCTATCGCGCATGTTACCATCAAAACTGTACCTGTGAGTTAACATTTTTGCGGCGGTCACCACAGTCAGCGTAGCCTGTTCACTTTGCGCTGTATGCACCTCGCCATTCACAATATTAGAACAAACTACATAGAACGTGGCGCCGTCATCAGCCTCCGTAGCATTTACAAGTGTAAAGACCCTGTTCGTGGCGCTCGGAATCGGCTGTCCATTCTTATACCACTGGTAGGAGATAGGAGGTTCACCATCAACCGTGATACTGAATGTAGCATTGGCAAATTCCGGTATAACTTGATTTGCGGGCTGAGCCACAATGCTGACAGGTCCCGAAATAAGCCCCGGACCAAGCGCAAAGTTATTAGCAATCTGTTCTGCCGTAAGTATTCTCGAGTGCACACGTAATGCAGCAACAGAACCTGAGAATCCAATATTTGCATAACTGAACGGTCCATCCCAGAATTGGTCACCGAGAACGACCGGACCATCATCCCAGATATTAAGTTATTCGGCTTAACAGTGTTTAAGACACCATCAACATAGATGTAATTAGCAACACCGTCATAAACATAGACAATATGATGCCACGTCCCTGCAGGCGGAACGCCTCCTGAAAACGCAACGTCGCCGGCTCCCCAATGACCTATTGCCCCCCAAGTTCCATGTGCTCCATAGCCAACTGAGGCGCAACGATTTTCTGTTCCTCGTTTACCCCAGCTGAATATCCACTCTTCATTTGCGATTGACGGATTATAAACCCAGATTTCTATTGCATAATCATCAGGGTTGCCAAGCGCATCCTTCCCCGTAATTTCGCGTGGGGCAGTAAATGTGGCTTTAAGATGATTCGCACCATTAAAGATTATCGCTCTTTGTCCTGCAGTAGTTCCTTTTACCGGGTCGCTTGGTGCAGACGGGTCTTCAATAAAACTCCCACCAATCGCGCCGTAATTAATCCATTCTCTTACCAAACCATTTTCATCAGTAACAACACCCTGAGCGGCGTTGATATCGATTAACAATCTCCCGCCAATCATTGGTTTACCTAAAACATTCGCTGCCCTTGCGGACCCAGTTGCTGCAGTTGCTGAATAGTTAATCAGCGTTCCTGTTCCGGCATAAGTGTAAACGGCAACATAATATGTCCTGTCAGGGACAAGATCGGTTACAGTAACCTGATTGCCTGAACCGATATAAACCGCATAACTTCCACCACCAAGGTGATCACCTTGCTGGAATGCAGCATTTGCATTGTAATTTGCACCATCGGACGGTTTGGCGGTAACATCACTGCCTTCACAAACAAGGACAATACTGCCGGTAGCGCTATCAGGTTTTGTCCATGTAATGGTCATTTGATTGTTCTGAACGTTATTAATGGTTACACCTGTTGCCGGTTCCGGCTCCGTGTAGAACTCACTGTCTGCAGAATAAACCTTGCCTTCTACCGCATTACTTGCCCATGCGCGGAAATAATAATGTGTGCCGGGTTGCAGCGAATTAACATCAGCAATAAATGAAAACGGAGCATTTGTGTAGCCACTAAAGATAACTTCATTTTCCGTTGGATTTGGTGATGTTCCCCATGCAAAACCCCAACTTGTAACCCCGACTGCTCCATCAGAAAACAGGGTTCCGGCAAGTGTTGCTGATGTCGAGTTAATCTTGGAAACACTCAGGTTGCCGAGAGTAATCGGAGCCCCGAGCCAACTGGCTGGGCTATATGAGGCAAACTGATAAGGGGCATCCTGATTTTTATACGACGCCCAAATCCACGCGGCTGAACGTACAACACTTTCAACACGGCATTCATCAAGTTTACCGTCATGGTATCTGCCCGTCCAGCTACCAAGAAATGCGCCGAAACAGAATGGATAAGAACTGTTAACAATATACGAGAATTTATTCCATTGCGTCATTTTAACGCCATTTACATAAATGGTCTGAACAGCACCGTCCCAGACGCCGACAATATGGAACCATTGATTAACTCCCGGCAAAGCGGCAGCTACATCACCGCCCCATGGATTGACTTCCCATCTTCCCGTTCCACTTGTGGTTGACCACAACAAATAAGAATCGCCTTTACCAATAAAGTGATGTTCAGCGTTAAGGGTATTTGCCCAGACCCACGCAGACATTGTTATATTTGTTCCCATATCAAGGTCGCCGGCTGTCGCATAAACATTCGGTGTTAACGCCTGTGCCACGCCAATCTTACCCGCAGTATCATTCATATTTGCCGGGTTGCTTATAGTATCAATGTGGTAGGCATTCTGTGCGGCATTCTGGCAGTATTTAGTATTCATATGCCAGACGCCGGCAAATCCATCACTCCATACCGAACGGTCTGTCCTATACCCCGGTTCTGACACGCCAGCCTTGCCCCAGAACATTGATATTACGGTATTATTTGTAAGCTCAGGGATCTGAACCCAGATATAAGAATTCCCGTTCGGATCCCACTGTTCAATCTCGTGTCTTAATTCGGTGCCGTTAGCGTCAACAAATTTGAGGTCGGCGTTTCCGGATTTGAAATCTGCGTAAGAAAATCCCTGAATTGCAGGTCCAAGAACAACCAACGCCGGGAAGTTAGTCAGTGTTTCAGATTGTGTATAGCCGCTGAAAGTTATTGTTGAGAAATACTCATAGCCGCTTCTGTCAAAATAGGGGGCTGTAGTAAATGTATCGGAAGATGGGGCAAATGCGCCACCTGCTGCATTTTCAGCATAAAACCTATAATAATACAATGTTCCGGGCTGTAGATTAGAAACTTTAGCCTCAACAATACCAACGCTTCTTACGCCCAAATCATAAACTTTTTCCCATTGAGACAAGTCAGTGCCGCCATCAGTTTTGCCTATGCAAAGCTTAACCTGTGTTACGCCCCAGTTTGTCGCTGTAAGGTTCCCGTAAAGACGCGCATAAACAGTCGTCACAGTTTTTACGCCGGCATTGCTTATTGCAGGTGGAGAAACCACTGTACTAAATGTTCCGGTCCAGTCTGACCAATAAGTTACATCATTCTTCACAGCGCGTATCTTGAAGAAATAAGGTTGTAAATCCCACAAATCTTCGAGTTGTGCAGAGAAAAATCCCGCATTCAATGTTCCCAGATCTTTGCTCATTTGCCATGCTGCCGGGTCTGTGCCGCCATTAACAGTGCCATAAAAAATTGTTACGTTCGCCCCATCAAGAGTCAGATACCCGTTGATTGTGGCTGTTTCTGTTCCGATATCGGTTGGCTGAAGCGCATAAACAGCCTGTTGACCATTAATACCTGCGGCATAATTTGCGGCGACATCACTTGCGCTTAAAACACCTGAGTGCACTCTAATCGCCGCAACAAAGCCAGAGAACTGTTTAGATGGGACAAACGATGCCTCATACGCGGTCCCTATTGTCATCGGTTCACCCACCCGGATATTCAAAGTTTTTGCCTCGCTGTATTGAAGAACGCCGTCAAGGTAAAGATATTCAGTAGCGCCATCGAAAACCACTGTAATCAAATGCCATTGCCCTGCTGCAGGTACTGTGTTCCAACCCATATCGGCGGCAGCCCCCCAGTGAGTTACTGCGCCAAAACCACCGGCGCCTGTACTGCTTCCGTAATTAATCTGCGCTGCTGTTCCATTGCCGCCGCCGCGACGCGCCCAGCTGAAAACACATTCCTCGGTTGCTATTGCCGGGTTGTTGACCCACACTTCAATCGTGTAATCATTTGCTGGCGCAGCGCTTCCGGTAATTTCATCCGGGGCAGGTATAGTGCTTTTCAGGTAATCACCACCATCAAAACCAATTGCCACCTGTCCAGCAAGATTGCTTATTCCTGGCAAGGTATCCGGAAGTCCGAACGGAATAAAACTCCCTCCTTTCGTTCCGAAGTTTTTCCATTCAAGAATTCTACCTTGCTGGTTTGTAACAATTCCACGCGAGGCGTGAAGATCAATAAGCAGATTGCCAGCAACCTTAATTTGAGCAGGCAAAGAAAACGCTGTAGCAATTATGCTATCAGCGCTACCGTGATAGGCTTGATTTGGGTTTTCATATTCGCATTTATTTTTGAATTTAAAATTACAACTATACAACACAAAATAAAAAAATTTGTCAATACTGTCAATAATTTTTTTTGTTTATTAATTTATTTTTATACGCAGTCTCGTGGCAATAATTTCTAACATGGATTTTTTCTGTCATGGAAATACCTTTTATCTTATCGTCAAACGTTCTATCTGGTAAGAAACTTGTGCAGAATTTTTATCAACAATTTTAAACGGATAACAAGAACATTC
>JGI24721J26819_10002811_pt1 | contig 18921 bp, 23 predicted proteins | sample YelNatPaOPGAMG01_FD_26819 | JGI IMG/M metagenome (IMG submission 26819) | reverse complement strand
CATATAACAGATATTTCGGGAGCTGAAACAATCGCCAGAACATCTGGTGGAATGTTCGTTAAAGCCGATAGGCTTGAGTCTTCGCCGTATGCAGCGATGCGCGCAGCCACTGCAGCAGCAGAAATAGCTAAAGACAAGGGAATAACAGCAATACACATCAAAGTTAGAGCACCCGGAGGCTCAGGACCCAGAACACCCGGGCCGGGAGCACAAGCAGCTATAAGGGCTCTGGCGAGAGCAGGGTTCCGCATAGAACGCATAGAAGAGGTTACACCNATACCGCATGATGGCACTAGAAGACCTGGCGGCAGAAGGGGTAGAAGAGTCTAGCAGCATCCTTTCCATTTTAATAGAAAAATTGAAATAATGCACNAGTGTTCTATTCAACGACATGCTCATCACCATGTGAGCGACAATGGAGTGTTCAAGTTAGTGGAGATTAAAGTGCTTGAGAAAGACGACAAAAACATTCGCCTAATCATTCAAGGAGTTGATGTTCCATTCATGAACGCTTTGAGAAGGGCGATAATTTCTGAAGTCCCGGTGATGGCAATAGACGATGTTGTGATAATTGACAATTCCTCCATACTTCAAGACGAAATTATAGCCCACCGGCTTGGCTTAATTCCATTGAAAACAGACTTGGATGGCTATAACCTGCCGGAAGAATGTCCATGTAAAAGCGAGTTTGGATGTAACCTCTGCAGGGTTACACTTACGCTGGATGTAGAGGCAAGGGAAGGCACCAGAACTGTTTATTCTGGAGATTTAGCCTCAGAAAATCCCAACATAGTGCCGGTAAGCGATAAAATTCCAATAATAAAACTTGCAAAGGGACAAAGGCTAAAGTTTGAAACCTACGCAAGGCTGGGTAGAGGCAAAAACCATGCAAAATGGCAACCGGTCTCGATGTGCGCATACAAATATTTTCCAAAAATAGAAATTTCCAGCGAAAAATGCGATGCTTGCGGGAAATGTGTCGAAATCTGCCCAAGGAGAGTTCTAGTTAAGAAGGAAAAAAGCATAGAGATTCATGATCTTATGGCTTGCACCATCTGTAAAGATTGCGTTGATGCATGTCCCCAGAAACCTCCAGCCATAAGCATTGGTTGGGAAGAAAACACCTTCATATTTGGTCTGGAATCCACAGGCGCGTTGCCACCAGAGAGAATAATCACAGAAGCCATCAAAATACTGGATAAGCAACTGATGGAACTAGAAAATCGGGTGAAGGGTGAAAAGAGTGAAGGAGACTAGGAAAACAAATCCGGAGCTTATAAGGCTTATACGTTTCCTAAAAAAGCAAAGTAGAGAAAACAAGGCTAACATCTGGCGTGACATCGCAGAAGAACTATCTAAGCCAAGAAGAAGAGGCGTAGCTGTAAACCTAAGCCGTTTAAATAGATATACGCAAAAGAACGAAACGGTAGTTGTTCCAGGCAAAGTCTTAGGCGCTGGCAAAATAGAACATTCAATAACCGTGGCAGCTTTCGCTTTTTCAGAGAAGGCGAAGGAGAAAATAAGGGCTGTAAAGGGCAAGTGTTTGTCCCTTTTTGAGCTCGCCGAGAAAAACCCTAAGGGTTCAAATGTAAAGATAATTGGGTGAAAGTAAATGCAGTTAACAAGCAAACAAGCCACAATAATAAATGCTGACGGCTTAATTCTTGGCAGATTGGCAAGCACAGTCGCCAAACGTCTGCTAAACGGGGAAGAAATTATAATTGTGAACGCAGAAAAGGCTGTGCTTTCGGGGAAGAGAAAAAGCAAAGTTATGGAGGCTAAGGAGTTTCTTGAAGTCGGGTCTCCGGGAAAAGGACCGTTTCACCATAGGAGACCAGATATGATAGTTAGAAGAACTGTTAGAGGCATGCTTCCCTACAAACAGCCAAAGGGAAAACAAGCATATAAGAGACTTAAAGTGTTTATTGGAATCCCGGAAGAGTTCAAAGACAAAAAAATGGAGATCATAATGAGCGCCCAAGCTAAAAAGCTATCATGCGCTTACTTCACGCTTGATGAGTTCGCAAAGGAAATTGGATGGAGCCCTGGAGGATAAACATGACAACTAAAAAAGTTTTAGCGGTAAGTGGAAAAAGGAAGACATCAGAAGCTCGCGCCTTGATTAGGCCTGGAATTGGAAGAATCCGCATAAATAAGGTGCCCATAGAAATTTTTGAACCGGAAGTTGCACGTGAGAAAATCTTGGAACCTCTCATACAGGCTGGAGACGACGTTTGGAAACAGTTGGACATAGATGTAAAGGTTTCTGGGGGAGGCTACATGGGTCAGGCGGAAGCCGCGAGAATGGCGATTGCAAGGGGACTGTGGGAGTGGAACAAAAAAAGCCCGCAGCTAAAAAGGATGTTTATGGAATATGATAGGACATTGCTTGCTGGGGACCCAAGGCGGAAGGAGCCAAAAAAGTTTGGTGGACCCGGCGCGCGAGCTAGAGAACAGAAAAGCTATAGATAGGAAGGGAATAATGGATGATTATACCTGTAAGATGTTTCACGTGTGGTAAATTGATCGGAGATAAGTGGGAGGAGTTTGCCAGAAGGGTTAAGGCTGGAGAGGATGCAGGCGAAGTTTTAGATAGCCTAGGATTTAAGCGGTACTGTTGTAGGCGTATGTTGCTTTCGCATGTGGAAATAATCGACGAGGTCCTCCGCTTTTATGAAGAGGCTGAGAAAAGAAAAGAGGTTAGAACATATTATTAGGGAACATGGCAGAAGTGAAAGCATGTCAACAGTTATTGAAGATATAATTGCTAGAAAAATTTTCCAAAGCCGAGGGCAAGAAACAATAGAAGTCGATGTGATAACAACCTCTGGGTTTGGAAGGGCATCCGCTCCAGCTGGAGAGAGCCGCAGCAGAGCCGAAGTGGTCTATTATCCAGATGGAAGCGTGGATAAAGCCGTAGAAAAAGTTGAAGAGCTAATAGCTCCTGAACTGATAGGTTTGAACGCTGATTCTCAACATGAAATTGACAGAATGCTTCACGAAATCGACGGTTCAAAGGACTTTAGAGTTATAGGTGGAAACACGGCATTCGCCATCTCTCTAGCTACTGCGGAGGCAGCCGCAAACTCCTACGGAATGCTTCTCTTCCAATATTTAGGGGGACACGTCGCTAACGAACTCCCATATCCTCTTGGGAATGTAATAAGCGGCGGAAAACACACCCAAGGAAAAACGCCGGACTTCCAAGAATTTCTAGCCCTTCCCTACGAAGCCGAAAACTTCTTGGAGGCAGCCATCGCCAACTCCAAAATTCACAGTAAAGCTGGCGCCATGCTAAAAGAGAAGAATAGGCTTTTTAACGGTGGAAAAAGCGATGAAGGAGCATGGATTGCGAACGTAACAGACTTAGATGCATTTGAGATTTTAGCCGAAGCTTGTGAAGAAGTCGGCAATGAGCTTGGATTTAAATGCGGCATAGGCATTGATGTTGCGGCATCCTCGCTATGGAATAGAAGAGAAAAAATTTATGATTACAGAAGGGAGGGTAAAAAGCGCGATTCAGGGGAGCAGTTGGATTACATTTTGGAGCTTATAAAGAAATATCACTTAGTGTATGTTGAGGACCCCTTCCATGAGGAAGATTTTGCAAGCTTTGCAGAGCTCACAAAAAAGGTTAAGGGCTGCTTGATTAGTGGCGATGACTTGTTCGCAACAAACAGCGAAAGATTAAGCCGCGGAATAGAGAAAGGCGCAGCCAACGCCATCATAATAAAGGTGAACCAAGTGGGTACAATCACTGACGCTTTAGAAACTGTGGAGTTAGCCAGAAGAAACGGGTACGTGCCAACAATGTCCCATCGTTCAGGCGACACATGCGACTGGCACATAGCCCATTTAGCTGTAGCCTTCAAATGCCCAATAATAAAGACAGGAATTGCTGAAGGAGCAAGAATCGCAAAAATAAACGAGCTGATAAGGATAGAAGAGTTTTTGGAAGATAGAGCTAAAATGGCTGATCTTAGAAAGATTCTGGGGAGATGAAAAATGTCTGAGGATAAAGAAACGAAAGAATTTGAAGGCGAAAATAACCCCGAAGAAGAAACGCAGCGGTTGCAGAAGAAGAACTGTTGATGCAGCGAGATGCCCTATTATCCGCGGGCATACACATCGGAACACGCATGAAAACTGGAGACATGGAAAACTTCATTTACCGCGTTAGGCCAGATGGACTATTCGTTTTGGACGTTAAAAAGACCGATGAACGTATAAGGATAGCTGCAAAGTTTTTAGCTAGATTCGAACCCGCGAAAATTGCTGCGGCAGCCGCCAGACTTTACGCTCAAGAACCTGTTAAAAAATTCTGTGAGGTAACTGGGGCAACCCCGGTAATTGGGCGGTTTATTCCAGGGCTTTTGACAAATCCGCTTTATCCAAATCGCATTGAACCCGAAGTTTTGATAGTTTCTGACCCTAGGGCTGATTCCCAAGCTGTTAAAGAAGCTTCGGCGGCTGGCATACCAGTAGTTGCATTGTGCAGTACAGACAACGAGTTTTCAGGGGTAGACTTGGTTATTCCAACAAACAATAAAGGCAGGCGCGCCCTGGCCGTGATTTACTGGTTGCTGGCAAGACAGGTTTTGAGGGAGAGGGGAGAACTGCCTCCAGACAAGGATTTGCCCTTAACCATAGAGGATTTTGAAGCTAAAATCTCAAGGGAGGAGGAAACCTAGCAAAATGACGAAGGTTCGGCGTCCCACACAAGCCGGAGCCTTTTATGAGGGAAACGCCGATTCCTTGAGGAAACAAATTGAAAACTGTTTTCTCCACGAGTTTGGTCCCGGGAAAATCCCGATGGTTGTTAAAACTGGACTGAAAACGATTATGGGTTTAGTTTGCCCACACGCCGGCTACATGTTTTCTGGTCCAGTGGCGGCCCACGCCTATTATTCGCTTGCTTGTGATGGCAGACCGGATGTTGCCGTTATTTTTGGTCCGAACCATACTGGTTATGGCAGTGCTTTGGCTGTTATGAACGAAGGCTTTTGGCGTACTCCTTTGGGCGATGTGGAAGTTGACGGTGAAACAGCCAACCAGATTGTTCGCGAATCACGTATTGTTGATGTTGACGACTCCGCCCACCGTTTTGAACACTCAATCGAGGTTCAGCTTCCGTTTCTCCAGTACCTCTACGGTTCAGAAATTAAAATCGTGCCAATCTGTTTTTTGATGCAGGATTTATCCTCGGCTAAAGAGGTTGGGAAAGCTGTGGCTAAGGCTTTAGCTGGGAAAAACGCTGTTGTTATAGCTTCTTCGGACATGACGCATTATGAACCGCAAAAAAGTGCTGAAAGAAAAGACAGAACCGCTTTGGAAGCTGTTAAAGAAATGGATGAAGACAAATTTTACTCAATTATCGAGACGCATCGCATTACTGCTTGTGGATATGGTCCAATAGCTGCTTTGATTACTGCTGCAAAGCTTTTGGGGGCAAAAGAGGCAAAAGTGTTATGTTATAAGACAAGCGGAGATATAATTGGCGACTACTCAAGTGTTGTTGGGTATGCCGCTGTCTGCTTCCAAAAATAGTGGTGAATGATGGGTGTCATTGCCTCAGCCCCAGCCAAAGTGATACTTCTCGGAGAACACTTCGTTGTATACGGCGAACCAGCCATAGTAATCGCCATAGATAGAAGAGCCTACGCGAAAGTTGAAAACCGCAGCGACAAGAGGCTATACCTACACTCAACAAACCTTAATCTGGCAGGATATTTTGATAACAACAACTTTAAAGTTGAGCATGGCGACTTCAAAGAAGCGATAATGAAGTTTGAACCAATCAAGCTAGCCGTAGAAAAAGTCATGGAAAAATGTGGAGAAAGGGCTGGCTTAAACATTGAAATAACTCAACAGTTCCCGTTGCCGCTGGTCTAGGGTCTTCAGCAGCTGTGGTAGCAGCTGTCACAAAGGCTGTCAGCGCCCTTTTAGGCGTAGAACTGTCGAAGGAAGAAGTTTTCCGCATAACTTTTCAATCTGAAAAAATAGTGCACGGCTCCCCTTCAGGTATAGACCCGGCGATTTCAACCTTCGGCGGAACGCTTTTGTTCCAGATGGACACGGGTTTTAAGCCTCTTGAGGTTAAGGCTGACATCCCGCTAGTTATAGGCGACACTGGCATGGAAAGGTCTACACGCACTCAGGTTGAAAAGGTGCATGGGATTAGGGAGAAGTATCCCCACATTATAGAACCTATGATGCACGCGGCAAGAGAGCTTGTTCTCAGAGCCATCGAAGCCCTAAGGTACAACGACTTGGAAACACTTGGGGAGTTAATGAACATCAACCACGCGCTGCTTTACGGATTAGGCGTTTCAGACGAGTCCTTAGAATGGCTTATAAGCGCCGCACGAAAGGCTGGAGCCTTAGGCGCAAAATTAACAGGCGCTGGCGGAGGCGGATGTATGATTGCGCTAGCAAGAAGCGAGGGAATTGAAAAGGTTGTGGAAGCCATTCAGAGGGCTGGGGGTAGACCGTTTATAGCTAAGAAAACTGATGAAGGTGTCAGAGTTGAAAAAGCCTAAACCCACAATTTTAAAAGTCGGCGGCTCAGTGATAACAGACAAAAACCAAGAGATGAAAGCAAGAACAGATGTAATGAACCGGCTGGCTGTTGAAATAAAAAAGGCAGACGTCCAAAACTTGATAATAGTGCACGGCGGCGGAAGCTTCGGCCATCCAATAGCTCAAAAATACGCCATAAAAGACGGATTCAAAGAGGAGGCACAACGGATGGGCTTTGCGGAAACCCATCATATAATGACAGTGCTTAACGGCTTGTTTATGGATGCTTTGGTTTGGCAAGGTATACCCGCAGTAAGCATAACTCCCTCATCCTGCATTCTAACTGAGGATGGAAGAATAAAGTGCTTTGAAGACACGCCGTTAAAAATGTTGTTAGACATGGGCTTTCTTCCAGTTCTCTATGGCGACACGGTTTTGGACACAAAGTTGGGATTCACAATTCTTTCCGGCGACCAACAAATCTCAACTATTGCTACGAGACTTAATGCAGAACGTATTATAATCGGCGTTGATGTGGACGGATTGTACGACGATGACCCAAAAGTTAGAAAAAATGCTAAAATGTTCCGACACTTAACGTTAGAAGAGCTTAAAGAACTTCAGAACAAAATAGGCAAACCTACGAGCTGCGACGTTACGGGCGGAATGTTTGGTAAAATAACCGAGCTTATACCCGCGATAGAAAATGGGATTTCAGTGTCGATTGTTAACGCTTCTAAACCAAACTACATTTATAAGGCTCTTAAAGGAGAAGAGGTTGAAGGCACAATTATAGAGAAGGAGTAGTTTTGGCTAGGAGAACAGAAAGACGTAAGGCAGAGCACATTCAAATTTCCCTAAACCGGAATGTCCAAGCCAGAAAAGTCACAACAGGGTTCGAGGAAGTCCATTTAATCCACAAAGCTCTGCCTGAAATCGACAAACAAGAAATTGATTTATCAACAACGATGTTTGGTCACAAGTTCTCTGCGCCTCTAATAGTAGGAGCAATAACTGGGGGAACAAGAGAGGCGACAAAAATAAACGCTGCAATAGCAGAAGCTGTTGAAAAACTTGGGCTTGGGATGGGGGTTGGAAGCCAACGTGCAGCAATAGAGAACAGAAAACTTGAGGAAACATTTGCGATAGCCAGAAAAAAGGCTCCGACAGCCTTCCTTATCGCAAACATTGGTGGAGTGCAACTTGCCAGAAGCTATGAAATAAAGGAAGTTGAAAGGGCAATAGAAATGATTGACGCAGACGCTTTGGCAGTGCATTTAAACCCGCTGCAAGAAGCCGTGCAACCAGAAGGGCAAACAAACTTCAAGGGAGTGCTGGAAAAAATCAGAGAACTAGCCGAAAAGCTAGATGTCCCGATTATAACAAAGGAAACGGGTGCTGGAATAGCTGCTGAGGAAGCAAAGAAACTCGAGGCTGCTGGAGTTAAAGCCATAGACGTAGCGGAAGCGGAGGCACAAGCTTTGCTGCTGTCGAATATTACCGGACAAAAGACAAAGAGAACACATTTCAAGGCACACTTGGAGAAGCCTTCTGGGACTGGGGCATCCCCACAGCCATAAGCGTTGTTGAGGTTTCTCAAGCAGTAAAGATACCGGTTATCGCATCCGGTGGAGTACGTAGCGGCATGGACATGGCGAAAGCCCTAGCTTTAGGCGCAAGTCTAACAAGCTTATCCCACCCAATTCTGAAGGCGGCAGTTAAAGGAGACAAAGAGACCGAGACTGTGCTTTCTATTTTAATTGAAGAATTGAGAAACACCATGTTTCTTGTAGGTGCAAAGTCCGTTGAGGATTTACAGAAAGTGCCGGTTGTGGTAACCGGCAAAACAGCAGAATGGTTGCGGGCTAGGGGTTTTAACATAGAAAATTATGCCAGAAGAAGGTGCTAAACCTTGGACATCGAAAAACTCCTTGAAGAAAAAGCCTCCGTAATCGACAAAATCATTGAAAAATACATTCCTAGGAAGATTTCCAAGAACGCTGTTCTTTTCAAACTTAACCCGCCAAGGTACGCATACAACTTGGAAACATTAAACAAAGCCGTCACAGAGCCCATCTGGGAGTTCCTCGACAGAGGCGGGAAAAGGTGGCGTCCATTCTTATTTCTACTGGTCTGCGAGGCTCTCGGCAAAAACCCGGAAGATTTCATGGAATTCGCCATAATTCCAGAAGTGATACATAACGGAACATTAATCATAGACGACATAGAAGACTCTTCAGATTATCGCAGGGGAAAACCTTGCACATATAAAATCTACGGTTTAGACATAGCCATAAACGCCGGAAACGCCATGTATTATCTGCCTCTTCTGCCACTAATAAAAAACAAGGAAAAAATTCCGCCACAAAAACTATGCAAAATCTACGAGATTTATGTGCAGGAAATGATTAACTTAAGCCTTGGACAAGCAATGGATATCGCTTGGCACAGAGGCTTAGCAAACGCGGACGAAATAAGCGAGAAGGATTATTTGCAGATGTGCGCCTACAAAACTGGAACCTTGGCTAGGATGTCTGCTAAAATTGCTGCTGTTTTGGCTGACGCCACAGCAGAACAAGTTGAGAAAATCGGTCATTTCGCCGAGAGTATAGGAGTAGCCTTTCAAATGCAGGACGACATCCTTGATTTGACGGGGGAAGAGTTTGCAGAAAAGAAGGGCGGACGCGGAAAAGACATAACTGAGGGGAAAAGAACCCTAATAGTTATCCACACGCTGAAAGTTGCAGACTCCAAAGACAAGAAAAGGCTCATACAGATACTTAACATGCACACTTCCGACCAAAAGCTACAGGATGAAGCCATAGCAATAATGCAGAAGTATAGCTCAATCGAATACGCGAGGCGTTTTGCAACTAACCTCGTAGAGGAAAGCTGGAGAGAANTGGAAAAACTTTTNCCAGCCTCTGAAGCGAAGGAAAAACTAAAAGCCTTCGCAGAGTTCTTGATTAAAAGGAAAATTTAAACGCTCCAAGAGTGTAAACATTTGCCACTTGAAGAAGATGTTGAACTTAAGGAAATTATTCGAAAAAACGCTTTACTAAATGCTGCTAAGCATGATGGCAAAGCCCAAGCAGGGCCCGTTATCGGGAAAATTTTAGCGGAAAAACCCGAGCTTAAAACCAAGGTTAAGGAACTGTCAACCCTCATCAACAAAATAATAGAGGAAGTCAATAAGCTGACGCTAAGCGAACAGAGGAAAATCATCAAGGAAAAGTGGCCGGAAGCCCTAACAAGAGAGGAGAAAACCGAAGGGGAGAAACGTCTTCCGCCTCTTCCAAACGTTGAAAAGTACGGCAAAGTTGTAACGCGTTTCTCGCCCAACCCAGACTGTGTTCTGCATCTTGGTTCAGCAAGAGCCATAATACTATGCCACGAGTACGCACGTATGTATAAAGGCAAGTTTATCCTACGCTTCGAAGATACAGACCCGAAGTTGAAGAAGCCCGTTTTGGAGTTTTATGACCGTATCAGAGAGGACTTAGCGTGGCTTGGATGTAAGCCAGATGAGGAGTACATTCAAAGCGATAGAATCCCCATATACTATGAGCATGCGGAAAAATTGCTGAGAGAAGAGCAACGCTTACATCTGCACATGCCAACCAGAAGTCTTCAGAAAGAAAATCCTAGCCAATCAGCCTTGTAAATGTCGCAATTTACCACCAGAAGAACATCTCACAAGATGGCAACACATGCTTAAAGGAGACTATAAAGAAGGCGAAGCCGTGCTTCGGGTAAAAACTGATTTGCAACATCCAAACCCAGCGGTTAGAGACTGGCCAGCCCTAAGAGTTATAGACAGCAAAAAGTATCCGCATCCACGCGTTGGAAGCAAATACCACGTATGGCCCCTATACAACTTCGCATGTGGCATAGACGACCATCTTATGGGCATAACCCACATAATACGAGGAAAAGAGCACCTTACAAACATGATTAGGCAAGAATATATGTACAAACATTTCGGCTGGGAATACCCAGAAGCCATACACTACGGCAGATTAAAGATTACGGGCGCGTCCTTAAGTAAGTCAAAAATTGTTCAGGGGATTAGGGAAGGCCTCTACAAAGATTGGGATGACCCTCGCCTCGCAACTTTTGCTGCTTTGAGGAGACGGGGAATAACTCCGGAGGCTATTAAAAAATTGATAATTGATGTTGGACCTAAAACTTCGGATGTTGTTTTAAGCTGGGAGAACCTGTACGCATACAACCGCAAAATCCTTGACCCAGCAGTTGACAGGTACTTTTTTGTGCAAGATCCAATAGAGTTAACTGTTAAGCGTATTCCAAAAACGTTTAAGGCGAAGCTGAACTTGCATCCAGAACATCCAGAAAGGGGCTTCAGAGAATACGTCATAAAGCCGCCCGGAGAGGATGACTCTGTGAAGTTCTGGATTACGAAGAGAGATGCCGCCGACGCGAAAGCAGAAGAGTTAGTGCGTCTTATGGAGCTTTTCAACATAAAAATTGAAAATGTAAGCTCATATTCCGCCGAAGCACGCTTCGTCAGCGAAGCCTACGAAGATGCGAAGAAAGTTAAGGCTAGGCTAATCCATTGGATACTAGTCGGGGAAGACATGCCATGTCAAGTTGTGATGCCAGATGCCACAACAATCGAAGGAATAGCGGAAAGCGCCTGTAAGGGATTAAAGCCGAATGCAATAATACAGTTCGAGAGGTTTGGCTTCGTCAGAATCGACAAGGTTAACAAGAAACTGACAGCTTATTATGCCCACAAATAACAAAGCGTGAAGAGCATGCGCAAACAAGATAAAATAATCATATGGCCAGCCTACTTCGATTCAACAAAAACTAGAGGAGAGGGAAGACGCATTCCAAAAAGTTTGGCTGTGCCTTCCCCGAAAATCACGGAGATCAGTGATGCTGCTGAGAAGCTTGGTTTAGAGTGTGAAGCTGTTTTGGACGTTGGCTATCCGAAGACGCCTTGGCTGAAAACTGGGATGCTTCTTGTAAGGAAAAGCGAGCCAAAAGAGAAAATTATCAAGAAGATTGCCAAAAACCTCCAAAAAATCCGAAGTGTAACAACCGCTAAATGAGCGGAATCAACTTTTTTCTTCCTTGCCAATTAAAACAGCGTTTATGACCCCATTTTGTCCAGGACGGGATGTAACCCTAGCCAAACCTAAAGAAGTTTCTATTTCTGCGCCTTTGGTTATTACGCCTCTGCGGTCATAATCGATGTTGGCGGGGTTTTTAACAACCCTTAAGATTTCGGTTTTAACTGTTTTTCCACTTTTAGGGTCTGTTACGCATGCATATTTGTCGCTTAAGACTTTGATTTTCACGTTTCCGCCTCTGGTTTTTTCCAGTTTCTTTTTTGTCTCGCCTAGTGTTGTTTCAACTGGGAATGAGCCTTGTTCAAATTTCCTTTTCCCTCTGTAGGGTCTTTTTCTGCCTCCGGAAGGCTTTTTCTTATGTAGGTCTCCGTGCCAAACAGACATGCCTATTTCACTTTTAACATGCTATAGTTGGTGTTCACTATCACAGTTATTTGGCATATAAACCTATCTCCATTTTAGGATTGAAAATTTTCCTTTTTCGCAAAGTCTTCGAAGACGTTTTTCAACTCTTTCTTCATTGTGGCGGTGTCGTGGCTTAAACCGAAGTAATCTGCAAAGTATTCGGTTGTTCGAAGAACCGTTGAACGCCCGCCTCTTTCGCTGGCAACTAACCCCATTTCCTTCAATAGTTTAATGTGTCCATAAGCATGATGCCCCCGCACCTCAATAACCCTCTTTTGGGACACTGGCTGCCTGTAGGCTATGTAAGACAATGTCTTCAATGGACCTATAGAAAGCAATGGTCTATTAACGAGTTTTCTGACGTGGGGCGTAAATTCTGCTTTCAACTGTAGGACGTATCTTTCATCTTTCAACTCTAAAATTTCAAGAGCTGTTTTTCTGCTTGCGTATTCACGCATAAGCATTTTTACAAGCTTCTTAACCTTGTTTTTGGAACGGGTCTTTAGAACTGAGCATAATTCGTTTATGTTTAGGGGNCGACCTGCAACATATAATGCGGCTTCCAGCAAAGCCAAACTGCGTTGAANANCCTCGTTTGTNTTAGGTGTCTGCTTTTCCGCCTCTTGCAAGGCTCAAATCCCCAACTGTTATGTATATTTCTTCCGTCTCTTCATCCTGCCAAACGTTCACCTTCAAGTCTTGCGCCAAGAACAACAGGAGAATGAAGGTGCGTATAGCTTCTAACCGTTCCATCCCTTTTATCAAAGTTGAAAACTCTATTATCCCTGTGCCTTTAACTCTCTCAACGAGGGAGTTGTAGAGCTTCTCCATTTGCAGTTCAATTTCCATCAAATACAAGTCGAATTGCGGTAAGACCTCTGATGGAGCAGGAAGAATCGGCTCTGAAACGGGTTTTTCTAAACGCAACAGTTTTTCTCCCTTTAAAACGTCATCTAGGACTTCTAACAGTTGCCTTATCGTTGTCGATGTCAACTCGTGTCTAAGGGGCAGAAAAAGCGGAGGCGGCAGAAATTCTTTAGGAGTTTTTGGCGGTGGCGGTTCCTCAAGTTTGAGCAGAAGCTTTGACTTCATCAAGTATATGAGGGCTGAGGAGTCTAAAGCTATGCCAGACGCCCTAAAATCAATTTGTCCCATCCGCTCCATCTCGTCTAAAAACGACGCCAGTAAATAGGCAATGTTAATGTTCCATGGAGTAAGCCTCTCGAGCCTATGAAAATCGAAGAGGATGTTCCATGGGGGACGCATGTAAAAAGGCTTCCTAGTGGTTGTTGAGGAAGACGTCAGCTCGGCACCTCCAAAAACTTTGCTGAAATTATATTGGAGACGCCGTTCCGTTCATAGACTCCGTAAACTTTCTGTGCTTTGTTCACGATTTCGGGTTTTAAGGTTATGACTATGAACTGGTTTTTCTCCGACTCTTCAAGCAGTAGGTCGGCTAGTCTCGAAACGTGAAAAGCATCTAGGTGGGCATCTATCTCGTCTAGGATGTAGAAGGCTGCTGGACTGAAGTCTTTGATGGCAAATATGAAGGCTACCGCAGCAACTGAACGTTCTCCTCCGCTGGCTCCGCTTACAACTATGGAGGGCTTGTTTGGGAACTGGACAATCATTTCAATTCCACCTTGGAATGGTTCATCTGGGTTTTCGAGTTTCAGTGTTGCGTTTCCACCTCCTGTAAGTTTTGAAAAGTACTTTCCGAGGTTTTGGTTGATTTTTTCGAAGGCTTCTGTGAAGACTTTGCGTTTTTTGCGTTCAATCTCCTCCATAAACTGAACTATGGCTTGTTTCTCTCTTTCAAGCTCATTTAGTCGCATGGAAAGTTCCTTATACCGCGAGATCTGCTCTGCGTAGTGGGAAAGGGCAAGCTGGTTCACTGCCCCTATTCTTTCAAGTTCAAACTGCATCATTTTAATGGAGGTTTCAGCCTCTTCAACCTGTTTCGGCGTTACCTCTAGGGGCTGTTCGTAGCCAAGCTGCCTAAGTCTACTTCGGAACTGTTCAAGTTGCAGAAGCGACGTTTGTATGTTGAGTTGAAGCTGATTGAATAAGCGGTCAGCCTGCTCATATTCCGAGTCAAGTTTGCGGAGCTCCTTGTCTATTTCGTCTATTTGGCTTGTGAACTTCTTTGCTTCCTCTCTTGCGGAAAAAACTGTTTTTGAAAGCTCGATGCGGCTTTTCTCCAGTTCAGAAAGCTCCTGTTTTAGAGATTCTCTCTCTTTAAGCGCGTCCTCAACTTCCTTCTCCACATGCTTTAGCTGTTGCTCAACCTTTGAAAGTTGAATCCTCGCATTCTTATATCCAACTCTTAAAACGTTGTCAAACTGAGATTGAAGCGTCGAAATCTCCGTTTGGACAGCACCAAGTTTCTGCCTCAAAGTGATTATCTCTTCTGCAAGCTTCTCCCTTTTCGCCTCCAACTCTTGAATGTGCCCTGGATCTGCCTTTCGCCTTAAGCTAATAAGTTCGCTTCGGAGTTTTCGTGTTTCCTTTTGGATAGAGCTGCCTTCAGCCCTTCGAAGCCACATTTGCGCTTTCTCGTTTTCTATTTCGCTCTGGAAACGCTTAACGTAATGGTCTACCCGCTTTAAGTTCGCTTTTGTCCTCCTAATACTTCTCTTAACCCGGACGATTTCCCTATCCAGCGTGGTTATGGCTTCTGAGAGCCGGGTAATTTCCACGCGAGTTCTGTCTATTTCCTCCTCAAAAGTTGCCAAGTCCATGTCTCTTTGGGCAAGATGCTGCTGGAGGGCTCTGACGGCTTCGTCAAGGCTTTTGATGGCTGCTTCACTTGGTATAATGGCTGAGAAGTCTATTGGAGCCCGGTAATAGCCGCTTTCGAAGGCTCCACCTGCTTCATACAAGTCCCCGTTCACGGTAACTGCACGGTAACCTTCGTTTGATAGTGTGAAAGCTGTTTTGTCGTCTGAAACTATTACCGTGTCGCCGAACACGAATTGAACAGCTGGCTCGTAAGATTTCTCGCATTTGACGAAAGCGGAAGCTGCTCCGTTGACGCCTTCAATTGAGGGAATTTTTATTGGTTTGGCGGTGGGCGTTCCTTGAAGCGGTATTATTTTTATTCTTCCAAGTTTCATTCTTCTCAAGGCTTCTACACACGTGAAGGCGGCGTCAAAATCCTTGACGACTATGGCATCAAGCCATCCAGCCGCAGCCACTTCCATCGCCCTTTCATAGGCTTTATCCATCTTGATTAGGTTGCGCAGTCTTCCGTAAACCCCAGGGATCACGCCTAGCTCGCCTAATTCTTCTATGCTTCTTAGAGCCTTCTCTTCAGAAGCCACGGTTTCCGCGAGTTCTCTTTGTGTTTCAAATTCGATAACTGCTTCCCGTGCGGAGTCGGCTATTTTACCAGCTTGGGCTATCTCTTTTTCGATGGCTTCTTTCTGGGCGATTCTCCTTTCGAGGAGCCGTTCAAGACTTTTAAGTTGGGCTTTCTGCTCCTTTTGCACTTTTTCTAGTTCTGCGAATGACTTTTCTAGTTCTGAAAGTGTTGAAGCAAACCTTTCTTTTCTATCATTTAAGTCCTTAAGCCTTCTTGCACGAAGTTTGATGGCTGTCTGGCTTTTTGCTTGTTCAGACCTTAATATTGTGAGCCGTCTATAGTTGTTTTCAAGTTGCAGTTCCATCTCACGGATTTTCTTACTGTTCTCTCCAAGATTTTCCCAAAGTAACGCTGTTTCCCGCGCAAGAGCATCATGCTCAGACTGTTTTAGGTTTATCTGCTTTAGAATCGCCTCGAACTCGTTTTTCAGTTTTCTTATTTTTAGGCGGTTTTCGCGGATTTCCTTTCTGATAGACTGGTATTGTTGGAAGTTGTTTTCTCTAACACGTTTTAAGCCCTCAAGACTTGCCCTGCCAGAACTTATTTTCGTTGTTAACTCGGTAAGTTTGGATTTTAGCTCGCCAATTCTAATTTGAACCTTTAAAACTTGGGAGCCGCCCTCTTCAACTATCTCGGAGCTCAGCTTACGCCATTCTCCCTCAATCTCCCTTCTCTTTGACCGGTGCTCGTCACGCAGCTGTCTTAGTTTTTCAACTCTGATTCTAACCTTGTCCGCTTGCGAGGAGTTTTCCTCAAACCTTTTCTGTATCTGCGCCATTTCATGCGAAATTTTGACGGATTCAAACTTTTTTATTTCGTTATGTATAAAGTTGAACCTTAAAAGCTCGTTGCGTTCCCTCTCCAAATCATCCAGCCTTTTGAACTTCATCTATTCTTCCCATAGCCGTGCGAATTGCTATATCTGCCATCCGCAGTTTTTCTTCAGCCTCAGCCTTTTCGGCGTCATACTGGGCTATTCCAATTAAGTCTTCAATTATTTTTCTACGCTCTAAGGAAGTGATGTCGGTTAAGCGTGTTATCGTGCCTTGGGGGATAATATTTTGGCTTGTGCTACTTATGCCAGCCATAGAGAGAATCTCTAAAATATATGCTCTGGAAATTCTCCTGCCATTAAGCCTATACACGCTTTGACCGTTCCTGTAAACCTCCCGTGAGACTGTGACCGTGCTTGTGTCAACGGGCATTCGACCGTCCGAGTTGTCAAACTGAATTACGACCTTAGCCATCTTCGCCTTCTCTAACCCGGCCTTCTCGGACCCATGGAAAATAAGTTTAGCCGCGTTTTCTGCACGAAGCCTTCTCGTGCTTAATTCGCCTAAGGCAAACAAAACAGCGTCAACAATGTTTGTTTTCCCGCTTCCGTTGGGTCCTGTTATTGCTGTGAAGCCCTTATCCAAGACTACTTTAACGGTCTGCGGACCGAAAGACTTGAAGCCCTTAACCTCAATCTTTTTAATATAGGGCATTCGGTTTGCGCCCTCACCCTTTCTGGAGCATTGCAACTATATTAACTTACATTATTTTCTCTAATTTTTAATAAAATTATTGTCTGGAGGATGATTTTAACGGTTATGTAAACTTTCGACGCTATTTCGGGTCATAATCTCCTATTTTGCAGCTACCTTCTTAACAAATTCTTTTATATGTTTCTCTTCACCGCAAACAAGCAAGTAGCCATCACTTTGGACGTTATATGAAAGGCTTGACTCCTCTGCTAGGGATTTCAGCTTTTCAATCGGCAACTCGGGGGAAGGCTTAACGCGAATCCACTTCTGCTCTCGCGGAAGCCCTGGAACAAACCTTATCTCCTCCTCTTCATCGAAAGGCTCTTTTCCAGCTTCATCAAGCCGCTTAAGCCACTCGTCAACATATTTGCTTCCAAAATTCTTCGCTCCTTCGGAGATTAGGTAGGATTCAACGTTGCCAAGGCATTCCTCGATTTTTTGGGCTGTTTCTCCACGTGTTGGGTCAGCTTTTAAGATTTTAATGAGCGTTTTTGCAGATTTTAAATCATCCATAACCTCCGTTGGAACAGTTAACCCCTTTTTACGAAAATCTGTAATCATTTCTTCGAGAACCTTCCAGACTGATGAATATCCCATTTTAACAACCACCACTAAAAATAATGGTTAGGTTCAGCATTATAAAGACGATGCTAGATGCAATTCATCGAACTTGCGGCTAAACACAATCCACATTTTTCGGTGTCAACTGAGGGGTCCATGGTTTTATGCATTTTGCACAAGAGCCCTTTAGCTCTTATTTTTCTACAGATTCCGCAGAACATCTGGATAAAGTCTTTGTAGGCTAGGTTTCCTTTCGCTAAAGCGTTTGCCAAGTTTTCCACTTGCTCCATAATTTCTGGATCTTTTTCTAGGTCTATGGCTTTTCCGCGGATTTTTCTTTGATATAGGCTTATGGCAGGTTGGCTTACGCCCAGCAGTTCTGCCGCCTCTGACTGTTTTAGGTTGTGTTTGGCTGTGAGTTCCTTGGCTAGGAGGGCTCGGACTGGTGGTAGTAGGCATTTTATTGCTATCTCGCATGGCAGTGACATCTTGTGTATTTCCCGCGTATATTGTGTAGAAAGGCATAAATATATTTTATTACAATTGTAATATCGAATTGAGGTTTGACTCCCATGAGCTGGAGAAACATTGAAAAAATTTTAGAAAACGTGTATTGGGTCGGAGTTAGAGACTGGAACCGCAGAATTTTCGACTCGCTGATTCCGCTGCCGAAAGGAACAAGTTACAACGCTTATCTAGTAGTTGGTAAGGACAAAAAGGCGTTAATTGACACCGTGAACCCAGGCTTTGAAAAAGAGTTAGAAGAGAAAATACGCAAGGTTGTCGACCCAAGCGAGATTGATTACGTGGTGATGAACCATGCTGAGCCAGACCACGCCGGAGCCATACCATACATGATGGCGATAAACAAAAAAGCTAAACTGGTGGCAACAGGCAAGGGCGCACGGATGGCTCAAACATTTTATAAAGTGCCAGAGGAACGGGTAATCGCGGTCAAAGACCAAGAAACAATAAGCCTAGGAGGCAAAACCCTCCAGTTTATTGAAGCCCCAATGCTTCATTGGCCAGAGACCATGTTTACCTATCTGCAAGAAGACGGGATACTGTTTCCATGCGACTTCTTCGGGTCCCACCTAGCGAAGGAACTGTATGATGACGAAGCTGAAGATTTGATTGTTCATGCCCAACGTTACTGGGGCGAGATAATGATGCCTTTCAGGGTTATGGCTCAAAAAGCCCTTGAAAAAATAAAGGGTTTGAAAATTAGCTTGATAGCGCCGAGCCACGGTCCAATCCACAGAAACCCACAGCGTATCCTTAACGCTTATCGTAGGTGGGCGAGCGGGGAAACAAGGAGGAAAGCGACAATAGTTTATGTGACGATGTGGAACAGCACAGAGAAGATGATACAGCCAATGGCGGAAACATTAGCCTCGGAAGGCATAGAAGTTGCACTTTACAATCTTGTTTCAGGCGATGTTGGCGA
>JGI24721J26819_10002793_pt1 | contig 18983 bp, 15 predicted proteins | sample YelNatPaOPGAMG01_FD_26819 | JGI IMG/M metagenome (IMG submission 26819) | reverse complement strand
AACCCCGACGCTGAAAGGGGTCAGACCCCTCTAGCCTACTGAAAGGGTCAGACCCCTCTTGCCTATTAAAAGGGTCAGACTGCTCTTGCCTATTAAAAGGGTCAGACCCCTCTTGCCTATTAAAAGGGTCAGACCCCTCTTGCCTATTAAAAGGGTCAGACCCCTCTTGCCTATTAAAGGGGTCAGACCCCTCTAGCCTACTGAAAGGGTCAGACCCCTCTAGCCTATTAAAAATCGCGAAGGTTTTCGGTGTGCAGGGCGACGTATGCGCACAGGTAGTTGAAGCCCGGATATTCGAGTTTTGGATCCAGAAGGGCGTCGCTGAGTATGAGAAGCGAGCCTGTTATTCGTGTGGTATTCAGCAATAGCCGCGCGAGTGGAATGGGATTCGGTTTTGCCCCAAAGAGCTCGTGGATGGCGGCCATCCAGGCATCGAGCCGTTCCTTTGCAAGCGGCACATCGTGCGCATGCGCAGTAAGCTGTGCGACACCTGATTTGGCATCGTCGATAAATTCCGAATACAATGGATAAAATTCCTCGTCGATGCCCAGAATACCCGAAATTGCAAGCACCAGCTCATCGGATACATTGGCNGGCCTGTCTTCNGCCTTGAGGCACGATATGAGCGAAGGAATTGAATCGATCGAACCAAAGAGCTCGAGCGCATACGCGCCTGAGATACGCACACGCGGATTTTCGGTCGAACGAATGGCTTCTTCGATTTCGGGAATTGCTTGGCGAGCGCCAATACGCGCAAGCGCAATCATTGCCATGCTCTGGAGCATATAATCCGGCTGCCTCAGAGAGTCGATAAGTGCCGGAATTGCCACATCCGAGCGCTGTTTGCCAAGAATTCGCGCAGCGACATACGCAGTCGAATACACATTGGTGCGGACTTCTCGAATCAAAGCATCAATTGTTTCGGCGTCGAGCTCCGGAATCGATTCAAGCGCACGCAATGCCTCGGAACGCACCTCGAATCGCGGCGAATGCAAGTACTCGACAAGCTCCTTCTGGGTCAGCTTTGATTCGGATTTTCCCAATTCCTGCAGAATGCGGACTTCTTCATGTGCACTCGCGCTCTGGTCGAGCCGNGTAAGNAGATCGAANGCNCTCAACTCCCGCGGCGAGAAGAGAACCGAAAGCGATTGAGCAACGGATTTTGCACCCATGTGCGGCAAGTTCCGCATGCTATAGATCACAAATACGAGGACAACGCTTATCAATGCATAATAAAGCCTGAATGATCCGGCCTGTGGCAGGCCCACATTCGAAAAAACCTCGAGCAAGCCTCCGCCGAGGAACGATCCAAGCGACCCGCCAATGCCGTACGCAAGATTGTAAATGACCGCCAGGTCGAGCATTTTTTCTTTCGGCACAAGACCGAAATAGTAAACCTGCCCCGCATTTTCCTCACCTGCAAAGCCAAAAGACGAAAGAAAATGCACCACCGACAGAAAAAGGCCAATTATAGCAGGCGCTCCCATCAGCGCTGCCGAACCCGGAATGAGCGCAATGGGCAGGAAAGAAATGAGCCCAATCATGCTGTAGATAATAAAGAGCGGTTTCGAACCGAGCCTGTCGACGACGAGCCTCGTAATAAGTCCCATCGCAATCGAACCAAGCCCCGCGACAATCGAGTAAACCATAATGGCATCATCTCCCTGGGCAAACACTTCCTTTGCATACACAGGGAGAAATGCTCTTCCCATGCCCGAGAGAAACGACAGCAGCATGAACGTTAAAATAAACGCTCGGAATTCAGGCTTGAGAAGCGCCTCTCTGGTGACATTCCACAGGGATTGTTCATTGTTGCCCGAAAAAGATTCGGGCTCCGGCACCTTGAACAAAAAAACGCAGCCAAGAAGGCCGCTAAGAATGCCAATGCCGATCGCTATAGCGTACGTCCAGAGCGATGCCTGCTGCCCCAGCATAAAGGCGAGTACAATATTCGCAAAAATAGCTGCAACCGAGTTTACCACCGAAACATTGACTAGATAGCGCCCCTGATCGCTGCGTGGCTTGTCACCCCCTCCGGAGGATAAAAGACCGAGGACCGGATTGTTGCCGATCATGGCCACCCCTCTGGAGATATGGAAGCCCGCCGTTCCGGCAATGAGCAGAAGTATTGCAAGCCCCATGCTGCCTTTGGAGGCAAGGACTGGTGCGAACAAGATTGGCAGCAGCATAATGTAGCGAATCACCCAGCCCCACCCGAAAACCTTTATAATCGATGTATGCCGGACGAGGCGCTTGCCCAGCGGCAACATGAAAAACGTGATGTACACAAGCCCGTTCAGCACGCCAATGATGCTGTTCTGCGCCCCCATCCGCAGCGCAAACAAAGTGATGATCGAGCCTGATACAAATACAAAGGAAAAGGAGTTGAAAAGATTGAAAATATTGAATGTGCTGCGCGCTTTCGACAGCTTTTGCGATGAAAGTGGAACAGACATAGGCAAAATATACTCTATTGAGCGGCGCTGCGCCACATGGAAACTAAGGAATCATGCGGCTCGGCACCTTGCTCGCTGCCTTTTACACAAGGTTGAGAACACTACAGAGTTACTCAATTTCATCGGCGAGAGAAGGGCGGCGGACCAGAACCTTCGTCTTCCATTTGCCCGTCCGGTAATACCAAGTTGTGAACACAAATCCAATGAACCACCCTGCAGGTATCGACCACCAGATGCCGTCGCTTCCCATGCCGAATACCTTCGTAAAGAGCAAGGCGCATGGAATTCGCACAATCCAGAGGGCCAGAAGCGAGCTGATCATCGGAATGAAAACATCGCCTGCGCCTCGCATGACACCGTTGTTGATAAACATATTCCCGAAAATGATATAGAAAAAACCCACAATCAAGAGATAGCGCGCGCCGATATCGATAACAACGCTGTCGGTGGTGAAAATGCCGATAAGCCAATGCCCTGCGAGCGTAACCAGCAAGGTGATGCTGAGCGAAATGACGATATTCATGATGATTGCGGCACGATGGCCTTTCTTGACGCGTTCTGTCTTGCCTGCGCCCATATTCTGACCGGTAAAGGTCATAAGTGCCTGGCTCAGGTTCATGGCAGGCATGGATGCAAATGAATCGATGCGGGCTGCTGCGGTATAGGCCGCCATTGTCGCAGGCCCAAATTCGTTGACGATTCGAGTGAGCATCATCATTCCAAGCGAAACAAGGGTCTGCTGAATGCCAGTGGGCAGACCGATCTTTATCATGCTGCCGAATATTTCTTTATTCCATGAGAGCTTTTTAAGCTCGACTTTCATATGGGATTCTGTGCGGTTGAAGATGACCATCGCGGTAATAAAAGAGAACGCCTGCGAAATGAGCGTAGCCCAGGCTGCTCCCGCGACTCCCCAATGAAAGACAATGACAAAAACGAGGTCGAGCACGACATTCATAAGCGAAGCGGCAATAAGGAGATAGAGTGGGGTCTTGCTGTCGCCGATGCCTCGCAGCATTGCCGAGACGCCATTGTAGCCGAATGTGATCAGCATGCCGCCAAGAATGATGCTCATGTACGAACGCGCTTCGCTATAAATCTCGGGCGGCACAGCAAGAATATTCAGGATAAAGGGGACAGAGAAAAAGCCGATTACTGACATGAAAATGCCTGCGCCAAAAAGAAATAAGTAGCTCGTGCTGATGGTGCTGGCGAGCCTCTCGCGGTCTCTGGCGCCGAAGAATTGGCTGATCAGCACGGAAGAGCCCATGGTAATGCCCATAATGAGCGCGACAAGGAGAAAAATAACCGGAAATGAGACACCAACCGCTGCAAGGGCATTCGTGCCGACAAAGCGGCCGACCACAAAGCTGTCGACCATATTGTAGAACTGCTGGAATACATTGCCGAGCAGCATTGGCAAGGCAAAAGTGATAAGTGTGGTCGCTTCGTCGCCTTTGGTAAGGTCCCTCATGCGCGGCTCCGGGGGATATCCTGATGGCTGACAGGCTGGGCGTGCTCGTTGAATTGGGCCTGTTCAGCATGCTGAGCATGTTCGCCGGGCTGAGTTCCTTGGGCGCCAAGGCTATCTTCTTCTCGCCGGGCGTTACCAGCACGAGCACCGTCTTCTGCGCGCTTTGCTTCGTCCCAGAATTCGTCCATTTGTGCCATATTCTCCGGCGACATGGCAAGGTGCCTTGCTTTCATGCGAGCTTCGACATGGCGGAAACGGCGCGAAAATTTTTCGTTCGAGCGGTGCAGGGCGATAGTCGGATCGATGCCATAGAGCCGCGCTGCGTTGATGACCGTAAACAGAAGGTCACCGAATTCTTCCTCAAGTGCGTCCGGATTTGCGATTGGCGCACCTGCAGCAAAACTTGCCTTCCTGTCGGGGCGCTCTGCGCCAGCACTGTCGGTGCCTGGCGAGTTTGCATCTTTGGCGTCGGGACTTGCCGGCTCGGCGCCAGCTGCTGCCGTTTTCAGCTCCTCCATTTCTTCTGCAAGCTTGAGCCATATATCTTCGCGCTTTTGCCAGTCGAAACCTGCCTTAGCTGCCTTTTTCTGAATTTTGTAGGCTTTTTCGAGGGGAGGAAGGTGGCGGTGCACTTCATCCAGGAGTGAGTCTTTTTTGCGGCGGCCTTCGATGCGCTCTTTGATGTCATTCCATTGTTCGACGACTTGTTCGGGGCTGTCTGCTGTGGAATCGCCAAATACATGCGGATGGCGTCGAATCAGTTTTCGCGCAGCTTCGCGAAGTGCTTCAGCGACATGATAGCGGCCTTCCTGCTGGCTCATGTAGCCAACCATGGTGGCAAGGAGGTAGAGGTCGCCATTTTCTTCTTTTATGTGTGCGCTGTCGTTTTCAGTGATTGCTTCGGCGAGCTCATATGCTTCTTCGATGATGTTGCCTCGGATGCTCATCGGAGTCTGGGCGAGATCCCATGGACAGCCATCGGGTGCGCGCAGGCGTGCTACGATTGTGAAAAACAGCCTGAATGCGGCGGCAGCCTCGTCGGCCTCGGGCAGAATCCGATCGGACATTTGTCCTGCAAGTGTCTCCAGCGCAATAGTGTCGATTTCCATTTTGTGTCCTCAAAGTTTGCAATTCAGTAGTTAAATTTAGTCAATAATATCAAAATCTGCAAACTTTGACAGCAGTTCGGCTTTGTCGGCGACGTTGAATTTGTGGTAGATGTGGGCAAATGTGTTGCGGACTGTGGATTCGCTTACATGATGATGGGCTGCTATCTCCTTGAAAGCAGCTCCATGAAGATACTCCCTGAGGTAATCAGTTTCCCTATCAGTAAGATTCAATTCCTTATAATGAATCGTTTGGCGGGGCCTTGCGATGCGTATCTGCCATTTACCTTTGAAAACCGGAAGCAAATACAGGAAAAACAGAAAAATGAAAATGATTGGCATAGCGATCTCGACAAAAAACACGCCCAGAGCAGTGCCGACGAGCGCAATGCTGAGCGCATAATATGCGAAGCACAGCAAGATTTTCACGAGCCCGCCTGTTTTGAAATAGTCGATGCGATATAGCTCTATGATGGCAATTATGAATGCGCACATGCTGTACATCGAAGTGATGTGATCCGACAAATGAATGGGAAGAAAAGCCAAGAGGAGCACCGGCTCGAGCCAGACAAGATCATCAATAATAGACGCGAGGAGAAAGCCGACTGCAAACAGACCGATGAGAAAAAGCATTTCCGGCGGATATCGAGGGATCGCCGCGGTATCCGGCAGTAAAATAACGATGACGATGTACAGCACAAGGAAAAAACTCGCAACCGAAAAAAAGAAAAATCCAGATTTCTGCAAGAGGTGCAGGGCTGATGTATCGATGCGAGCTCCATGTTCGTGTTCTTTTTGGGTGGTGGCTGAAGTGTGCCCACCGGTGCTTTGTGAATAAGCCTTCTCCATACGATAACCCCAAAGAAAAACCGGTTTTTAGACAACTGTCTATGAATATAGACGGCTGATGCATGCTATTATATGTCAAGACCCAAGCAATCGGGAAGTGAAAAAAGCGTTTTTTCTGGCTTCTTGTATGTCGAAACCAAAAATATTTACAAAAAAGTAATCGCCCCGGGCTTACCCCGGGGCGATTCAATTATTTCCGGATTGTTTCTCAATCACATTGCATTGGCCTTTTCGGTTGTACCTTTACGTGCATATATTCCTTATTTTTGAGCCATACCAGCGATAAGCCGCATTAAAAGCAGTCCAGCTGCAATGCCTATGAGATCAGCGCCAAAATCTTTCAGGTCGAAGTGGCGCGTTTTTGTCGCAAGCTGACTGACTTCGGTTAAAAATGAAAAAGTTCCAATAATGACAAAACTCAATAAAAGGGGCGGGTCTACCCTTGCCCACCTTCGGTGCTCGGCGCAAAAAACAGCCGTCACAATACCAAACAGAAATCCGTGAACAATCTTATCGAGCTCAAGCATACCGCGCGGCGTTTTTGGAAAAATCTGGGCAGGCAGAAGCAGCAACAGAACAACAAGAGCGCTGCATGCGACAGTCCATTTATAAATTTTCAGTATACTCATGACGTGCCGACACTGTAAAAGAAAAGCGTGCCAAGCGTCAATCATAAGGGGGTCTGACCCTTGAATCAGACCCCCTTTAAAAATATCGAAAAAAGCTCTTAGAACGGCCTGTCAGCAATATAGCGATATTCTTTGTACCGCCGCTCGATCAGGCTGCGCTGCTTTTCGAGCAGCATCTTTGCGCGTTCGGGGTTCGCCTGCACGAGGCTCTTGAACCGCACTTCGGCGTACATGTACTGCTCGAGCTTGGAGTAGTCCGGCTCTTTCGAATCGAGCTGGAATGGGTTCTTGCCCTCGGCCTTGAGGCGCGGATCGTAGCGATAGAGTGGCCACACGCCGCTCTGGACTGCCATTTTTTGCTGGTCCATGCCCTTCATCATGTCGATGCCGTGATTGATGCAGTGTGAATAGGCGATGACAATAGACGGACCGTCGTAGCTTTCGGCTTCGCGAATAGCCTTGATGGCCTGGTTCATGTTGGCACCGAGCGCTATCTGCGCGACATAGACATAACCATAACTCATGGCGATCATGCCGAGATCCTTCTTGAGGATGTCCTTGCCGCTAGTCGCAAAGCGCGCGATCGCACCAATCGGCGTTGCCTTGGAAGCCTGACCACCGGTATTGGAATAGACTTCGGTATCGAGCACCAGAAGATTCACATTCTTCCCGGATGCGATAACATGATCGAGGCCTCCAAAACCGATGTCGTATGCCCATCCATCCCCGCCGATAATCCACACGGAGCGGCGGATCAGCGCATCGGCGACATTGTCGAGCTCTTTCGCCCAATCTTCTTTTTTGCTGGCCAAAGCTTTGCGGAGCTCGGCCACATTGGCTCGCTGAGCTTCGATCTGCTCTTCATTTTCCTGGGAATTGGCAAGAATGCGGTCGATGAGATCCGCCGCTACGCCATTTGTCTTGGCGGTGGCCAGAAGCTCGCGGGCATATTCAGCCTGCTTGTCGGCGGTGAGGCGCATGCCATAGCCAAATTCGGCTGCATCTTCGAAGAGGCTGTTCGACCAGGCCGGACCGCGTCCATCAGCGCGTGTCGTATAGGGCGTGGTGGGCAGATTTCCGCCATAGATCGAAGAACAGCCGGTCGCGTTCGCCATAACGGCGCGGTCTCCGAAAAGCTGGCTCACGAGCTTGACATAAGGTGTNTCGCCACAGCCGGCGCATGCCCCGGAGAACTCGAAGAGAGGACGCTTCATCGCAATGCCCTGGGGAATGGAAAGATTGAGCAACGCATTCGGCGTTTCGGGAATCGACAGGAAGAAATCCCAATTCTTTTTCTCGGTCTCGCGCAGTTCGATTTGCGGACCGAAATTGATAGCTTTGCGGGTCGGATCGTTTTTGTCTTTGGCAGGGCAGATGTTGATGCATGCGCCGCAGCCGGTGCAGTCCTCGGGAGATACCTGAACTGTAAATTTGAGGCCGGCAAGCGCTTTATTCTTGGTGTCTGCGCTCTTGAATGTTGCAGGGGCATTGGCCAGAACTGCCGGATCATAGGATTTCATACGGATGACGGCATGCGGACAGACCATCGAGCAGTAACCGCACTGCGTGCAGAGCGAGGGTTCCCACACAGGGATCTTCTCCGCAATGTTGCGCTTTTCGTATTGAGTAGTGCCAGTGGGGAAGGTACCGTCGAGTGGAATTTTTGAAACAGGCACTTTTTCACCGCGCTGCGCAATGATTTCACCAAGTGTCTCACGGACAAACTCGGGTGCGCTTGGCGGAACGGGCGGCAACATATGCTTGGTGCTCGTCGCTTTGCCGACTTTTACTTCGTGAGTTGCATTCAGGGCCATATCGATGGCATCGAGGTTTTTCTGGACGATGTCGGCACCTTTGCGCATATAGGTTTTCTTGGTGTATTTCTTGATGAGCTCGACAGCCTGAGCTTCGGGAAGAACGCCGGAAATCTTGAAGAAGGCGGTCTGCATGATTGTGTTGATGCGGCTGCCCATTCCTGACTTGTCCGCGATGCTCATTGCATCGATAACATAGAACCGCACCTTTTTGTCGATAATTTCCTTTTGCACTTCGACAGGCAGATTGTCCCAGACTTGGTCAGCAGAATAGGGGCTGTTGAGCAGGAAAGTGCCGCCTTCCTTGAGGTTGGCAAGCATGTCTATCTTCTCGAGGAAGCTGAACTTGTGGCAGGCGAGGAAGTCGGCCTTGGTGATGAGGTAGGGTTTCTTGATGTGCTTGGGGCCGAAGCGCAAATGACTGATGGTGTAGGTGCCGGCTTTTTTGGAGTCGTAGACGAAGTAACCCTGGGCTGAGTTGTCAGTCTCGTCGCCGATGATCTTGATGGAGTTCTTATTCGCGCCGACGGTACCGTCTGAGCCGAGTCCGTAGAAAAGGCACTCGACCACGCCTTCGCTTGGCAGGTGGAATGATTCGTCATAGGGCAGGCTTGTAAAGCTCACATCGTCAACGATGCCGACCGTAAAGTGGTTCTTGGGCTGATCGGCTTTGAGGTTGTCGAACACACTTTTCACCATTGCGGGGGTGAACTCATAGGAGCCGAGGCCATAGCGGCCGCCGACAACCATTGGCCAGCTCTTGAAGGGGCCGGTGCCTTTGCCCATCGCTTCGCCAATTGCAGTGCGTACATCTTCATACAGAGGCTCGCCGATGGCACCGGGCTCTTTGGTTCTGTCGAGGACAGCGATCGATTTGACTGTCGCCGGAATTGCCTTGATGAAGTGCTCGACCGAGAAGGGGCGATAGAGATGCACTTTTACGACGCCGACTTTTTCTCCTTGCTTGGCGAGATATTCGGCTGTCTCTTCGGCAGTATCCGCACCGGAACCCATAATGATGATGACACGCTCTGCATCGGGCGCGCCTGCATAATCGAAGAGCTTGTAGGTGCGGCCGGTGAGCTTGGCGAACTGCGCCATGGTTTCTTCGACAATGGCCGGAGTGGCTTCGTAGAGCTTGTTCGTGGCTTCACGGCCCTGGAAGTAGACATCGGGGTTTTGGCTTGTCCCGCGAATTTCAGGATGCTCGGGATTGAGACCGCGGGCTCTGTGTTCGCGGACTTTGTCTTCGGGAATCATTGCTCGGATGACATCGTAGGAAAGCTCTTCTATTTTGGAGACTTCGTGTGAAGTCCGAAAACCATCGAAGAAATGCAGGAAGGGAACGCGTGCCTTGAGCGTTGCTGCNTGGGCGATAAGCGCCATGTCCATGACTTCCTGGACATTGTTGGAAGCAAGGAGAGCCCAGCCGGTCTGACGGGTTGCCATTACGTCCTGATGATCGCCGAAAATCGATAGCGCATGCGCGGCAATGGCACGCGCAGCGATGTGGAAAACAGTCGGTGTGGCTTCGCCTGCGATTTTGTACATATTGGGGATCATAAGGAGAAGTCCCTGGGAAGCGGTGAAGGTTGTGGAGAGTGCACCGGTGGTGAGCGCACCATGGACTGCTCCCGCAGCACCTGCTTCTGACTGCATTTCGACTACCTGAGGTACGGAACCCCAGATATTCTTTCTTGCCATCGATGAGAACTCATCGGCAAGNTCTCCCATGGGTGAAGAAGGCGTAATGGGATAAATCGCGATAACATCAGAACATGCGTGCGCGACATGAGCTGCGGCGGCATTACCGTCGATCATCACCATGTTTTTGGAATTAGTCATTGTGGCATTCCTCTGGAAAATTGGATATAGAGAGGGGTCTGAAACTTAGACCCGAATAATTTTACAACTCTTCTAGAGATATTTCAATAGCAGATGCCGGGGCAGGCAGTGCTGTGTATTGTTATGCTTGACCTTTGCAGGCATGCGCGCTCATGATTGAGCTATGAAATTGCTGGTACTTGCGGCAGGAATCGGTTCGCGATTTGGTGGAATCAAGCAATTGGCGAAGGTAGGCCCCAATGGAGAAACGCTTCTGGAATATTCGCTGTTTGATGCCCTGCGGGCAGGATTTTCGGAGATTGTGTTCCTTGTTCGGCCAGAAATCGAAGAGGATTTCCGGACAATGGTGTTGAGCCGCCTGCCGGCTTCGATGCGGTGGCAGTTTGCATATCAGACTTCGACGAGCATGCTGGATGAAAAATCCATCGAGCAGGCCCGGAAGAGCGGAAGGATAAAGCCCTGGGGAACAGGGCATGCCCTCTTGTGCGCTCGGGCACAACTTTGGCAGCACGAGCCCTTTGCGGTGATAAATGCAGATGATTTCTATGGGCCGAAGGCATTTGCCGGCGTACATGCCAATCTTGCAGCAAATCCGCAGGAGTTCTGCTTTGCAGGATACAGGCTCGATGATGTTGTGCCGCACGAAGGCGCGGTTTCGCGGGCCATCTGCACTATCGATGCAGATGGCTTTCTGACTGGAATTGTCGAGCATAAAAAGGTCCAGCGGCGAGGCCGGGAATTCATATCAGAAATCGATGGAAAGCAATATATCCTCGATCCGCAGACCGTTGTCTCCATGAATCTCTGGGGACTCAATGAGGTTATATTTGCCTGGGCTGAGCGAATGTGGCGCGATTTTCTGAGCGAGCCAGCCGATTATGGGTCGAAGGAATTCTTTTTGCCTGATATTGTGAATGCCATAGTCGCCCATGGAGCGGTGCGAGTGCGAATGATTCCCGCAAGCATGCAGAGTTTCGGCCTCACGAATCCAGGCGATCTTGAAGAGACGCNCGAGCGCATTGCCCAGATGATCGCCAAAGGGGATTATCCGGCGCCGCTGTGGAGGGAAAAATGAACGATTTTCCTCGACTCTGGAATATTGAAGAGAGCGGATTTGTGGATCTTTTTGCGCAATTGGAGGCACCATGGGAGGCTCTCCATAGGCTCGACGGGTATCTTGCTTCGCTTTTGCAGAAGGCTGGCGCTTCAGGATTAATGGTCTTGTCGCCGGTTCCGGAAGGAGTGCACATCGAAGGACTCGTTTATATCGCTGAGCACTGCGTCATTGAGTCGGGAGCGTTTATCCGCGGCCCGGCGTGGATTGGCCCTGGATGCGAAATCCGCAGCGGCTGCTACATCCGTGGCAGCGTCATTGCAGGAAGCGGTGCGGTGCTGGGCCATGCAAGCGAGTTCAAGCACTGCATATTGCTGCCTCATGCACAGGCGCCGCACTTCAATTATGTAGGCGACTCTGTCATGGGAATTCATGCACATATCGGCGCAGGAGTGATTCTTTCGAATTATCGCCTCGATGGAAAGCCTGTTGCAGTACGTTCCATGGGAACAGGCGAGCGCATCGAAACGGGGCTGGCGAAATTTGGAGCGCTGATTGGGGACTCTTGCGAAATTGGATGCAATACGGTGCTCAACCCAGGCACAATCTTGGGAGCACTGAGCGTGGTGCTTCCCCTCTCGAACATACGAGGTACGTGGCCGGAGGGCTCGCGTCTCCCGGACTGATCGCTTTCTGGCGGAGGAAGCGCTGGTTTTGAGCGCGGCAATCGCATCGCTCGGCTGCGTAAAGCTCGGCACAAGGTTGGAAGCACTACCTCAGNAGAGCATCGCTCGCAACGCGGAACAGTTTCTCGAGCGTCTCCTGTGTTGCTTCCGAATGGAATTCCGGTTTCCATTCCAAATATGCAAGCGTATCCGAAACGGAAAAGCATGAAGCAATGCGCGCCTTCCTGTGCTCAGCTACCGCGAAAAGCGCTGCGGCCTCCATTTCGACCACCAGGGCNCCCTTTTTTCGAAAATACTCAACCTCGATGGGTGTTTCGCGGTAAATCGCATCGGTTGTCCATGTCGCTCCACGGGCAAAGGGNAAGCCGGCGGCGGAAAGCTCGTGCGCGAGTTTTTCGGTGAGTGCTCTGTCGGGAAAGACATCCGAATCACCCGGCAGATAATGATAGGAAGTGCCTTCGTCGCGGATTGCGCTGTCACAGAGGACAATCGATCCAGGCGGCAGATCTTCCCGAAGGGAGCCGGCCATGCCCATCGAGACAAAATCGCGCACTCCCCACGCGATAAGCTCTTCGAGCATGACAGCTGCCGCAGGGGCACCAACGCCAAAACCTGCCGCTATGGCGAGCTGACGCCGGGTTTGTGACATATTTCGTGGCCCATCGAGGTAATAGATAAACTGGCCAAAATACCCCTGTGCGCGCTCGACTGGATAGTGNTCGACCACNTNNTCAAAAAGGCTTTTTTGATAACTCAGGATGACTGCATCAGGAGCTGGGCGGTGCGACAGCGGCCTGCCGATTTGTTCAAGATAGGTCAGAAAATCTGTTGGATTGAAAAGCGGTTTTGAAGCAAATTTGCCTGCAAAATGTGGAATACTCATTATATTGCGATGGTATCATAGGAGAGCGAAATTGTCCCGCCACGCATGGACAAAATTCACAAGTACTGTTTACAATGACGCGGGAGTCATTCATGCATGGAACACACCGAATCGTATCGAAGACACAGTTATCGGAAGAGGTATTTCGAATCGAAGTGGAAGCGCCTCTTGTCGCCCGCGAGCGGAAAGCCGGGCAATTTGTTATCGTTATGTATGATGAGGAATATTCAGAGCGAATTCCACTTACCATTGCCGATGCGGACCCTGTCCGCGGCACAGTCACTCTCATTTTTCAAACCGTCGGTGCGAGTACGCACAAGCTCGCGCTGAAAAATCCGGGCGATGAAATTGTGCTTCTCGGCCCTTTGGGAAACCCCACGCATATCGAGCGCTTTGGCTGGGCAGTCTGTGTCGGCGGCGGTATCGGGCTTGCGCCCCTGTATCCCATTGCAAAAGCGCTCAAGGAAGCGGGCAACAGAGTCACCGTAATATCCGGAGCGCGCACCAAGGACCTGCTCATCATGCAGAATGAGCTTGCAGCGATAGCTGATGACCATATCGTCGTGACCGACGATGGATCGTTCGGACGCAAAGCGCTTGTCACTGAGCCTTTGAAGGAGCTCTGCATGCTCTCTCCCCCGCCGGACATTGTGGTAGCAATCGGCCCGCCTATCATGATGAAATTCTGCGCAGAAACGACACGCCCCTTTGGCATAAAGACGATAGCTTCGCTCAACACTATCATGCTCGATGGAACGGGCATGTGCGGTGGCTGCCGCGTGGCGATCGGAGATCAGACCAAGTTCGTATGCGTGGATGGCCCCGAATTCGATGCGCACCTTGTCGACTGGAATGGCATGATGATGCGGCTTGGCACCTACAAGGAAATCGAAAAAGAAGCGCACGATCGCTGTCACCTCGAAATGCAGATTGCACAGCTCAAGGCGCATGCTGCCGACAAGGAGCCCGCAAAATGAGTCACAAGGAAGAATTCACCATGGACAATGCAGAAGTGGAACTTGCAAAACTCCGCGCCGCTCCCATAACACCAAAAATCAGGCTCCAAATCCCTCCGCAGGATATGCCGGTTCAAGACCCGGTTGTGCGGCGCAGCACGATGGATGAGGTTGCCCTCGGCTACACGCCAGCCCAGGCCATGCTCGAAGCTGAGCGCTGCCTGCAGTGCAAGAACGCCCCCTGTATTGCAGGCTGTCCTGTACGCATCGATATTCCGGGTTTTATCGGCAAAATTAAAGAAGGCGATTTTCTGGGCGCTTCCAAGATTATAAAGAGAACAAATCTTTTGCCTTCGATTTGCGGCCGCGTCTGTCCGCAGGAAACACAGTGCCAGGCTCCCTGCACGGTTGGGAAAGCGCTCGGCAGTGTTGAAAAAGCAGTCCAGATTGGCAGGCTCGAACGGTTCGTTGCCGATTACGAGCGTGCCCAGGGTGCGATGGAAATGCCGCACGTTGCACCTCCTACCGGCCGAAAAGTCGCGATTGTCGGTGCGGGCCCCGCAGGTCTCACCTGCGCGGTCGATGTGCGGCGCGAAGGCCACGAAGTCACTCTTTTTGAAGCCTTCCACAAGCCGGGTGGTGTCATGGTCTACGGCATCCCGGAATTCAGGCTTCCGAAAGTGCTTGTGCAGTCGGAAGCCGAAGTGCTCGAATCCATGGGCGTTGATTTCGAACTCAATTTTCTTGTCGGAAGGACAAGACCATTGCGCGCCCTCCTGAGCGAAGATGGGTACGACGCGGTTTTTATTGGTACTGGCGCTGGACTGCCGAAATTCATGAATATTCCAGGCGAAAACTATGTCGGCGTTTTCAGTGCGAACGAATATCTGACCCGGGCAAATCTTCTCAAAGCCTATATGCGCGGTGTCGCAGGAACNCCAATCTATCCATCGCGCCGTGTCGCGGTGCTCGGAGGCGGGAATGTCGCAATGGACTCGGCNCGCATGGCTCTCAGGCTCGGGGCCGAAGAAGTGCATGTACTCTATCGCCGCACCCGCGAAGAAATGCCGGCCAGGGCCGAAGAAGTTGCGCATGCTATTGAAGAAGGCATTATTTTCGATTTTCTGAAGAGCCCGACACGCGTGCTCGGCGATGACCGTGGCAGGGTAGCAGCCCTCGAAGTACTCTCCTATGAGCTGGGCGAACCCGATGAATCAGGCCGCCGCCGCCCCGTTGCCATTCGTGGCAGCGAACAAATCATACCTTTCGATACTGTCATTGTAGCAATCGGCAATGAATCCAATCCGCTGATATCGCACACGACGCCAGAACTCAAGGTAGACAAGCATGGACATATCCTCGTCGATGAAAAACAGAAAACGAGCATCGAGCGCGTCTATGCTGGCGGCGATATTGTATTGGGAGCAGCGACAGTCATTCTTGCAATGGGTGAAGGCAGACGGGCAGCGCAGGCTATAAACGAGATTCTGCAGTAACACACAAGGAGGCTGGCAGGGTGTCACGGCACAGGCTGATTCCCCTTCGGTTTTTTTCTCTTTTCTTGTTAATGAGCAGTATTGTGGGGGGAGTTGGGCTATTGTGGGCAGAAGATACCTACAGCGCCGCTCTTTCCATGTTCTGGGAAGGGCGCCGCCTCGAGATGGCCGAGACCCGCCAGACCGAGAGCCAGCAGGCATTTCAGCGCTCTCTTGCCATGACCGAGCGCCTTCTTGCGACCGACCCTGCCAACCCAGATTTGCAGACACTCAAGACATGGAACCTTTTCCGCCTCCGCCGATATGTCGACACGGTTGTATATGCCCAGTCGGCACTCAATGTCCGCCAGGACTACCGTATACTCGAAACCATGGCAGAAGCGCTCTATTTTCTTGGCAAAAATGAAGAAGCGCTTTCCGCATTCAGCCGGTACTTCACCCTTTCGCCCGAAAGCGACGACCGCCGCTCGAGCGCTTATTATTATGTGGGCGAAATATATTTTAGGATAAAGAAATATGAGCATGCGGACATTGCATTTTCCACCGCGGTTGCGCTCGAAAAAAATATGTACTACTGGTGGTATCGGCTCGGTATTGTAAAAGAACTGCTGGGGCAGTACCGCCGAGCATACGAAGCATTCAACGCATCGCTCGCGCTCAATTCGAATTTCACACCCGCTCTCGATGCAAAGGAGCGGGTAAAGGCTAAATCGTCGCTATGACCATGCAAGCTGACGCAAAATTCACATTTTCAAGGACTGGCCATGTTCAAAGCAGTAATTTTCGATTTTGGCAATGTACTGTGCGGCATCGACAGAGAGAGTTTTGTCCGGAAGGCGGCTCGATATTCGTCAAAGATGAATGCCGATGAGCTTCTGCGCGCGCTGTGGGGCACCCAGCTCGAGTTCGAATTCGAGACGGGCCGCTTCGATTCCCATGAATATTTCAGACGGGTGCAGGAAATGGCTGGCCTCGATCTATCTTATTCATATGAAGAATTCGTAGAGGATTACAAGCGCATTATCATTCCCAATCCCGACGGCGAAAAGGGCCTGGAAACCGCTGCAAAACTCGGCATGCGCACGTTTGTGCTGTCGAATACGTCGTTTTTGCATGCATCGGTGATTTTCGACAATGAGATTCTCGGCACATACCCCGAGCTCTACATTCTGTCCTACAAGGTGGGCGTCATGAAGCCCGATCCTCGAATTTGGCTGAAGCTCCTCGAATATGCTAGGCTCGATCCAGCGGATTGCCTCTATATCGATGACATCGAACAATATTGCCAGGCTGCACGCTCTCTCGGCATGGGCGCGTTTTGTTACGATTTTCGCAAACATAATCTCTCACAAATGCTGAACAATATGCTACAATAAAGGATGTAAGCATATTCAAGAAGGCGGGCGGTTTCTGGGCCGGGCGGGGTTATGTGCCGGGCGAGTCTTTTGTTCTCCCGACCGGAATTCCTGCAATCGCTGCCACAGGAGGTCGTATGAAAAAATTTGCTGTAGTGGCTCTGTGCCTGCTCATGGCGGTATCAGCCTGGGCAGCGGGCGGCAAAGTGGTCGTCTATACTGCGCATGAAGAGACGATCATCAATGCGCTCGTCCCGATGTTCGAAAAAGAAACGGGCATCAAGGTCGAGTATGTCAAAATGGCTTCGGGCGATGTGATCAAGCGAGCCAAAGCGGAAGCGGCAAGGCCCCAGGCCGATGTCATCTGGAGTATCGGGGGCGAGCAGCTCGAGGCAGAAAGTCAGATTCTTGCTCCGTATACGCCCAAGGAATGGGACAAGATCAACCCGGTATACAAAGTCGGCACCAACTGGCTGCCCTATACCGGCATCATGAATGTGTTCATTGTGAANACCAAAATGCTCACACCGGACAAGTATCCAAAGAGCTGGACTGACCTCATGGATGCCCGCTTTAAAAAGAACATTTCTTCAGCGCGCGCCGACAAGTCGGGCTCTTCGTACATGCAGTTGTGCAATGTGCTTTCGATCTATGGGGATAAGGGCTGGGATATCTACAAGGGTATCATGAAGAACATGGTGATCTCTGCTTCATCTGGTGCAGTTCCCAAATTCGTCAACGATGGTGAGCAGGCGGTCGGCATTACCCTCGAAGACAATGCATTCAGATATTTTGCCGGCGGTGGTCCTGTTGCGATTGTCTATCCGACCGATGGCACGGTAGCAGCTCCTGACGGTATTGCGCTTTTGAAAGGCGCTCCCAATCTCGAAAATGCGAAGATTTTCATCGATTGGTGTCTGTCCAAGCCCGTTCAAGAATATTTGGTCGATGCGATGGCGCGCCGCCCTGTGCGCATTGATTGCAAAGACCCCAAGGGTCTTGTCCCCCTCTCGCAGGTGAAGACCATTCCCTACGATTTCGGTTGGGCTGCCAAGAACAAAGACGCATTTGTAAAGAAGTTTGTCGATATCGCGATGGAGCTCGGGCTCTAGCACAAGGTTGGAAGCACTAGTTCCAGGATGCGCAAAGCCGCCGGCAGACAAAGCTGGCGGCTTTTTTTGATTCATTTCAAAGGCATTGCTCTATCAGTTGGCGTTTTGTAGAATTTGAACATTCTTCTGTTGCGAGGGAACAGCATGGCTTCAATACAGATTATTGATCTCGAAAAGCACTTCGGAGAGGTGAGGGCTCTTTCCGGCATCAATCTTGCAATCGACAAAGGCGAATTTTTTACGCTGCTCGGCCCATCAGGCTGCGGCAAGACCACGCTTTTGCGGACAATCGCTGGTTTTTATCATCAGGACAAGGGCGATATCTACATCGATGGAGAACTCATCAATAACGTGCCTGCGTACCAGCGCAATACCGGCATGGTATTCCAGAATTACGCAGTGTTCCCGCACATGACGGTGTTCGACAATGTGGCGTATGGTCTGCGCGTGCGAAAATTGCCGAAAGACGAAATTTCACGTAAAGTTTCCGCCGCGCTCAAAAGCGTCCACCTCGAAGGCTACGAAACACGCACTCCCGACAAGCTCTCGGGTGGCCAGCAGCAGCGCGTCGGCCTTGCCCGTGCCATGGCAATCGAGCCGCGCGTCCTCCTTTTTGACGAACCGCTCTCCAACCTCGACGCCAAGCTCCGTATCGAGATGCGCGAAGAAATCCGTGCCGTACAGAAAGCGCTTGGTATTACATCGATTTATGTTACCCACGACCAGGAAGAAGCCCTCGTGATTTCCGATCGCATTGCGGTGATGAATCAGGGCGTTATTCAGCAGATAGGCAGGCCCTGGGAAATCTATACCAATCCTCAGAACATGTTCGTTGCCTATTTTGTCGGCAAAATCAACATGCTCACCATGCACCTCGAAGAAGGAACCGAGGGCGGCCTGCGCCGCGCGAGACTCGGCCGGCTTTCGCTCCTGATTCCTGCAGAAGGTACAAGAGATTTGCAGGAAGCTGTCGTCGCGTTCCGCCCGGAGGATATGGTCGAAGCTGCGGCTACGGGCCGGAAGAACGAAATTACGGGCCTCATGAAGAACGTGAGTTTCATGGGCTCGGTTGCGCGATTCGAGCTCGATGTGGAAGGTCAGCTCATAACCGTGGATCGGCACAGGCCAAGAGAAGCGGATATGCCTCGGAAAGGGGAGCCGGTCGCGTTTGCAGTTCCTGTGGAATCTATTCTTCTTTTCGATCCGAAGTCTGGTCTGCGTATCGGCAAAGGAGCACAGCGATGAGCCGGGCTGCAGAAACCAGGAAG
>JGI24721J26819_10002790_pt1 | contig 19005 bp, 29 predicted proteins | sample YelNatPaOPGAMG01_FD_26819 | JGI IMG/M metagenome (IMG submission 26819) | reverse complement strand
CTCTCTTGCATGCGTAGCCGATGTATGCATCTTCCGGCATAACGACTGCATGTCTATGATTCCTTTCCGCACTGTAGCTGTTGAAATCCGAATTCAGCTGAAAGAACATCAGAGTTGCAATTAAAAGCAGCCCAACCAAAAAAATTTTCAACTTCTCCACCTCCTTCTTATCTTAACTTCCCCCTCAAAATTTCCGAGGAAGTAAGCGATTGCAAGAAAGAATGATATTTCCAAGTCCATGAGCAGAACCGGAATGTATGGATGCGGACTCACATCTATTATCTGAGGAGGGATTAGAGGGATGTATTTTGTCACAGCTATCTTTTCAGTGTGAAGACTAGTGTCCCTAGGAGCATTTATGCGAACCTCAAGAATCCTACTCTCGCCAGGCAATAACAAAAAGCCCTGCCTTTCCAGATCCAAATTAGCTGTTTCTGGTGATATTAAGTAATAATATGGATAAAATCCCCTGTTCTCAAACTTTATCTGCCTCGAAAATTCTTGGCCAGGCAGAACCCATTCCTCCCTCAGCCCACCAGCAGAGGTTGTTCCATAGCTAATCTCCCTCTTCTCAAAGGTTATAACGTTTGCAAGGGAGAAAGCAACGATAACAAGTAGAGATGAGACAATAAAGATTGTGGAGACCTTTATCCTGAGGTATTTCCTTCCTTTTCTTTTGCTTCCACCGCTGAACATAAAAATTCCGCCCGCCATTAGGATTGCAAAGATCAAGAGTTTATTCTTCGCAAAAATGCTTTCCATTTTCTCTATACCCTCACCCAGAGGTATGTTTACTGGATCACCGTCAAAATTTACGATCTTACCGATTATATCCGAAGTTCTAACCGCTGGTCTCCCGGAGAACTGGTCGGTTGCAATGTTTGCATCCCCCTTTGTTATGAACCCCTCATCCGTTTCCTTAACAATTCTGTGACAGATCCAGTTTCCATCGGACTTGAAAACAACTATATCGCCCTCGTTAAAATTTCTATCAAATATGTTTATAAAAACAAGGTCGTTCTTTTGCAGCGTCGGACTCATGCTGTCCGACTTGATGTAAGCGATGAGAAGGGGAGCGTTAAAGATGAGACTGGCTAATGAAAGCAGAACAAAAAATGAAAAAATTAAAGATGCTACCTTTTTCAGCATTTTCACACACAACTGCCCGAGTGTGCTACTACGTTGATTTGGCCGTCAAACGTGTTGCCAGCAGTATAGCCGCTTGTTGTGATCACGAAGCCAACTTCCGCGTAATTTCCACCTTCAATGAACATCTTTATTGCCGTGGCTGCATTGCCTGGCGTTGTGTGACCGTTAACGTCGTCGGGCGAGTAGAGCTTCAGGATGCTTGCAGTATTTCCGCTAACCGAAACCTCGACACAGATTTCGCTGTATCCGCTGTCATTTGGCCAGAGGTCGTTCGATACTTTGAATACCCTGTCAAAGGCATAAGTCGTGTTAGGGCTAACTCCTCTGCCGCCGCTAGGATAGTTCGGATTGTAATCTGAGAAGTCGAAGTATATCTTTCCATCCTCATTGATATATGCGTAAGGCTGTATCGGAGTTAAATCGATGAATTCCTGATCGTCTGCAACAACAGCGACTGTGAAGGTTCTCTGGGCATCGTAGCTCCTGAAATCAGCACCGAGGCCGAGCAGTGAAATTGCTATCAATGAGCTTACAAAAAGCAACAGAAGCTTCGTCATCGCACAGCACCTCCGCATACGTGGTTGTAATCCGGCTCCGCATGGATGCTGAGCGTTCCGTTAAGCCATGCCGTCGACACTGAGGTTGGTCCAGTCAGATCCATGCCTATTTCCTTTACATCTCCCGGAGCTAGGCAGAATGTGATGAAAGTCGATGCCGTGTCGGAGTTGTAGGCTATTCTCCCGCCAATCCTGTTGCTGTAGCAGATATTTCCACTGGGGTTTGCAGGATTATCCTTGCAGTAAAGCTCCACATCGGTGTTGTCCGAGCGTATGGTAACGATTATATTTCCGTATTCAGAGTCGTTGCTCCAGAGATCGTTCGAGACTCCAAATACCTTGTCGAAGTTGTACTCACTTTTCGGGCTTATTCCTTTTCCTCCGCCTTCGTAATTGGGATTGTTTTCAGAGAAATCTACAACGAGTATTCCATTGCTATTTATATATGCATACGGCTGCATCGGTTTTAGATTTATGAATTCCTGGTCATCCGCGACTATTGCTATGTGCACGCTTCTCTGCGCTGTGTAGTCGCTGAAGTCTGCCCCAATCCCGAGGGCAAGTAGCACTGCTGCACCAAGCAGCAGCATTCCTATTCCCTTTTCAAACATTTTTCAACACCTCTCTCTGCGATCTTTCGACCGCAAATTTCCGTTTATCCAAAAGCATATTGTTATTTTCTTTCAATGTTGAAGTTAAGACTTTTCAATAAAATTCAAGGAACATTAACCGTTTCTAATTTTTATTTTCTGGCTCAATATATTTATAGCTGCACTCGCAGCAAACACCGCAGAAACTATGACTGAAGAAATATTTGAAAAATAAAGACTGATTGCAGCGATCAGAATTGACAGGGAAAAATAATATATGCTCCACGGAATATCGTATTTTCCCACAGTTTCTGTGTATAGCTCAAATCCTTCCGGAACGTTTACCAGATACAACTTTCCCAGCCTCTTGTCGTATCTCACTATTCCCTCCTTTTCAAGTTTAGGCAGGTGTGTCTGCATAAGACTCACGTAAACGGATTTCCTTGATTTATGGTTTCTTTCTTTGTTTTCCAAATCCAAAATCGAAGAGATTATATCCTCTATTTCGGCCTCTCCACCGTTTTTCGCTAGATGCTCTACTATGCACTTCCTCCTCGGTGACATCAGCATTGAGAGAATGAATTTAATTGGATAAAAGGAAAATGAAGCTTTGCTACTTGTCCAAAATACTCATCCGAAATTCTTACCAGAGATTAGCAAAATATAAAATACTAGGATTCTCTATATTCCATGAAACAAGCAAAAACTCTCGGATTAATAATCCTCCTAGTATGTTGCGGTCTAACTGGAACGCTGTTTCTATACTCTCTCCTATTACCAGATTCTATTCAGATAAAAACAGTTTCAGGAGAATTCAAGCAGCTCGGAGATCTTGATTTTCATGCTAAGCTGAAGAAGAATTTAATCTACGAAAAAGACGAAATAAACAAAGAGTACACTCTCTACTCATCCCTTCTTGAGAGTATGAACCTCACATACCGCTACAGCGCTTCCCCAGCCGAGAACATAAGCGGAGAATACACCATAACGCTCAAACTCAGCCCAGTTAAGGGAGGCTGGGAAAAGGAAATATCGAAATTCGAGAATAGGATAAACGGGCCTTTCGAACTTCAAATACCGCTAGATTGGAACAGAATACTATCGGACTGGAAACAAATAGAAAAAGAGACCAATTACGATTTCGGAGATCCGAATATTAAGTTCCAAGCATACATAAGAATTTCAGACCCATTTGGAAAAAGACAGGAATTCTTACAAGAATCGAATATAACATATGGGAAAACGATAGCGATTTCAGGATCCACGAGGGAGGGGAAAGAAGTTTATTATACAACCACTACCGTCTCAAACAAAATTGGATTCTTCGGATCCAAAATTGAATCCCAAACTCTTAAATTAGCTTTTGGAACGCTATTTTTCTCATTAATCTTTCCAACTTCATTCTTGGCTTTAAGAAAGAGAAGAAACTTTTCGGATTATCTAAGAAAGAGGAAGATAAGGGTATTTGAAAGAAAATTCAAAAACAAAATCGTTTCTTTGGCTGAAGAAGTCAATTTTAATAACGCAATAAAGGTTAAAGATTTGAAGGATCTCGGAAAAATCTCATACGAGCTTGAAAAGCCGATAGTCAAGGCAAAGGAAAAATACGCTGTGATTGATGGCGAGACAGTATACCTTTATGATCACAATAACAACAATATCAAAGAAAAAATATAAATGTCCCAAACCAAAATAGGTTTGTGGGATTATGAAAAAGAGAAGCAAAGAGGAGATGATGATAAGAATACTTGAAATTTCGAATTGCGCTGAAGGAGCAAATATAACAAAAATCGTTTATTCCGCAAATCTGAACTTTAAATCTGCTTCTTTTTTGATAGAGAAGCTTTTAAAATTCGAAATGCTCGAAAAAGTCAACGGAAAAGATGCAAGATACAGAACAACTGATAAAGGGCAGAAAGCAATAGAAAAATTCAGAGATTTTTCTGGAATGTTCAAATAAAGACCAAAAACTTCATAAACTTTAAAAAGGGCTTTTTTGTGCGGGGGTTGCCGAGTGGACAAAGGCGGTGGATTTAGGGTCCACTCCCGTAGGGGTTCGTGGGTTCGAATCCCACCCCCCGCATCAATTTGGCGGTTATATTTCAATCCTTCGCCTGTAGAAACTCTTCAGCTCCTCGAATTTCGATTTGTTCAGCAAGTGAACGTTTATTCTAGGATCTTCAGATATCTCTCTCACGATTTCACAGTATTTTTCGAAATTCGGCTTTTCAGGAATAAGTTCAGAAACAATTAGTATATCCAAGTCTGAAGAAAGTGTGTGCTCCCCTCTTGCAAAGCTGCCGATTATATAAACCTCACAATCTCCCAGTATCTCTTTCGCCTTTTCTTTTACATCCTTCGCAATTTCGAAAGCCTTTGAAAAGAATTCCTCGTTCTTTTTCAGCATTTCAAAATAGCGGTTCATAATCTTTCCAGAAACTTTTTCAAAACTTCGAGGCTTTTCTCTACAGCTTTTTTCGTGTATTCAACGTCAAAATATCTCGAAGCTGTATATGCCAACTCTATTTCCCTTAAAACATCAAGATTCTCTTCATAAAACTCTTTCATTTCTGCAAGTTCAAAAAGAATCCTGAAACTGTGAGTTTTCGGTATTTCTCCGTATTTTTTCGAAATGAGAAATTTCAAGCCAAGCTGGATGCTCTGCTCCACAAAGAACATTGCAAAGTCGTATTCGCATTTTTCGTAGCTTTCAAGAGCTTTTGTATAGAACCTGAGGGCTTTTTTCTTCAGAAATTCCATGCAATTTGTTAAAGAGAGAGATTAATAATTTTTGCACAAAATTATTTTATAAAAAACTGTTTAATTGAGGGCTTTCTCAATTTTACTGACAATTTCTCCGAACGCCTTTGATGCAGCTGAGTTAAAATCAATGATAAACGGTACCCCGCTGTCCGCTTCTCTTGATACCTTTGGATCTAGGGGAATCTGGCCAAGCAGAGGAATCCCAAAGGATTCGGCAATTTTTCTCCCGGCTCCCGAGTTAAATACTTCAATTCTTTCCCCACATTTCGGGCAAAGCAGATAGCTCATGTTCTCTATTATTCCAAGAACTCTCATTCTGAGCAGTTCCGCAAATTTCACAGACTTCTTCACAACACTCTCCGAAACTTCCGACGGAATTGTAACTACTACAACCCCATCCATCTCTGGCAACAACTGCGCTATGCTCAGCGGTTCGTCCCCAGTACCGGGAGGGAGGTCTATTAATAGATAATCCAATTCTCCCCACTCAACCTCAGCCAAAAGCTGCCTTAGAGCTGCCATTTTCAGCGGACCACGCCAAACGACAGGGTCTTCATCGTTCTGCAACAAAAAATCCATTGAAATGACTTTTATGTTCATCGGTCCAGAAACCGGAATTATATCGTTGCTTTCCGAAACTTGGAGCTTTCTCCCCTTTAATCCGAGCATCTTTGGAATAGTTGGTCCATGAATATCTGCATCGAGAATCCCGACTGAATAACCCTTCAAAGCAAAAGCCATTGCAAGGTTTACAGTAACAGTGCTCTTCCCAACTCCGCCCTTTCCGCTTATCACAGCTATCTTGTGCTTCACCCGACCCATTCTTTCCCTGATTTTCTTTTCCTGTTCTTCGATCAGCTTTTTCCTTTCTTCCATCCATCAATCCCCTTCACATTCGGCCTCAGTTATTGGCTGGAGCTTTCCGATCATGAGGGCAGAAATNACATCNTTCACAGACCTGCCCTCGGCCTTATAGATCCTTACTCTATTTTTCAGCTTTGCGAAAGCTCCCGGTCCGATTCGATATGCTANTAAGACGTCGGGNTTTAGCTCGAGAATTTTCTGCGATACCCTCCTGCCACGACCGCCAATTTCTTCCTGCTCGACATTTCTCTCAAAGCTAATCTTGGTCTCACCATCTAAATCAACTACAGCAAAGAAGTTTGCTCTACCAAAATGTCTGCTTAATTTTGCATCAAGCCCGTTCGTGTCTTCTACCGGAATCACTACCCTCATTCAGACTTCCCTCTCTTCAGCTCTTCCAGCCTCTTTTCAACTTCCCTCAGCTCCTCTTCGATGCTCGCCTTTTCATCCTCAAGCTCCCTTTTATATTCTTCTAGTGCTGAAATTTCCTCGCTTTTTGGCAAACTCGATATTCCTGGATATCTCAGTAGAGCTCTAGGTGAGAGCTGAGACCAGAAATAAGCCCAGCATGCGCCCCTTCCGAACAGCCATCCAGGTCTTTTCCAAGGCGGCAGATGGCTGAAAGGCCCAAATCCAGGCCATCTACCCGCTTTCCACCAACATCTTCTCCAAGGCATAGCATCACCTCTATTTTGTGCTTATGCACACATTTATGGCAAGATATTTAAGCTTTTGCACAAAATTTTTTTGTGTGGCAGAAAAGACATAGATGCGGAAAACGAGGCAGATGCCCAAAACCTGTAATCCTGAGCTCATTTCCGGTTATTCAGGGGTTTGTTCCAAATCCGATGCTAAATCCGGAGCCAATACTTCTAGATCCTGCAGAACTTGAGGCAATGAGGCTGATAGATCTGGAGGATCTTTCGCAGGAGGAAGCTGGAAAGAGAATGGGAGTCTCTAGAGGTACTGTTTGGAGACTGCTAAAAAGTGGTAGAAGAAAAGTTGTACTAGCATTAATAGAAGGAAGACCAATCACGATTTTTCCGAGCTTTGCAAATACGGAAGGTAAGCCACCCCGTCTCTAAAGAGGCTTCTGGCCCCTCAAGCATGGGAGGGCTTTCGGGGTGAACGGANGAAGCCTCCACATCCATCTGGCTGGATTCTGCCCAGATTCACAAGAGCTTTTAAACTGCAGGTTAAAAAATTTTCTATGTATTCACTCGTATGCATCGAATGCGGAAAGAAAAACGATGAAAGCCGCTACACTTGCGAATGCGGCGGTCTCCTCGAGGTCAGATTCAACCTCAATGAAGTCGAAATCGATTTCAAACTCGACGGAAGGGAAATGAGGGTATGGAAATACAGATCGCTGCTACCGATTAAGTCAGAACCAGTTACGCTAAAAGAGGGTGGAACGCCTCTTTATAGACTTGAGAGGCTCGAAAAGGAACTCGGAATAAGGAGAATTTACGTAAAGCATGAAGGTCTAAATCCCTCAGGTTCCTTTAAAGATAGAGGTATGACTGTTGGGGTTACCAAAGCATTGGAATTAAGAAAGAGGGCCGTAGCCTGTGCTTCAACCGGAAATACTTCAGCATCGATGGCAATGTATGCCGCAAAGGCTGGACTCAAGGCATACGTTCTCCTACCAGCCGGAAAGGTTGCTTTGGGGAAAGTTGCCCAAGCTTTGATGCACGGGGCAGATGTTATTGGGATAAGGGGCAACTTTGACGATGCATTGAGAATAGTCAGGGAAGTCTGCGAAAGGGCCGGGATCTATCTTCTAAACTCCGTAAACCCTTTCAGACTTGAAGGACAGAAAACGATTGCTTACGAGATAGTAGACGAGATCGGAACTCCTGATGCCGTGATTCTCCCCATTGGAAATGCCGGAAATATCTCTGCAATCTTCAAGGGATTTGAGGAATTTAGGGAAATTGGACTGATTGACAAAATACCCAGAATGATCGGAATACAAGCAGAGGGAGCGTCACCTGTATTCAGAGCCTTTAGAGAGGGGAGAGAGGATATAATTCCCTTCGAGAATCCGGAAACGATTGCTACAGCGATAAGGATAGGAAATCCTGTGAATGCGAAAAAAGCGCTGAGGGCTGTTTACAGATCAGAGGGGCTAGTTGAAGTTGTAAGCGATCAGGAGATCATATCTGCACAGAAAATCCTAGCAAAAAATGGTATTGGCGTGGAGCCGGCATCTGCAGCGAGCTTAGCGGGTCTTATAAAGCTTTCGAGAATTGGAGAGATTGACAGAGATGCAACTGTTGTTTGCATTGCTACTGGAAATCTCCTAAAGGATCCGGAAACGGTTATAAAAGTTTGCGGAGAACCAAAAATGGTTGAAGCAAATGTTGAGAAAGTTATGGCTCTTTTAACCTGAATTTTTTCGCTTCTTTTGATTTCAGGATTTCTACACCGCTTACTGAGCTTATAAGCTTCTTCACATCCGACACAACGGATTTTTCATCGTATATCAGAAAATTCGCCGAGCTAATCTCTACTGCTCTCCTCAGAATTTCCAGATCTAGTTGCTCAAAAGTGTACTTTGCAAAGTTGTGACCAAAAGTGAACTCTGTTTCGAGAATTATCTCCGTCTGCCTTGGAACATAGTGAGTTCCCCCTATACCAACGGCAATTTTCCAGTCCGCTTTTTTGCTAACAATTGCCTCAAAAATGGCTTCAGCAACTAATTCCCCAGCTTCTCTATCAATCCATTCTTTTTCCGTGGAACCTATCTCATAAAAGGCGCTAGGCTTTTTTATTTCAGATGGTCCATGGTGTGTCGCTTCAAGCGTTAGCTCGAACTCCGGTTTTCTCTCCATTCTCTTTTTCATCGCCAAAATGAAGTTCTTCATGGTTATCGGAGACGGCTTAGCCAAGCTCCTTGGCTTTCCTCCGTAATCGTTATTCCCAGGATTACCGGAAACATGGCAGGTAAAGATTTTCCTTTCATCCTTACTGCTATGCCTAGAAGCAAATAAGATTTCATCGAATTCCAAAAAATTCGAAAGCTTCTCGTCTATGAAGTCTGAGTAAATTAGCCTTTCTTTTATTTCGGCAATGGCAAATTTATCACCTATGTAGAGAACGTAATCGCCAAAAGTTCTCTTTTCGAACTTATCGAAGCTTAAAAGATTGTTTAGTATGTTCACAGAAGCTTTATCTTCCCTGCTTCCAACCACCAGCTTCATACTCAACGAAATTCCTTGAAAGTCTCATTAGTTTTAAACTTTTCGCCATTTCTGCCACAACAGGTTTTTTGGACTTAAAAAACTGGAAATCACAAAGCTTTAATACTTCCTTGTGGAACTATCTTGTGTTAGTGGCGGAAGTGTATGGTGTTTTTATAGCCAGAACCGAATTTTCCGCATCACCGGTAGTTGTTCTTAGAACTGAAGACGGTAGAATTCTTCCCATTTATATAGGATATGCGGAAGCAGCATCCATCTATTCAGCCTTGAATCGCCTCACTCCTCCAAGACCGATGACGCATGATCTCCTAGTGGACATAATCTCAAAGCTAGATGCGAAGGTAGAGAAGGTCATAATAGACGACCTTATCGACAATACTTTCTATGCTAGGATAATTGTTAGGAAAAACGACAAAGAAATAGAAATCGATGCGAGACCGAGCGATAGCATTGCTATCGCCCTGCGCGTTTTATGCCCGATTTACGTAGATCCCAGAATACTCGACGAAGCGGGGAGGGATGAAATTCCCCCGAACTTCAGAGATTTCAGCGAATTTGCTTGATTTTTAAAATTCTCATCTTGAAGACGAGCTGTTTTCTGAAATAGAAATAGAGTTCACTGCCTTTTTCAACTATAACTTTCTCGAAATAAGGCTTTTTGTCAAATTTTTCTATCAGATTTTTTGGAACTGCGGAAAAGAAATTGTATCTTTCTCCAATATAAAGAACCGGATCGCAGCTAATTTCGACCTTCTTGATATTGCTAACAGTAAAGAGAAGCTCGGCCTTCTTAACACCATTCGAAAAAAAATTCATTACTGCGGGATTTCCCTTTATTTCCGAGATTACACATAGCTGATCCATTTTGAAATCCTTTAGACTCATTTTTCCCCTTTGAACATACTTCCAGTTCAGGAATCTAGAGAGAGCCTTTGCAAAGGATCTGGTTCTTCTGCTGGGTTTTCTGGATGTCGTAACAATCATAGCTCACATTCCACAAAGCTATCTCCGTTATGTCCGATCAGATTTTTTCCAGATTTCAACGGGATGAAAATATATCCTTCCACGCTGAACTCACTCGTAACCCTAACTTCCCGTATCTCGGTATTTGAAAGCTTTACCATTAGAAAAGATCCTCTCTCAACCTTCCTGCATTTTGCAAATCTAAAATTAGCCGGCATCAGGTTGTAGCTTTTCCCTATTCTATATCCCACCTCAAATCCAAAGAGTATTTCCTGAAGGGCCCTCGAAAAGAATTCCCACCCCGATTCAACGATAACTTGCTTGGGAAAAGAGGAGAAATAGGNTACTATTTCCTCAACGTTTTCCTTCCTGTGAACCCANTCGCAACGCTTACAGCTCCAGACATAATTGCCCTTAGATGAAACCACGAGATCTCCGAATTTATAAATAAAGCAGGGGTAAAAAATGCAGTAGCAGATCGAGCAGTCCTGCCCCTCGAAATGGCAGGGATAATACGGGCATTCTTCTGCCGGACCAGAAAGGTTGTTCATTGCAGAGAAAAGGTCTATTAATCCCCTTTCGTTCATTCCACCACCCTGGGCAGTATTATTTCCCCTTCGCCTTCAACAGAAGAACCCCTTCCGAGAACGAACTCTCTAACAGTTAAAGCCGAAATGACTGCATCTACTTCGTCATGGGAGAGCTCCGGTGTTTCTATGTACCTCGAAAGCGACAATATAATCTCCTGCAATCCCTCCCTTTTTCTCTTCTTCGCTTTCGGAGCTATGTTGAGGAGAACCCTAGAAGCATACGGATAAACTTCGTAGACTTTTAGACCCATTTTGCGCAAATTTTCTGCAATTTCCATTCCCAAAATTGCAGTTTTTCTGAAGAAAGGCGCACCAGATGGAAAAAGCCTTATCCCGAGCTTCAACAGCTTTCTTTCACATTCCCTAAACATTCCGTTTTGCGGTAGGGTGAGGGGGGCATCTATTCCGGCAGCAAAGGCATTTGATATATTTTCAATTTCGTAATCCCCTGCGTAAATGAGTTTTTTTTCGTCAATTATGGCCATCTTGCACTTCTTACCAACATCTATGCCTGCAAAAATCATATCAAAACCATCTGTGCATGCGGACAGCCGGAAATAACGAGCACCCTATCTTTGTCAACCAACCCCAGTTTTATCGCAAGATTTACGGCCTTCTCTCCTGTTATATTCGCAATAGTTGCCCTTTTTAAAGCCTCTGCTACTTCTTTTTCTCCGAATTCTTCCTCACCGTAAAAACTCTCCTTAACCTCAAGTTTAAGTTCTCCGTCCCTGAAAATTTTACCAACTAGCTCCGAATCGCAAACTGCAACCAGAGTTTCTCCCCGAACGTTGTATATCTTCATTCTAAACATTTTTCACCGGCTGTTTTGCCCCACAGGCCATACAGCGCATGAACTGAACCCTGTCTTCCTTTATCAATTCCGTATCCGGGGCGTTGCATTCTCTGCAGATCACATAAGCCTTGACATATTCGTTTATTTCCTTCTGAAGTTCTTCCTCAGTGAATTTTCCTTGCAAGATGAGCCTTCCATTGTCTATCATTCCGGCTGTACCTAGAGACTTCACTAGGTACTTGTAAAGATGCTCCTCGCTTCTGTTGAGAGTTTTCGCGATCTGAGAAAAATTCCTGAGAATTGTCCTCACTCCTTCCTTCGCAACGCTAACTCTCGGTATTTCGAACCTCTCCTTCCTAACTATCTTCCGCTGTGACAGAACTTCCAGAGCCCTTTCAAGGAGCTTTCCATATTCTTCCATCGTTAAACCTATGATGTGCTAGTATTTAAGCTTCTCGAAAGGATTAAAATTCGCCAAGCTAGGTTGAGATAAATGGACATATACATCCTAATAGCAATCACTTTAGGACTTTCGGCTACCTCGGCTCTTCTGTTTAGAAGAATGGGCTTTTCTGAAATAGCTGGTTATCTCGCAATTGGCATAATGCTGAGCTTCGCTCTCAGTGAGAAATTCGTCGAAAACAAAGCCCTTCTAAGCTTCTTCACCGAAATCGCCATAACGCTTCTAATTTTTGAAGTTGGAAGAGAGATAGGAATTGAAAATATAAGAAGATTGAGCTTTCTTCCTCTGGCGATTCTATTTTCAGAAATGGTCGCATCCTTTGCAATCGCCGTCTTCATCGGAACTATCCTCAAACTAAAAATCTATGAAATTTTTGCTTTGGCAATCATAGGTTCCTTCAGCAGCACTCCAGTGATATACAAAGTTCTTGAAAAACTCGGAGCTGAAGAGGACGTTAAAAAGCTCATATTTACATTAGCAATCTTGGAAGACATTTTTGCATCTCTAATACTGGTCTTGATTCCAAATCTCAAGCTTGGCAGTTTCAGCTTTCCAAATATAATTCAATTTCTCTTTCTTTCTGCTTCTTTTGCAATTATACTCCTTTTTCTAGGATTTTTCCTCATCAGGACTTTCAGGAACCTTAAACCGGACGAGCTGGGAATTGCCATTGCAATCAGCGTCGCATTTCTTTTTTCTGCTCTTTCAAGGAGTTTTACGTTTTCACCAGCTCTTGGGGCCTTCTTAGCTGGTCTGGCATTTTCTTCCCATCCAAACAACAAAGAAATAGGTGAAAAGATTAAACCAATAAGAGAGTTCTTTTTGATTCTCTTCTTCACATCTCTGGGCCTAGAAGCGGGATTGTACTTGGGTTTCTCACCCATAGCAATAATTATGCCATTTCTAGTTGTAATCACTAGATTTCTGTCCATTACGTTTTCAACTTGGATTTTCAGCAAGAGAAGCCTTCAGGATTCCATTCAGATAGGTTTCATAGGCACCTCTGTTGGGGAATTTAGCCTAGTAATTCTCCACGAGGCTACAAATCTGGGTATAGTGGGGAGAGATTTCCTCTTCATTTCCGCTGCATGTGTGATTTTCGGCACGATCGTTTCATCGAAGCTCAGCTTCAAATCTGAATATGCAGCAAAGCTCTCATCAATTGTACCAATTAAGGTTAAGCTATTCGTAGACAATTTATCCGTCAACGTTTTAAGGGTAATTGAAGGAAAAGAGAGCAAGTTTGTAAGACAAATAACATCCATAATATTCCGAAATGTCGTAATTGTGGTGGTCGTCTCAATTCTTGGTTCAGCTTCGATTTACTTCTTTGAATCTATTCTTCCACAGCTTAAATACCTGCTTTCCATGATAACCCTAGCCACAATTGTTGCAATAACCTTCCTCATGGCAACAAGAACAAAGGCGCATGCCGAAAATCTGTGCTGTTTGCTGGTTGAAAAAAGAGGCTTAAATCCGGTATTAAAGAAAATTCTGTCAACTACAACATTCTTTTTCATAATGCTTACAAGTATAAATCTTATTGTTATAGTTGCCGGAGAGTTCATTCTACATCTCATGGAAGAAANNTTTTCTCTCACATTTGGCCACAGATTCCTCGCTCTTATAACAATCTTGGTTTTTCTCCTGAGTTCTTATTTTATTTACCTTCAGATTCGGAAATTTCCTTTTTAACACCAACCTTCTTGCAATAATCGCTTACCGGACATTCATCGCACAGCGGTTTCCTAGGTAGACAGACCGTTTGCCCAAAACCCACAAAAACATAGTTTATCCTTTGCCAGAGATCTACAGGAAAAATATTTTTCAGAGCTTCTTCTGTTTCCCTTGGATTTCTTGTATTAACGATTCCAAGCCTGTTTGAAATTCTGTGGACGTGCGTATCAACTGCTATAGCTGGCTTTCCAATATAGGAAAGAAATATGTTGGCAGTCTTCCTGCCTACTCCCGGAAGCTTTATTAGATCCTCAAAATTGTCAGGAATTCCCTTTTCCTTCAGAATCCTTGCAAGCTCCTTTATTCTTCTGGCCTTTATCCTATAAAATCCAACGCTCTTTATCAAATCCTCTATTTCCTCCACGCTCATCTCCGCAAGCTCTTCGAGGCTTTTAGCTTTTGAAAAAAGTCTCTCCACGGCTTTAGCTGTCTGCTCATCTCTAGTTCTAGCGCTTAAAATTGTGGCTATAAGAATCTGGTATGGCTCAAGCCTCGCGTTGTGAAGAAAAATGGGAGCCTTTCTTTTTTTCGCTTCTTCCTCCATCCTGTCCAAGATTTCCTTTAGCATAGATGAATTCCAACAAGTTTTTTAAAAACTTGCATGACTTTTTATATGAAGTTTGACTATGCAAAAGCCGGAGTTGATATAAAAAAAGCGGAGAGAGCGATAAGCACGCTTACCAGCATAGTAAAGTATAAAAGAAAGGGTTTTGGTGAACCCATTCTGCTTTCCCATTATGCTGGAGTAATAGACTGCGGAGATTTTGGTATTGCGATAACAACCGATGGGGTTGGAACAAAAATCCTTGTGGGAATTGCGATGAAGAAGTACATGACGCTTGGAATCGACTGTGTGGCGGTTAACGTGAACGACCTTCTTTCCATAGGTGCAGAACCTCTGGCAATGGTTGACTACATAGCGATGCAGAAGATAGATGAAGAGATAATAGCAGAAATCTCCAAAGGACTTGAGGAGGGCTGCAGAATTGCAAATATAACGCTCGTTGGAGGAGAAACTGCAACTCTTACTGAAATGATAAACGGATTTGATTTGGCCGGAACAGCGGTTGGATACGTTAGGAAAGACAGAATAATAACCGGAAAAAAAGTCGTTCCTGGGGACATTATAATGGCCCTACCAAGCTCTGGAATCCACTGCAACGGTTTAACGCTAGCTAGAAAGGTTATAGAAGCAAACGGTCTCAGCTATTTTGACAAATTTGGGGATAAAACAATAGGGGAAGAGCTATTAACTCCCGCAAGAATATACATGGAAGTGCTTGATATAATAAGGGAATGCGAAGTACACGGACTTGCACATATAACTGGCGGGGCGTTCAGGAAGCTAAAAAGGCTCAGAAATGATGTCAGATATGTCATAGATTCCCCATTGAAGCCGCAGGAAATTTTCAGGTTCATACAGAGACTCGGAAATGTGGATGAAGTAGAAATGTACAGGACTTTCAACATGGGCATGGGTTTCCTAGTAATCGTTCCCGAAAGCGAGGTTGAAAAAGTGGAGAAATTTGGAGCAAAAAGAGTGGGATATGTTGAGGAAGGAGAAGGAGTGTTCGTCAAAGACCTCAGAATCGATTAAGTGCCGAGTCTGCAGATACGAACCGCCTGAATTCGTTTTAGATGCGATAAAACAGAGAATCAGGGAATTCGAAAAGCTTGGAAAGGATGGATACGTGAGGTTCAAATTTGAGCCTTTTCTTGAATTGGAAATTGATGCAACAATTGAAACGGAGCTTGCATTTTGCATATCCACGGCAAACTCGTCTGCAAGGGCCGGACTAAAGTTTCAAAAAATGTTAGAGGGGAAGGATTTGTTTGTAATGAGTTTAGAGGATTTAGAAGATCTTTTGAAAAAATCTGGAGTTAGATTTTACAGGAAAAAGGCACTGTATATACGGAATGCAGTTAGAAAATTCCAAACACTCTCAATTCCAGAAGATGAGTCCGCCAGAGATTTGCTTGTTAAGGAAATAAATGGACTGGGATACAAGGAGGCGAGTCATTTCCTGAGGAATACAGGGAAAGGCGATTTCGCGATCCTAGATAGGCACATTCTGGACTGGCTCGAGATAAAGCAAAGATCTCTCAGCAGGAAGAAATACATCGAAGCCGAGCAGAAGATGAAAGAAATAGCAAAAAGAATTGGCAAGAGTGTTGCAGAGCTAGATCTCCTAATCTGGAGCATGAAGACCGGAATGGTTCTAAAATGACTAAGAGAGACCCTTTGCATGCGAGAGTATGTGCCTAACAGATCCCTTTATTATTTCCAAACCAAGTTTTACCGCTTTCTTCGATCCAGGGAGACAGAATATTACTTTTCCATCTACTATTCCCGCAGTAGCCCTTGAGAGAATGGCGGAATAACCAATTTCCTCGAAGCTCTTTATCCTGAAAATCTCTCCAAAACCATCTATTCTTTTGTCAAAAATGTCTTCCAGAGCTTCAATTGTTAGATCCCTTGGATTTAAACCCGTTCCCCCGGTTATAATGCATACATCAGCCTTTTTCAGCATTTCAAAAACCGCAGATCTTATCTGGAAAACATCATCGGAAACCAGACAGTAATCAACGGCTTTTTCCCTAAATTCCTCCAGTATCAGTCTTCCAGATTCATCATCCAACGGGATGCTCTCAACGCCCCTCAGGCTTCCGTATTTCCTGAATCTGGAGGTTGAAACTGTTATTATTGCCACTCCAAAATCGAATTCCTTCTCATGCATTCAGAACCACCTCTCGAGCGTGAACTGAGATGGCTTAAACTTCAGTTTTTCAAGTGCCTTTTCAACCCTTTCTCTGCTAAAATCGTGCTCCTCACACAGCATTTCAATAACTTTTTCCCTGTTTGCTTCTCTGAACTCGATTTTGTAGTCTCTTGTGATTTTTGGATTCAGGAAAAAGTTTCTGATTTCCTCGAGGTTTTCTATTTCGGCTTTCAGAACCTTCAAAGTTCTGAAGATATCGCCGTACGTCTTTATATACTGATATGCCTTCTTAGCACCAACCCCCTTGATTCCTTCGTTGTAATCCGTTCCTACGAGTATCGCGATATCTACAAGTTGCTCCCTAGTAATTCCAAGCTTTTTAAGATTTTCAGAGAGGATTATAATTTCCGGATTAATGTCTACGTACACATTCTTCCCCGGAAGTTTCCTTTTTCCAGTTATTGCGAGATTTCTCGCAAGCCTCGGACCTCCAAAAAGCAGTGAGTCATAATCCTGGCTTCCAACATAATCCGCATCTCCGTTTGCAACCATAAAAGCTGCCTGCGCTTCACCCTCACTTGGAGCTTGAACAAAGGGAATGCCCATGTACTCGAGGAGTTTTTTAGAGCTCTCGATAACATATTCGTCAACCCTCGCGGAAGCTTGGGCATATTTCTTTGCATATTCCTCTCCAAGCTGGACGGCCACTGCCCACTTTTCTTCAGCTTCAGCTCTTTTCTTCTTTCTCTCCTCTATTTCCGCCTTTTTGAATTCCGGCGGTTCTCCGTCAAACACAAAAATCGGCCTTATTCCGAGCTCAAACATGTTTGTTACCCTGTAAAGTATACCGGAGAGATGAGAAGTTATTCTGCCCTGCGAATCCTTTAAAGGAGTTCCATCAGGCTGTCTAATCGTTGAAAGAAACTGATAAAGGGTGTTGAACGCATCTATTGCGATTTTCTTACCTGAAAAGCTTGAAAGTTCTACTTCCTCCTTCTCGAGCAATTCTCCTATATCGGCACCCATAGAGTTTGTACCTTCAAAATTTTTTAAGCTTTTTTAATTGTGAAGCGAAAGAGTCTAATAGAGCTGAAATAAGTCCTTTCAGATGATAGCGATAATAAACTACGGGGTCGGAAATCTTAAAAGCATTCTAAAAGCCGTGGAAGCAGTCGGTGGAAATGCAAAGGTTACCTTCGATGCTGAAGAAATCAAAAGGGCGAATGGAGTTATTTTGCCTGGGGTAGGTGCCTTCAAAACAGCAATAGGCAGGCTCAGAACGATCTGGCATCAAATTGCCGATATTCCAAAACTCGGAATATGCCTCGGAATGCAACTGTTTGCAACGAGAAGTTATGAAGATGGTGTTCACGAGGGCATGAACGTGATACCTGGGGAAGTTGTCAGACTTCCCAACTACGTGGGTAAAGTTCCACACATGGGCTGGAACGAGGTAAGAATCAAAAAAGAGAGCGAGCTCTTTGATGGGATCGAGAACTGTAGCATGTTTTACTTCGTGCACTCATACTATCTCCAGACAGCCGAGAGNTACATCGTTGCAGAAACCGATTACGGTATAAATTTCCCCTCAGCCGTTGAGGCTGGAAACAACTACGGTGTCCAGTTCCATCCTGAAAAAAGCGAAAGAACTGGATTAAAGATTCTTGAAAATTTTCTTAGAATTGTAAAAGCCTAGGTTTGCACTAGGCCATTATGGCGACGACGGGCAGATTTCATGAAAATTTTAAAAATCCAAAAATTCAAGAGAAATTATGCAGAGAAAACTCGAGGAGGAGAGAGAAATGCAAAAAACTGCTCTGGGAATCTATAGAGATTATAAAACAGAAACTTGGCAACAAAGTATACAGGATAAGCCTTTTCGGTTCTTTTCCGCAAAGAGCGGACCTTTTTAGCTATCTAGATATTTTAATTGTTATGAGAAGCGACAAAGACTTTGTTGAAAGAACAAAAGAAATTTACTCGACACTATCGCTTCCTGTAGATGCAGATATCGTCTGCTATACTCCAGAAGGGTTTGAGAAAATGAAGGAATCCCCCTTCATGAAAAGGGCACTTGAAAAGGAGATTGTGCTCTATGAGAAATCCGATTGATGAGGGCAGAAGATGGCTGGAACAAGCTCTTGAAGATCTCAAATGGGCCAGAGATCTCGCGGAAAGAGGTGGATATCATATAGCATGTTTTTTAGCGCAGCAGGTTGGTGANAAAGCTCTAAAAGCATTTCTATATGCAAAAGGAGAAGAAATAGTTCTCGGCAATTCAATAGAGAGACTATGCAATCTTTGTTCTAAATACAATGCAGAATTCAGTGAGAGAGTGAATTACTTGATGCGCACTCTGACCTCCTCCCCGCCCTAAAGGACAAGGGCTACCTTGGGGCAGTTCATTGGTTTGTGGTTTACCGCCTTCATTTTCATCACTTCACAGCTGGTGGGGTGTTTTTCACCCACCCCGCTCCATTCGTCCAGCGGTAGACCAAGCTGGCCTTCAGCCCATTACCCCTATCCCTCGCCAGGAGTTGCCCCCTGCTCCTAGCTCCCAGGGACTCGGGGATATGTAGGATGTTTACTGCCCCATTTAAATCAGCA
>JGI24721J26819_10002781_pt1 | contig 19045 bp, 15 predicted proteins | sample YelNatPaOPGAMG01_FD_26819 | JGI IMG/M metagenome (IMG submission 26819) | reverse complement strand
ACCCACAAGGCTGATGCTTATTTCTTCCTGGCTGAGACCTACACCGCCCTCAGCCGCTACAGCGAAGCAGCGGAAGCCTACGCCACTTTCTTGCAACTCAACCCAGGCGTATTGGATAGCTATATTCAGGAGCGGCGCGGCGATGTGTTGGTCAGCGCGGGTGACTACAACGGTGCCATCAGCGCCTACCAGGCTGCCATTGACGCTCCGCATCTCGGCAGCTCTGAAAACACGGAGATTAAGCTGGCCAAAGCCTATGCCAGTAGCGGGGATGCCGCCACCGCACTTTCCCATTACCAGACCCTGTTTACTACCACCAAAGACGAGTACACCAAAGCCCAACTTGACCTGCTTATGGGCCAGGCAGCACTGGCTCTGGGCGACACAGCCTCGGCCTTCGAACGCTTCCAGGATGCTGTCAATAATTACCCGCGTTCCTACGACTCCTATTCGGCCCTGGTGGCGTTGGTGAACGCCGGCGTTGAGGTCAATGAGCTGAATCGCGGTCTGGTGGATTATTACGCCGGCCAGTACGGGGCCGCCCTCGATGCTTTCAACCGTTATCTTGCCGCTGCCGGCCCNGANCTTGNCGGCACGGCTCATTATTACAAAGGATTGACNCTCATTCAGCTTGGCATGTTCACCGAGGCAGTCTCAGAATTCGACCAGGTCATCCAGAATTTCAAGGCCGACAGGCAGTGGGTGCCCGCCTGGGCGGAAAAGGCTTCTGTTCAGTGGGCCTACCTGAACCAGTACGATGCGGCAGCACAAACGCTGCTTGATTTCGTCGCCGCAGCCCCCGATGATCCCCAGGCTCCCGCCAACCTGTTCGAAGCGGCGCGCATCTTCGAGCGCAACAATGAACTGGATCGCGCTGCCCAGACCTGGGAACGCATGGCCGATGCTTATCCCTCAGACCCGCAAACTCTTAGTGCTCTGATCTTCGCAGGCGTTGTCCGCTATCGGCTGAAAGACTACCAGGCGGCCCAAACCACCTTCCAGCGCGCTTTGCTGCTCGCCACGGCTCCGGCGGATCAGGCCGCCGCCCTGCTCTGGATTGGCAAAACTCAGCAGGCCCTAAACCTTCAGGATGAAGCCCGTAAATCCTGGGAGGCGGCAATGAGCCGTGATCCCACCGGTTATTACAGTGAACGCGCCCGCGATCTGCTGCTAAACCGCGCCCCCTTCACGCCGGTGACGAACGCCGACCTGGGTTATGATCTGAACGCCGAGCGCGCCGGAGCCGAAGAATGGATGCGTAACCAGTTCAATCTGCCGGCCGAAACCGATCTGGACGGTCTCGGCGATCTCGCCAATGACCCACGCATGATCCGCGGCCGCGAGTTGTGGCGCCTTGGCCAGTATGCCGACGCGCGTAATGAATTTGAAGACTTGCGCAAGGACGTCGCCGCCGACCCGGCAGCCACTTTTCGCCTGGCAGGTTTCTTTGAGGACCTGGGGTTGTACCGCTCGGCTATCTTGGCCAGCCGCCAGGTATTGACACTGGCGGGCATGGACGACGCCGCCTCGCTCACCGCCCCCATCTACTTCAACCACATCCGCTTTGGTACCTATTATCGCCAGATCGTGACCGACGAAGCGCGGACGGACAATTTTGACCCCCTTTTTGTCTTAAGCGTCATCCGCCAGGAAAGCTTGTTCGAGGGCTTCATCATTTCCTCTGCCGACGCACGCGGGCTGATGCAGATCATCCCAAGCACCGGCCAAAGCCTGGCGGCTGCTTTAACCTGGCCGCCCAACTACACCGCCGATGACCTCTACCGCCCGCTGGTCAGCATCCGCCTGGGCGTGCATTACCTGGCCCAACAGCGAAATTACTTCGACGGAGACTTGTACGCCGCTCTGGCAGCGTACAATGGCGGCCCGGGCAATGCCAGTGTCTGGCATGAGCTGGCCGGAGGGGACCCCGACCTTTTCCTGGAGACGGTGCGCATTCAGGAAACCCGCAATTACATCATGCAGATCTACGAGATCTACACCATCTACCAGCGTATTTACACCCGTACTCCCTGATCAATGAAAAAGGGGGATCAACTCCCCTTTTCCGGGAAGGGAGGCTGGTAGAAGGAACTCAACAAACTAAACCAATAGCCTCATGGGCTCTTCCAGGAACTCCCCCAGCACTTGCATGAACCGGGCCGCTCCCGCTCCATCTACCACTCGGTGATCGACCGAAATTGTCGCCTTCATTTTCGTACGCACGACCACTTCTCCACTATTCTCGTCCACCACTGGAACCTTGCGTGCCGCCCCTACCGCCAGAATGCCTGCCTCAGGTGGATTGATGATCGCCGAAAACTCCTCCACGTCGAACATGCCCAGATTGCTGGTAGAGAACGTCGATCCCTCGATATCCTCCGGCTTCACTTTGCCCGATCGTGCCCGTTCGATCATCGCACGCGTCTCCATCGCTAACAGTCGAAGCGGTTTACGGTCGGTGTCATGGGTGACCACCGTTATCAGCCCTCCCTCTACGGGCACTGCCACCCCAACGTTGACATGGCCGTGCACAACGACTTTATCCCCTGCGAAGGAAGCGTTCATCTCAGGGAAGGCGCGCAAGGCCAGACCCGTGGCTTTGACCACAAAATCGTTGATTGAAATTTTCTGCTCTGCCGGCAACATTGCGTTGATCTCTTCACGGAGGCTGACCAGTTTCGTTACGTCGTATTCGCGCGTCACATAAAAATGCGGCGTCTGTTGTTTGGACTCCTGCATGCGTCGGCCAAGCATGGCGCGTAGCCGTGTGAGCGGCACCTCTCGGTCTGGCGGTGCTTCGCCCTCTGTCCAGATCGGCAGCGGAATGGCGACCGCCGGTGTGGGCGCTTCAGGAGTCGGCGGAACAGGTGTGGGTGCAGCCGTTACAGCCTGTAGAGCGGCTTCCACATCCTTTCGCGTGATCCGCCCGCGGGGCCCNCTGCCCTTCACGGTGCGCAAATCCAACCCGCTTTCCTCCGCCAGACGACGGGCCAATGGAGAAGCCCGCACACCGCCCGGCAGCACTGTCTCCTTTCCTTCTTCCAATTCCTCTCCCGAGGGGGCAGCGGCTTCAATTTCGCTTATAGCTGTCTGGTCTGCGGGCGCAGACGGTGTGGGTTCTGCAGCAGGCGCTTCCACCGTCGCCGCCGGTACCTCGACCTTCTCTCCCGGCTGCCCGATGACTGCGATCGGCTGGCCGACCGGTACGACTGCCCCCTGTTCCACAAGGTGCCGCAGGACTGTCCCGCTGAAAAAGGATTCCACCTCTACGGTGGCCTTATCCGTTTCGATCTCTGCCAGCACCTCGCCCTTGTTCACCGGCTCGCCTTCATTTTTAACCCAGCGCACCAGCGTGCCTTCGCGCATGTCAAAGCCCAGCTTGGGCATGAGCACCGTGTCAGCCATTACAACACCTCCTTCACGGCGTTGATCACGTCCTGAACCTGGGGTAGAGCAAGCTGCTCCAGGTTGCGGTTATACGGCAGTGGCACTTCCTTCTGCGCCACGCGCTTGATCGGCGCATCGGCGTAATCGAAAGCCTGCTCGTAGATGCGTGCTGCGACCTCGGCTCCAACCCCATATGAGCGCCAGCCTTCTTCCACGATCACAGCCCGGTTGGTCTTCTTGAACGAATCCAGTACCGGCTCCATGTCCAGCGGGCGCAAGGTGCGTAGATCCACCACTTCCGCCTGTATGCCTTCTTTGGCAAGTTGATCCGCAGCCTGCAGTGAAGTTTCTAGCATTTTGCTGTAGGTCACGATCGTCACATCGCGCCCCACTCGCTGCACCTTCGATTTTCCAATCGGCGTGGTGTAATCGCCTTCGGGGACTTCCCCGCGTGACTGGTACAGGGTGGCNTGCTCGATAAANAGTACCGGGTCATCCGAGCGGATCGCGGATTTGAGCAGCCCCTTGGCGTCCTCCGCCGTCCCCGGCGATACTACTTTCAACCCGGGGAAATGCGCAAAGATCACATCCGGCGTCTGTGAGTGGGTGGCGGCCAACTGGCGCCCACCGCCGCCGGTCGCGCGAATCACCAGGGGTAACACCATTTGGCCGCCAAACATATAGTGGAGCTTGGCTGCTTCATTGACGATGTGATCCATGGCCACAAAAGCGAAGTTGATCGTCATCAGCTCGGCGATCGGCCGCAGGCCGGCCAAAGCCGCCCCAATGGCGCTTCCTACGATAGCCGCCTCTGAAATAGGGGTATCCCGCACGCGTTTCGCGCCAAAGTGATCGTAAAATCCACGCGTGACGGCGTACGTTCCACCCCACACGCCGACTTCCTCGCCCATGATAAAAACCCTGGGGTCACGCTCCATTTCTTCCCACATTGCCTGAGAAATGGCCTCTCGCATGGTTATTCTGGCCATAATTCTTTTCTCCCATTCCCAGTCATTGTTTCAAGCTTCCACATAGATATTGTCAAATAATGTCTCTGGTGCGGGTTCGGGGCTGGCCTGGGCGAATTCCACCGCCGCCTGCACCTCTGCCAGCGCTTTCTTCTCCAGTTCCTTAAGCTCTTCGTCCGCTGCGATTTTATTTTCGACCAGGTACTTGTTATAGATCCCGATCGGATCGTTTTCCTGCCAGTGGTGAATCTCTTCCGGTGTGCGGTAGCGTTCCGGGTCTCCCATCGAATGACCACGATAACGGTATGTGATGAACTCCAGGAAGTGCGGTCCGCCTCCTGCGCGCACCTTTTCGATCCATTCCAGGGCTGTGTTGCGCACCTCGATCACGTTCATGCCGTCCACACGCGCGTTGGGCATCCCGTATCCCTCGGCTTTTTGCCGAATTTCTGAAACGGCCGACGCTCTTTCGACCGAGGTCCCCATCCCATATTTATTATTCTCGCATACCCACAAAACGGGCAAATTCCAAACCTTAGACAGGTTGAGGGCCTCATGGAAAAAGCCAATGTTCGTCGCTCCATCGCCGAACATGGCAATCGTTACCGCATCGGTTCCCTCATACGCGTCGGCCAGCGCCAGCCCCGCCGCAATGGGCAGATGTGCTCCGACCACCGCGTGTCCGCCGTAATACCGCTTGGAAATATCCGCCATATGCATTGAGCCGCCGCGCCCCTTCGAGCAGCCGGTCACCTTGCCAAGCAATTCGGCCATCACAGTCTTTGCTTCGATTCCACAGTTGATCGCCACCCCGTGATCACGATAAGCGGTGATCACCCGATCCTGTGGCTTGCGCGCCGAGAGTAACCCGGTGCTCACCGCCTCCTGGCCGATGTACAGGTGCAGGAAACCGCCGATGTATCCTTCCTGGTATAGCTCGGCGGCTCGCTCTTCCAAATGACGGATCAGCACCATCTGATAATATAAATCCAGGTATTCCCCTTTTTCCATTCGGAAAGTCCTCCGTTATGGATTCTCACCAATCCGCAACCCCGGCGCATCGCCGGCGTTGCGGTTAGAAAGAGGCATCGTGTATTTTCGCACAAATGCGATTATACCAGCTTGCCCCGCATGGCGTATTTTTACCATATTCTACCTTCAAAGGGAAGATAAACTGCCGGACTTTAAGGATTCGATAAGCTTTATGCTCAAACTCAATAACACATTCTACGATGGATGACCACTATTATGAATCAAGGAGGAGCGCCCTTTAGCGCTCCTCCTCTTTTCTCGTTCGAACTGGCTTCTCACAGGTCCGTATTGACTTTCCCATCGCGATACTTGATCGCTGCATGGGCTGCTGCCAGCCGTGCGATCGGCACTCGGAACGGAGAACAGCTCACGTAATTCTGTCCGATGACGTGGCAGAACTCAATCGAAGCTGGATCGCCCCCGTGCTCTCCACAGATTCCAACTTCCAGCTCTGGACGCGTTTTGCGCCCTTCTTCCACGGCCATGCGCATCAACCGGCCGACGCCCGCCTGATCGATCGTCTGGAATGGATTCTTCGGCAGGATGCCTTGCTCAACATAGGTGACCAGGAAGTTGCGCTCGGCGTCATCACGGCTGTAGCCGAAAGTCATTTGCGTCAGGTCGTTTGTCCCGAAGGAAAAGAACTCTGCCAGCTTGGCAATCTCTGCGGCGGTCAATGCTGCGCGCGGAATTTCGATCATGGTGCCGAATTTATACGGGAAGGAAACCCCCTTCTCGTCCATCACCTGCTTGGCGATCCGCACCAACCGCGGCTGAATCCACTCGAGCTCTTTGACTGTCCCCGTCAGCGGGATCATAACCTCAGGTTTGACCACCACACCCTTCTTGGTCTGGTTGGCGGCAGCCTCGAAGATTGCCCGTACCTGCATCTCCACGATCTCGGGCATCACGATGCTCAACCGTACCCCGCGCAACCCCATCATCGGATTGCTTTCATGCATTGCCTGAACATTCTTGAGCAGTTTTTCTTTCTCTTCCAGGCCTTTCGTCTCGCCCTTCACGCGCATGGTTATCACTTCCTCGAGCAGCTCCTCCTCTGAGGGCAAGAATTCGTGCAGCGGCGGGTCGATCAGCCGGATGATCACCGGATAGCCGTCCATCGCCTCAAACAGTCCCTCGAAATCTGAACGTTGGAACGGCAACAGCTCGTCCAGCGCCTTGACGCGCTCCTCCTTTGTTTCGGCCAGGATCATGCGCTGCACGATCGGCAGGCGGGTCTGCTCGAAGAACATATGCTCGGTGCGACACAAGCCGATGCCCACCGCGCCGTAGGAGCGCGCCCGTCGCGCATCCTTGGGGTAGTCCGCGTTAGCCCACACCTGCAGGCCGCGCGTCGGATAACCCTCCGGTCCCTTGCGGATATCAGGCCGCGCGCAGATTTCATCCGCCCAACTGAGCAGGGTCATCAAATCGGTCTGCTCTTCCAGAGAAGGCGCGGTCAGATTCAGTTTGCCCAGGAAAACCTCGCCGCTGGTGCCATCCACCGAGATCCAATCGCCTTCCTTGACCACCCGTCCATCGACCTCCATCTGTCGCCGCTCCAGGTCGATGCGCACCATCGACGCACCTACCACGCACGGTACGCCGAACTGCCGCGCCACCACCGCTGCATGCGAGGTCGCCCCACCTTCGCTGGTCAAAATACCTTTGGCCGCCAGCATGCCGTGCACATCGTCCGGCTTGGTAAACGGCCGTACCATGATCGTATCTTGTTTATTTTCCTTTGCCATGCGCTCAGTTGTGTCGGCGTCGAAATAAACCTGCCCGACTGCCGCCCCCGGCGACGCGTTCACGCCGCTGGCGAAGAAGCGGTTTTCCTTTTTCGCTTGCGCCTTGGTCTTCTCGTCGAACTGCGGGTGTAGTAGTGTGTCCACCTGGTCGGGTGTCACCCTCAGCACGGCCTCTTCCTTGCTGATCAGTCCCTCGTTGGCCATATCCACAGCGATTTTGACCGCTGCTCGCGCGGTGCGCTTCCCGTTGCGAGTCTGCAACATCCACAACCGACCGCGCTCAATGGTGAACTCCACATCCTGCATATCGCGGTAATGCTTTTCCAGCTTCTGAGTGATTTCGATAAACTGCTTGAATGCTTCGGGCAGTTCTTTCGCTAGCTCGGTGATCTTCTTCGTATTGCGGATGCCGGCTACTACGTCCTCTCCCTGCGCATTGAGTAGGTAGTCCCCATATAATACCTTCTCGCCGGTCGCAGGATCGCGGGTGAAGGCCACACCCGTGCCAGAATCCCAGCCCATGTTGCCGAACACCATGGTCACAATATTTACCGCCGTTCCTAAATCATCCGGAATATTGGTTGCTCGACGGTAATCTACCGCCCGCTTGCCGTTCCAGGACTTAAACACTGCTTCGGTCGCCAGACGCAGTTGCTCCAATGGATCCTGGGGGAAATCGAAGCCCTTTTCTATGCGCACCACCGCTTTGAATTTCTCAGTCAGTGCTTTCAGGTCCTCGGCGTTCAAATCGGTATCGGCCTGTGCCCCTCTATCTTTCTTGAACCCGTTCAGGACTTCCTCGAAAGCTTCGTCGCGGATGCCCAGTACCACTGAACCAAACATTTGGATCAAGCGTCGGTAGGCGTCATAAACAAAGCGCTCGTTGTTGGTTAGCTTAACCATGCCCCGCGCCGTCTCGTCGTTCAGGCCAATGTTGAGCACTGTATCCATCATGCCTGGCATCGAGAATTTGGCGCCCGAGCGGCAGGATACCAGCAGTGGATTGTTTGGATCGCCAAATTTTTTACCGGTTTTGGCTTCTATCTTGTGCAGCGCGTCAATGACCTGATCCCACATGCCCTCCGGGAATTTTCCGCTGGCCGAGTACTCGTTGCAGGCCTCGGTTGTCACGGTGAAACCGGGCGGCACGGGGACGCCAATGCGGGTCATTTCAGCCAGGTTGGCGCCCTTGCCCCCCAACAGTCCGCGTACGTTTTCCCAATCCCCCCCAACGTACGCTTCCGCCTGATCAATTTCATCAAACAGGTAAACCCATTTCTTTGTTACCATGACTTCCTCCTGACATAAAAATACAACAATTGCTCCAAATTGCACAAATCCATCGGAGATTTCAAAGAAGTTATTTTACCACAAATGGAACGGCTCTCAAACGAAATCCTTGTAAATACACTCTAAGACTTGTACTCTGAGCATAAAATCGCCTTTGCTGTTTTGTAAACCGTTTGCAAGGTCAAAAGCCGATTATATCGGGCATAATAACAGAGTACTGCGGGAATAACTAAATCGATTTTCACCGGAGCAAGTCCAGGACTGATGTATTCGTTTTGGCTATTCTCGCATTACGCAGATCATTCAGACATTCCATGTGGAGGGCGTATTGAAAATCCTGGTCATCGACGACGACCCCGCCATGACCGAGCTACTCAAGATCCTGCTCCAACCCTCGGCCACGCTCATTTTGACCGCCTCTTCCGGGTCGGAGGGGATCGATCTGGCCAGACAGTTCAACCCCGACATCATCATTCTCGACCTCATGATGCCTGAAATGGATGGATGGCAGGTGTGCTCCATCATTCGCGGCTTCTCTACAAAACCGATCCTGATCCTCTCCGCTCTGGATAGCCCCGGCCAGGTAGCGCGCGCGCTTGATGCGGGCGCCGATGATTACCTGATCAAACCTGTTACCAGCGGCGTCTTGCATGCGCACATTAAGAACCTCGTCCGTCGGGCGACCAACGAGCTGGCCGAGCAAAAGACCTCCCAGTAAATGTCTTTCTTAACCTGCTCCCTTCAAATATCGGCGAAAGCAGATCGAGCACGACGCACTGACGACCGCATTTAAGGGTAAAATCAGGATAATCCACCCTGGAGGCGTCATCCCGTGCAAACTTGCTCACGCTGTCAAGCCCAATCCCCCGACACGGCCGCCGTCTGCCAATCCTGCGGTGCAGACCTGTCGGTCTATTCAACCACCGCCGTCGCCCTGCGCAACTACCGCGAGAATCCGCGCGTCCGTCAAGTTCGTATCTCTGTATCGAGAGATGCTTGTCCCGCTTGCCAACAAGTTCAAGGGACCTACGATATCGATAAGGTACCTCATCTTCCGGTTGAGGGCTGTTCGCACGAACTGGGCTGTCGCTGCTTTTATGACCCGGTGCTGACTGAAATTTTCCCTTGATCTACCCGCGCCCGTTGCCGGACCCCTTACCGACCCGTCCTTTCCTTAACCCAATCAATTCTTTCCATGCTGCCTACCCGCTTCAACTCGGGCAATGAGCTCGTCTAGCGCTAAGGCTACTTGATCCGGGCATTCCAGCATGGGCACATGTCCCGCGCCGGCTATTTCAACCAATCGGCAATCGGGGATCGCCTCCGCCATCTTCAGCGCTACCTCTGTGGGGATGATAGCGTCTTCTGTCCCGGCGATTACAACCGTCGGCGACTGGATGCTTCCCAGCATCGGGAATGAATCCGGTCGCTCGGCCATGCCCAGCAAAGCCCCAGCGCAACCCGTCGGCTGCATGGCCATCATGATCTTATGCAAACGCTGCGCCAAATCTCTATCGCGGGTCAGACGGTTGGCCAGATCGTCCGCTATCGGGCCCATCCCTTTTTTCATCACTTCCTGCGCCTGCGCGTAACGGCTCGCCCGTCGCTCGGGCGTATCCGCTCCAGCCTGCGTCGCGACCAGGGCTAATCCCGCCAGACGCTGTGGATAAAGTCTGGCGAATGCCAGCGCAACATATCCGCCGATGGAATGACCGACCAATATGGCCCGTTCCACGCCGATGTGATCTAGCAACGCGCGTACATCACCGGCCAAAATCTCCATCGTATAGACGCCTTCTGGCGCCTCGCTCAAACCGTGTCCGCGCAGGTCAGGGGTGATTGCCCTTACGGGTCGTTTCATGCGCTCCAGAACCTGCGTCCAGATGGTATGATCCAACGGAAATGCGTGCAGGAACACGGTCGGAAAACCCGTTCCTTTTTCCTCATAATAAATACGAACGCCGTTGCTCGTTGCTTCCATATTTATGCAATTATGGTGAGAATTATGGACAAGACCCCTTTTTTTCAATTGCCCGAGGTCATCTCTTTCCAACGGGCGCGGATGAAGTTCCGCGCGCTTTCTCCATCGAGCACCTGGCCAGTCGCCTGAGCTTCGCGGAGCGCATCCAGCAGCCTCCCAATCTCCGGCCCCGGTGCAAGGCCCAGCTCATTGCAAATCTGATGGCCGTTTAGGAGCGGTTTAGGCATCAGGTCTTCGTGCGGTTGCGTCCACCAGGCGTCGAACAGCGCCCTGACCACATCCAGGTATGCTCCCCACAGGTCTTGCGGCATGGTGTGTCCGAAAGTTCCCAGGGCGTCGGCTAACGTGACCAGGCATATATCGATGCCTGTCTCACCGCAATCCCGAAAGAAGCGATAAATCGCCCGCCGGGAGGGTGGCTGATTGCGCCTTGCGAGCATGTGGATGCGCATGTGATTCCTGATGATCCGACTGACCCGTTCGATCTCGATATTGCTTAATGCCAACGCCTCGCCGCGTAGAATTGCTAATTCAGCCCCACGTTCCTCATGGCCGAATGCGCGGATTCGGCCGTGCTCGTCCACTGTCTGCACCAGCGGTTTGGCTGCGTCGTGATACAGCAGTGAGAAGTTGAGAAGTCCGATCAGCGAGCGATTTGGATTCAATCTGGTTTCGAGGTGCTCGGCGAGTTGAAGGCGGTAACGGCCTAAGGCCAGCGCTGCCGCGCCGAGCATCAGATCGGCGGCGCTTTCCTCATCAAACTTTCGCCCCAGAACCTTGATAAGCCCTTGGAACTTCTCGATACATAACAGGGTGTGCGACCAGACGTCCAGGATATGCGGCGGCGATTGCTTGACTCCCTTAAGACCTGCCAGCTCAGGCAGGATATGAGGCAATGCGCCTATTGCTTCCAGGGCGCGTAAAGCGGCTGCCGGTTGGGGGCCTTCCAGGATGCGGAAAATCTCATCTCGTTTGCGTTCCGCCGATACGCGTTCCAATTCCGCGACGGCCGTCCGCATCAACTGCGTCGTCTCCGGCTGTATGTGGAAATCGAGCTCGGCTGCGAATCGTATTCCCCTTATAATACGCACTGGATCATCGACCAGCGCCGTTGATGAGCATACCCGCAGAAGCTTCCTGCGCAGGTCAGCAGCTCCGCCCAATGGATCGATGAGCACATTGGATTGGCTGGTTTTGACCGCCATGGCATTGATGGTGAAATCGCGTGCCCGCAGGTCGCTTTCCACATCCAACCCGCGCAACAAAGCGAAATCGAGCACCAACCGCCCGCTTTCTTTCCAATTGAGCAACACCCGACCTGTGCCACGTTCTTCGTCCAATAGATAATAAGCCCCACCCAAAGCATCCGCTACCCGGCGCGCAACAGATACTGCCTCTCGTTGCAGGGCGAAATCGACATCATGGGGAGCCTTGTCCATCATGGCATCCCTGACCGCGCCTCCTACCACATAGACCGGTTGATCTGCCGGCAAGAAAGGCCGAACCATGTCCAGAATATTGTCGAGCGTCATGGGTGAATTTGGGGGCATAAATATTACGCGCAATATTTCTTTGTACCGCGAAGCCCGTGCTGCCTGGAGCGCTTGTTCAGGGCTACTCCCCTGACCAACCGGACGTCCATCTGCCAGCGCCACCCATCGTCCTGCGTATGCGCGGCGCATCTCGTCCAGACCATCCGATCGCTCCTCCGCATCCAATGCCCGCTCCTTTGGGTCGGGTGCTCTTACCTGCTCGCTTGATAGCGTTCCAGGTCCACCACACCGATGAAAGGCAGGTTACGGTAAAACTCGTCGATATCCAGCCCGTATCCAAAGACAAATTTATTGGGTATGGTAAAGCCCCGGTAGCGTATGGGCACGTGGACTTCGCGCCGCTCAGCCTTGTCCAGCAAAGCACAAACGGTCATGCTCTTGGGATGGCGGGTGGATAACAGCTCCAGCACCGAAGCCAGGGTGCGACCGCTATCCACAATGTCCTCGACCAGGATCACATCGCGATCCATCACGCTGGTATTCAGGTCCAGGGTGATGCGCACATGCCCGCTGCTTTCACGCGCCCCAACCCCATAAGAGGATACGGCCATAAAATCAACCGCCAGGGGGACCTGGATCTGGCGGATCAGGTCGGTTAGGAACATCACCCCTCCGCGCAGGATACAGATCAGCAGGATTTCCTTGCCCTGGTAATCACGGGTGATCTCAGCGCCCAGCTCGTTAATGCGCTTCTGGAGCTGCTCTTCGGTGATCAACACTTCGCTCAGGAACTGATGATAATCTGGAACCATGTCATCTCGCATAGGAAACCTTTTTCAATCGCGTGGCACCTGGTGATGGGCTCGGCAGCGTGCCTCGTACATCTCCGCCGCCCCGACAATCACCACTGGATCGTTGTAGTGAGCCGGCTTTCCGTTCACTAGTCGTTGGGTGCGGCTGGCGGGTTCGCCGCATACCATGCAGATGGCCTGCAGCTTATCCACCCTCTCCGCCTTGCACATCAGGGTGGGCATGCTTCCAAACGGCTCACCACGGAAGTCGGTGTCTAATCCAGCAACCAGCACGCGCACACCGCGCCCGGCCAGCTCCTCTACGACATCGACAATGCCCTTATCGAAGAATTGCGCCTCATCGATGCCTACCACGGTCGTATCGGATTCTACCTTTTCGAGGATTTCTTCTGAGCGAAGTACAGGCAGCGCATCGAAATCCGTGCCCGCGTGCGAAGTCACCTTGAGTTCAGCGTAACGCGTATCCACCGCCGGCTTGAACACCTGCACCTTCTGCCTTGCGATGGTCGCTCGCCGCAGCCTGCGGATGAGCTCATCCGTCTTCCCGCTGAACATCGAGCCGCAAATCACCTCGACGACCCCATACATGTGTTTCATCCCACTTCCTTTCGAAAAGTCTCGCATGATTACCCCTGACGCGACGGCGGTGCCCTGACTGAGAATGAACGCTTTTCATCGTAGAATGACAGCCGGCCAAAAATAAATGCAGGGGAAATGTAGTTCCTTGCCGTATACCCCAACCCTGGAACGCCCTGTCCACGCTCGGGCCGGGTATACTAGCAACAAATACACAATGCCTTTAGCTGATGTTAACGAAACAGGCAGATGCGGATACCATCTGCCTGTTAAGTTTACCTGAAAATCTCGCTTTGCGCGTTTTCAGACGCTGATTTCCTGCGCGGCTGCGGGCAGCTCGTAGCCGAGCGAGCGCAGGCGCTTCTTAAGATCGATCAGTGATTTGCGCCCAAAGCCCTCGATAGCCAATAGAGAAGCTTCCCCTTCCGCCAGCTTGTCGATAACCTGCCCAACCTTCGTGATTCCGGCCTTCAGAAGCGCATCGGTCGCCCGCGGACCTAAAGAAAGGTCCTGGATTGGCCGCTCNGGTGAGGTGCGTGCCGTTTCTTTGGCCTTTTGTTGATCCACGTAATCCTGGCGGGCCTGCAGTTTCTTATAGAAGCGATCCACTTGACCTTCGACGTCCAGCAAACGCGTCTGCTGGCCAGTAAAGAAGGGGTGGCATTTAGAGCATACCTCGGTGTGGATCACCTTTTTGGTCGAGCCGGTTGTCCAGGTATTTCCACACGCACAAATCACCGTCGCATCCGGATAGAAAGTGGGATGGATATCCTTTTTCATAATAAACTCATTCCTTTCTCAGAGATTCGCGCGCAGCCGCACAAGGCAACGCGTGTCCCTGGATAGTTACGCCACCTTGGATGGCACAACGCTGACCAGTTTTTGGCCATTCGGCAGCGTTTCAAATACCACTACACCATCCGCCACGGCGAACAGCGTATCNTCCTTGCCGATGCCCACATTCAATCCTGGCTTGATGCGCGTCCCGCGCTGCCGAACCAGGATATTGCCGGAAATCACTCGCTCACCCGCATATTTCTTGACGCCCAATCGTTGCGCATTGCTGTCGCGACCATTGCGCGTTGAACCACCGCCTTTTTTGTGCGCCATGTTTTATTTCTCCTTACTGATCGATTCAACCATCAAGCGAGTGTATTGCTGCCGATGACCCGTCTTCACGCGATACCGCTTCTTTGGCCTGTATTTGAAAACCACTATCTTTGGACCTTTTACATGGTCGATCACAGTGGTATGGACCACCGTCCCTTTTACCGTGGGCGTTCCCACAGAGACGTTTCCTTCCTCGGCTACCAGCAGCACCCGGTCGAGGGTTACGGATTCGCCGGGCCCGGCCTCCAGGCGGTCCACCTCGATGGTCTCGCCTTCTATGGCGCGGTATTGCTTACCGCCGCTCTCAACAATTGCGTATTTCATTATAATTCTCCAATCTTCACTTCACCACAGGACCTGCGCCAGTTTACGCCGGTCGGCGGGGAAGTTGGGGATACATATAGAGACCCCAGCAAAGCATCTGCCGGGGCAGCGGCAAAGATTATACGGTACAATCCCGAGTGTGTCAACGGTTGCGCGTTCGGTAACCTTATCATTTGGCCTGACGGGCGGTTGGTGAAGACTGGATCAAACATATTGATGATACGTATCAAGCCATTCTTACCTGCGCAGTCGGCGCACATCCCCATCCCTCATAGTCATCCCTTTGGCATCCAGGTGTTCCAGAAAAGCCAGCGCGTATCGCCGACTGGTGTTGTATCGATCGCGGAACTGCGCAACGGTCAAAGTTCCGTTTTTTTCGATCCAGCTTTTCACATCCTCCACCATTGATGTGTAGTCCTCCGTCCGGAAGACCACATCCGTCGAGACCGGCACAAGCCGGCCGAGATCTACCAGCGCTTGGTAGACCTCTTCACCTACGGCTTCCTGGCATTCTTTGATCGATGGCGGCGTATAAGGCGCATCAGCAAATGCCTGCATCAGCGCTCGCACCTTCTCCTCCTGCAGCGGGCTGAAATGGATTGAATGGCCAGGCAGATAGACCAATGGCCCATCCTCGCTCAGAATTCCCTCCTCTTCACACTTCGCCATCAATGCGCTCATCACCCGGTTGGACAGCCGCAACCGGCTCTTGAGCTCTTCACGAGGCATCCCTTTACGCAACGGATAGTGCCCATGATAAGCCTTCAGCGCCTCGACAGCGCGCTTGCGGGCATCCTCCCATGCATGTGAGGATGCAATCAACACCTCGCTGTTGGCCTTCACCTCGCCGCTTTCCATGGGCACAATCCAGCCAGAGGAGACCAGCTTGTACAGCGCCTCATTGATCGCGCCCGCATCCAAGCCGGTGCGGGATACCAGCTCGCGGCAGATCACGAATCCGGAAGCCTCAATGGCTTGCAACGTTACCTCGTCTGGCGATCCTCGCGAAAGGGCTTCTAAATGATCCAACACCCTGACCGAAAAACGGCGATGACGCTCGGAGGGATGAGCATCGACAACCCCGCCGCCCCCGAGCGTCTCGCCAGGGGATGGTCTGCGAAGGATGTACCGGTCGCCGCGCATTGCCACGACCGGCTCATGCAGCTCGAGCTGCAGCCAACCGGACTCGCCCGGTTTGATCTCCTCGCTGCCTAACAACCGCACTCGCGCCAGCACCTCGGCCGAGCCCAGAAAGAGCTTGACTTCGCTGTTATGCTTGAGCGAGCTGCCTGCATCGGGAAGCAATCGAAAGCGCACATCCAACCAGCGCGTAGGCTGGTATTGACCCGGGTACGCCACCACGTTGCCGCGTCGGATCTGGCTCACGTCAAGACCGGAGATATTTATCGCCGTCCTGCTGCCAGGCACGGCCGTCTCGACCTTCTGACGATGCGTCTGCAGACCGCGGATGCGTCCGCGTAGACCCTGCGGTAGAACCTCGATCTCTTCTCCCACGCGAAAGAGGCCATCGCTCAATGTTCCGGTCACCACAGTGCCAAATCCGGGCATGGTGAATACCCGATCCACCGGCAAACGCGGCCGGCCGAAATCCGGACGGGTCGGCAGTTGTGCGAGGACATCGGCCAGTACACTCATCAGAACATCCAGCCCCTGGCGCGTCCGCGCCGAAACGGGCAGGACAGGCGCCTCGGCCAGCACCGTACCCTTAAGCGCCTGGCGCACATCGGCTTCGACCAATCGCAGCCATTCCTCATCATCAACCAGGTCGATCTTGGTCAACACCACCACGCCGGCCGGGATTTGCAGAATATCCAGGATGGCCAGATGTTCACGCGTCTGGGGCATCACCCCCTCGTCGGCAGCAACCACGAACAGGGTCGCGTCGATTCCACCCACGCCAGCCAGCATGTTTTCGATGAAATCTCGGTGCCCCGGTACATCCACGATGCCGACCGTCTCTCCATTCGGCAAGGTGAGCCAGCCGAAGCCCAGATCGATCGTCATTTCGCGCGCCTGTTCCTCTTTTAACCGGTCTGGGTGGACGCCAGTAATGGCGGCAATCAACGTCGATTTGCCGTGATCGACATGTCCGGCCGTGCCAATTACGCGCATATTGCGTCCTTTTTGGGGAATGAGATCAGACAAACTTGCCTGATCTCCTAGGTCTTTTGCTGGCTGGTCAACCGCTCGTACGCCGCCATCCAATCGTGTGCCATAGCCAGAAGACCCTGCAATCGTTTCTCTGTATCCTCGTTTATCTGCTGGATGAGATCTTCGATCTCCTGGCTGGAATCCTCCAGGGATACGACCCGCTCAGCCAACTTCTCCAATTGGCGGTTGGCTTCTCGCGCCTGCTCTTCCTGCGCCAAAGAATAATTCGTCCACCGTTTTTGATCATCGGCTTTAAAGGTCATCCATTCCTGTCGGAAACGATCTTCGGCCAGTCGCTGCATTTCGGTGATTTCATTGATCCGCCGGTCGATCCGCTGTGTAACCTCATCCAGGGCTTCCTGAGAGCGCTTCACCGAGCGATGGGTCGATTCCAAAGATTGGAGCTCGGCCTCCAGATTCGCCGCGATCTTCTCCAGGCNTTCGAAGCGTGTTTGCCACTCCTTCCAGGTTCGTTCGCGTTCGACCTGAAGCAGCGTCTGCTTTTCGAGGAAAGAGGCCTGCGCCTGTCTGCGCTCATTCTCAGCCGCCAGCAGCTCATTCAAGCGCATTTCAAGTTTGCGCAGACCGTCGTTAAGGAGGTCTACCTTGCCGCGTTGCTCATCGGAGCGCTTTCGCAGCGNCGCCGCCTCACCTATCAGATCGGTCATTCGCTTGGCATCCTGCCGCCGGCCTTCCTCCAGCAAGCGTACGGACCGCTTGAACTCCTCTTCGAAACGGGTCACCTCAACGACTTTTTGCTCTAATTCTTCGATCATCCGCGCCAGGCGAAATTCCTCTTCAATGCGCGTCTGGAGCGTTTTCTTCAACTCGGCGATCGCTGACAGCCCTTTGCGTATCTCACCGATGTCCTGATTGATGCCTTCCATCTCCAGCCGATGGACCTTTTCGGCTTCGCGCTCGTGTTCGGCGCGTTGTTTTTCAACCGCTTCCACAGATCGCCCGAAGTCGACGCGCATTTGCGCCATGGAAGCCTCGAACTGGTCGAGGCGGGCCATCACTGTTCCCAGCCGGGTCACTTCCCCGTTCAACTCCTTCAACTGTTGGAGGATACCCGGCAGTGAACCCTCCAGACTCACCAGGCGTTCTTCCAGGGTCGCAATGGTGGTTTTATCCTTACGCCGCTCATCATCCAGCCACTCCAGCCGTTTTACGATCTGTTCATGTTCCATGGTTCTCTTACCTTTCGCCAGGTGGGGGTACGCACTTTTAAAGATTATACCATCGCATCTTTTTCATTTTGTTTTCGGCTTCTACCCCTAGCCAGAAAGCCTTGATTGGTTTAAAGAAAGGGATACCCCAACGAATATAAATAAAATGCAACGGCTCGCAATTTATGGAGCCAGGTGAACGTAGGCGGATAGGAGATCGAGCATACTGGGGCTGGTGAGCTGCGGCCAGATACCCACCACCAGCAGAGCCAGTGCGCCGATTCCCAGTACGACGATCTGTCCAGCGCTCTCACCCACCTGCGCTGCAACTGGCTCTTCTCGCCAGATGGCAGACGCCATCGCTCTTAAACCCGCCATTAACAGACCCAGAGTTCCCAACACGACCCACAATGCCGTTGGCAGGGATTGCTGGGCCAAGCCCTCAAGCAGCGCGAAACGGGCAGGAAATCCAGCCAATAGGGGCAATCCCGATAAGGATAGAAGCGATAGGAGCAGAGCTGAAGCAGCCAGTGGCAGTCGGTAAGCTAGCCCGCGTAAATTGTCCAGGTGCAATGTGCCAGTCTCATTATGAATGACGGCAAGAGTGAGCGCCAAACAACCCAATCCGATCGCGCGCGGCAGCAATAGCAGCGCGAACACCTGTGCTCCCAAACCCGCACCCAGGCTGACCGCCAGCAGAGCCAGGCCGGTCTCCATAATCGCCGCATAGCCCATCACACGACCCAGATGGTTTTGAAAAGCGGCCCATATGCCTCCCGTCAGCACCATCACCACACCAGTGATCTGCAGGCTGGTGTAAAGCGTGACCGTCTCCCTCAGCCAGGCAAAGTTATCCAGGAAATCCAGCCCCAAAAACAATCCGGCCATCGGCATCATGACCAGGATAAAGCCCGCTACGTATGGATGGCTTTCTTCCGAAATGAGAGGAATCCAGGCGTAGAATGGGAATACCGCCAGCA